>Ga0075423_10000838_pt1 | contig 26015 bp, 20 predicted proteins | sample SoiMethybrSBSTD2_FD_80114 | JGI IMG/M metagenome (GOLD analysis project Ga0075423, IMG submission 80114) | Bulk soil microbial communities from a Populus tree surrounding site in Tennessee, USA - Soil MetaG P. TD hybrid SBSTD2 | ecosystem: Environmental > Terrestrial > Soil > Tree plantation... | reverse complement strand
GCCAGCGCACGCGCACGACCGTTGACCACTTGCAACGGCGATCCGATCTCGTGCGCGAGCCCAGCCGAGAGCTGGCCCACGGTGACGAGCTTGTCAGCGCGCTGCAGACGTGTCTCTAGCTCTTCGCGCGCGTCGGCCTCGGAGATGAGGCGCTGACGAGCGTCCGCCAGTTCGCTCATCATCGCGTTGAATTCCGAGACCGCCGCGCCCATTTCGTCGGCGCGCGTGAATGACGCTTTGGCCGAGAGATTCCCGGAGCGCACCGATCGCATCGTGCGAACGAGCTCGAGGAGCGGTGCACGCACGTAGAACGACGCCAGAAACCACCCCGCGGCAACGAGTCCAATCACCAACGTGCCGAGTGCGAGCAGCGTGGAGCGCGTCTCCGAAGCGAGGTCGCGTCGCAGTTCGTCCAACGGACGCACGATGGCGAGCGTGCCGACGTGCCGCGTCTCGTCCAGGAGGGGAAACGCTCCCATCAAATGCGACAACCCTCGACGCCCGTCGAAACGGATGATTGGTGTGTTCGCGGACTGTGCCTCGATCACCGCCTGACGAACGAGGCGCTCGGCTTCTCCACTGCCCCACGATCCCGCCATCATCGTCCCGGCGTTGTCGAACAGCAGCACGTCGAGCGACGGGTCGCGCATCTTGACGGCGTCGATGGTGTCGCGAACGTCGGTGAGCTGCTGATCGCGAAGCGCATTGGCAACCGCGAGCTGCAGTGCCGTGCCCGTCACGCGCAGTTCGCGTTCAGCCGCGCCACGGAGATCGGTCTCTTCTTGCGAGAGCTGGTAGGCGCCGTACACGCCGACGATGACGATCGCGGTGGCTGTGAACCCAAGAGCGAGCTTGGTCCACACCTTCATCGCAAAAGTGTGGCAGAAGTGCACAAGTGCGTCAAACATAACCAATCGCCTCAATCTCCCAATCGAGCTAAGTCCAACGCGACATACGACATCGCGAAAACCTCACGAGTGCCCCGCGCTTGCATCACGCAAAGGACATGCGTCTCCGGTTGGGCATCTCGCTTTGGCTGATCACGAGTTGCATTGCCGCAACGGGCCTGGCCACCACAGGTTGTTCGTCAGCCAGAGCGACCCCAACCGAACGCGAGCTCCCCCCACCGCTTCCTGACGGTGTCGTGCGCATTTCGGACGCCTCTCGTCAATTCGTCGTCGTCGAACCGGCGGGGTCCGACCCCACCGGCACCACACTGCGCGCGCCGGCGCGCGTGGAATTCAAGGAGGGCGCGATCTCGCAGCTTGGCGCGCCGATGGAAGGGCGCGTCGTGCAGGTGCACGTGGCAACCGGTGACAGCGTGAAGGCCGGCGATCCACTCCTCACGCTGGACTGTCCCGAAGCCGCCAACGTCCGCGCGGCGGTCGACACGGTGAGCGCATCGCTGCGCGAGGCGAATGCTGCGCTCGATCGCGAGCAGCGGATGATCGTCGAAGGCGTTGGCATCGAGCGCGATCGACTCGCGGCGGAAACCAAGGTGGCGGAGCTCGAAGCCGAACACACGCGTGCGCTCGCGGCAGTCGCGTTCGTCGGTGGCGGGAGCGGCACGCGGGTCGTGCTGCGCGCGCCGATCGCCGGCACGGTGATCGGCCGCAAGGCAACCCAGGGGATGGCCGTGCAGCAAGGCGGTGAACCGCTGCTGGAGATTGGCAACGCCGCCACGTTGTGGGTGGTGGCCGACGTGTTCGAGCGCGATCTCCCACAGGTGCGCCAGGGCGACGTGGCTCGTGTCGAGCTGCCATCGATCCAAGGCACGCTCGACGGACGCGTGATCTCGATCGGCAGCGTCGTGTCGAGCGGTCTGCGCACTGCGCCGGTCCGCATTTCGGTGCCGTCGACCGATGCGCGGCTGCGGCCCGGTATGTTCGGGCGCGCCGACATCGCGGTCGCTGCGACCAGCGGCCGTCTGACGCTGCCGATCGAAGCCGTGCTCGTCAAAGGTCGCGACACCATCGTGTACGTGCAGCGCGATGCGACGACGTTCGAGCGGCGAACCGTGGCCGTCTCGCAACCCGTGAACGGTCGCGTGGAGATCGTCTCCGGCCTCAGTGCCGCCGATCGCGTGGTCGTCCGCGGCGCGCTGCTGCTCGATGGCTCGGCCGATCAACTTCTCTAGCAACGCCGGTGTTGTCCGCACTCATTCGCTTCTGCATCCGCCGACGGGTTCCGGTGCTCGTCCTCACGATCGCGATCGCGGCATACGGGGTGCGCGCGTATCTGGAGACGCCGGTTGAGGCCTATCCGGACGTCACGAATCTGCAGGTCAACGTCATCGCGCAGCTCCCGGGTCTCGCGCCTGAGGAGATCGAACGTCAGGTCACCGTACCGCTGGAGCGCACGCTCAACGGCACACCGGGCATGCTGTTCATGCGCAGCGAGAGCCTCTTCGGGCTGTCGCTCATCTGGCTCACGTTCGAAGACGCCGCCGACCCGTTCCGCGCCCGCACGACGGTGAACGAACGCATGGCGGAAGCGGATCTTCCGCCAGGTGTGAATCTCAGTCTCGCCCCCGAATACACACCGCTCGGAGAGATCTACCAGTTCCGAGTCGTGAGCGATCGCCACACGCTGATCGAGACTCGCGGCGAGCTGCAATGGACGGTCACACGTGTCCTTCGACAGGTTCCGGGTGTCGCCGACGTCGTGAGCTTCGGTGGGTTTCTCAAAGAACTTCACGCGCAGGTGGATCCGTCGCGCCTGATCGCGCACGGCCTCACTCTTGCCGACGTCACCGAGGCGCTCGAGCACTCGAACCGGAACGTCGGCGGCGGCTTCCTTCGTCATGGCGATCAGGAGATGACCATTCGCGGCGTCGGCTACCTGACCGACGCCCAGGATGTGCAATCGATCGTCCTGACCAGCCGCAACGGCACGCCGGTGCGCATCGGCGACGTCGCCCGCGTCGTCGTCTCTCACACACCGACGCGCGGGTCGGTCGGATTCGGTCTCGACTTGAACGTCGCCGAAGGATTCGCGCTGCTTCGCCGCGGTGAGAACCCGAGCGTCGTGCTCGAGGGCATCCACGCGAAGGTGAAAGAGCTCAACGACACGATCCTGCCGAAGGGCATGCGCATAGAGCCGTTCTACGATCGCTCGACGCTTGTTGGCGAGACGCTCTCGACCGTTCATCACAATCTGCTGTTCGGCGCGCTGCTCGTCATCTCCGTGGTCTGGCTGTTCCTGCGCAGCCTCCGATGCTCGCTGATCGTGGCCACTGTCATCCCGCTCGCACTCCTCACCGCGTTCATCGGCCTCCGATTGATCGGACTCCCCGCCAACCTCATCTCGATGGGCGCGATCGACTTCGGCATCCTCGTCGATGGCGCCGTCGTCCTGGTGGAGAGCGTGCTGCATGCGACCGCCGAGCGACGGCCGACGGAGGCACGGCAGATGCTGCCGCTCGTCGCCCGCAGCGCATTGGCAGTCGCTCAGCCAACGTTCTTCGCGATGGCGATCATCATCGCCGCGCTGATTCCAGTCTTCACACTCGAGCGCGTCGAAGGGCGCATCTTTCGGCCGTTGGCGCTGACCTACAGCTTCGCGCTGGTTGGTGCGCTCGTCTTCGCCTTCACGGTGGTGCCCGCGCTCTGCGCGATCGTGCTGCGTCCGCGTGACGCGGAATCGACCGAGCCGGCGATTCTGACGCGTGCCCGCGAAGGCTACGCGTCGCTTGTCGCATGGCTGTTGGGCCGGCGCATTGTGGTGCTCGGCGCGCTCGGCGCGCTGATGCTGGCGACCGTGGTCGTGGCGTCGCGCCTCGGAACCGAGTTCCTTCCGCAACTCGACGAGGGTGATTTCGTGATCTTCGTCGAGATGCCGCCGAGCATCGCGCTCGACAAAGGGTCGGAGATCCTGCGCGAGGTTCGACGACGAATTCTGGCGTTTCCGGAAGTGGTGAGCACGCTGAGCGAACAAGGTCGGCCCGAGGACGGCACCGACAACGAAGGCGTGAACATGAGCGAGACGTTCGTTCGCCTCAAGCCACGGGGCACGTGGCGTGCTGGCTGGGACAAAGACCGCCTCATCGAAGCCATGCGCGCGTCGCTGACCGAGCTGCCGGGTGTGAGCTTCAATTTCTCGCAGCCGATCAAGGACAACGTCGAAGAAGCCGTCAGCGGCGTTCGCGGGCAGATCGTGCTGAAGATCTTCGGCACCGATCTCGACGCGATGAAGGCGACGCTCGAGCGCTGCGTCGGCGTCTTGAAACCAATCCCGGGCATCGTCGATCTGGGCCTCTACCGCGAGGCCAGCGTGCCGCAGCTGCAGATCGTGCTCGATCGTCGGGCGCTGGCGCGCGCCGGCATCACCGTCGGCGCCGCCGAGGACGTCGTCGAAACGGCGCTGAGCGGGCGCGTCGTGACCGAACTCTGGGAGCGTGAACGTCCGGTGCCGATCCGCGTGATCCTGCCGATGTCGGAGCGCGACGATCAAACCCGCATCGGCGACATCCTCGTGCCCGCTGTCGACGGCGCACGGGTGCCGCTACGAGAGATCGCGCACATCGAGCGCGCCACCGGGCGCGCGACGATCAACCGCGAAGCCAACAGTCGGGTCCTGTCGTTGAAGTTCAACGTCGAAGGACGCGACATGGGATCGGTGATTGCCGATGCGCAATCGATCGTCGCCCGCGAGGTGAAGGTGCCCGAAGGGCACTTCCTGCAGTGGGCCGGCGAATTCGAGAACCAGCAGCGAGCGATGACGCGCCTCGCGGTGATCGTGCCTCTGTCAGCACTCGTCGTGTTTGGCCTGCTCTACACGGCCCTGAGCTCGCTCCCCAGCGCGTCAACGCTCCTGCTGGTGACACCGTTTGCGATGACCGGCGGTGTGTTTGCGCTGGCGCTGACCGGCATTCCGTTGTCGGTCAGCGCTGCGGTCGGCTTCATCGCGCTGCTCGGACAAGCCTGCCTGGCATCGTTACTCGTGGTCAGCGTCGTCGACGAACGCCGACGACTGGGCGAGTCGATGATCCCGGCGATCGTGTCCGGGGCCGCGAGTCGCTTTCGCGTCGTGCTGATGACCGCGATGCTGGCGATTCTCGGTCTGATGCCGGCGGCGATGTCGTCGGGCGTCGGCAGCGAGACGCAGCGACCGTTTGCCGTCGTCATCATCGGCGGCCTCGTCACCGCCGTGCCGGTGACGCTATTCGCGCTGCCAATCATCTACAGCTTCATCGTTCGAAGGGTGCCGGCATTGGCCACCGATGACATCGCATGGGATGCCAGCGAGGCGACCGCGCGATGACTCGTGCCGTCCTTCTCGTCAGCATCCTCCTCGTTGCGACCGACGGTGTCTCTGCTGATCAAACCCGTGCGGACCTCCCTGCACGTGTGACGCTCGATCAGGCGCTGCAGATGCTGAACGATCGCAGCCCACGGACGCTCGCCGAGCGAGCGTCCGTGGACGTCGTTGCCGCCGACCGCCTCACCGCGAATACGTGGCCCAATCCCTCTGTCACCTACGGCGGGTTGCATCTCGTATCGGGATTGAGCACCGGTGCGGTCACGCAGCATCAGTTCGTCGTCGATCAACCGCTGCCGATCCTCGGGCAGCGACAGAGCCGGCGCGCGCTCGCCGATCTCAGCGTGTCGGCCGAACGCGCACGTGTCGACGCCTCGCTCGCGGAACGACAGCTCGAAGTGCGGCAGGCGTTCGCCAGCTTGATGGCGCGGCAGGAAGAGTCGCGCATTCTGCAAGAGAGTCGTGCCGAGCTCGAGCGGATCGAGCATGTCGTCCGCGGACGGGCCGAAGCCGGCGATCGCAGCGAGTACGACGTGCTTCGCATCGACACCGAGCGCCGCATGCTCGATGTGGAAGTCACGAATGCGGCGACCGATGTCGAGGATGCCTCCGGACATCTCGCATCCTTGGTGGGCTTCGCGGGCTGGCGGCCTCGCGCCGACGGCACGCTCGAGCCGGGACCTACATCGACGGATGTCGACGTGCTGTGGGAGAAAGCACAGCAGCGACGGCCGGCGCTGCGCGCGGCGCGCGAGCGTCAGAGTGTCGCCAACGGCGGTCTTCTCGTCGCGCGACGGGAGCGGCGGCCGACGCCGACGGTGAGCGGCGGCGCGCTCTTTACCCGCGAGGTGCAAGGCACCTCGTCGTTCTTCGGCGTGTCGCTGCCGATACCGCTGTTCGATCGCAATCGCGGCGCGATCGCGCGCGCATCAGCGGAGGTCGACGAGCAGAAACGCACTGTCGATGCGGAGATGGCAGAAGCACGCGCGGAGATCGAACGCGCCCGATCGACGTTCGACAGCAGACGGCAGACGTTGAGCGGCATCGAACGAGATCTGATGCAGCGCGTGCCGCTGCTTCGACGCATGGCGGAAGACGCGTATCGCGAAGGACGCGACGGCATTCTCGAGCTGATCGACGCGTCGCGATCCCTGAAAGACATTCAGCTGCTGCACGTCAAGCAGCTCGAGACGACGAAGCTGGCCGAAGAGGATCTGCGCGCGGCGGCAGGTCTCGATGCCGCTCCTTAACGTTGACCCGGAGGTACCGCGAGCCCCGGATTGCGGCCGCCGCGCCCGCCGGGCGTAAGCGTGAGCCCTTGCACCACGCTGTAATCCGACGGCACAGCGAAGAGATCCGCACGCGGCTCGCTGCGGACGATGTTCGCGAGCTTGTACTCGACGACGCCGGTGCGCGGGTCTGAATAGCGCGACGAGATCAAGATGCTCAACTCGGGCGAATACCACTGCTCGTCCGTGATCTGAATCGGACGATCGTTGCCGATTCGACCTTGAGGGATGGTGGTCGTCGTCCGATGACCGCTGGCCCTGACGCCCTCGATCTGGCGCGAGCCGAGATCCTCTTCCATCGGCCGCAGATCGTTGGGGAGGCCTCGCCTGGCCACCGTCAAACCCTGGAATCCGGTGATGACATCGATCAGATCGTTTGCGCCGTTGCCCGACGACGTGCGCAGCCTGAACGTGCTCAGGGCACCGGCGGCGTTGGACAATGCGATCGCGCGCGGCATCTGTCGAGCCGTGCGAGCCTCAGGATCGAGTAGATACGGCATCTGATCCCCGGGTACCGAATCGAAGGTGATGATCGTTCGCGTGGCCGCGGACGGGTTGAGATTGTCGAGACCGAGCACAGTCTGCTCGCGCCGCACACGTCCCGTCCCATCGCGAAAGTACTTCGCGCTCGATTTCTGCTCGATGCGCGTGCCGTCGCCGAGCGTCTGCACAACGGTTGTCGTAGCGTCTGCTGAAAACGGCGCCCCCGGCACGACCGGACCAGCGAGCGGATCCGCATTCCGTCGCTCGAACGGGATGAACTGTCCTGGCGTGGTTGCGGGCGGGGCACCGCTTCGGCGCCCCTGTGCCGCTGCCGGCTGCACGTCCGTGAGGACGAAGGCGACACCGCACACACACGCGACGGTTCGAAGGACTCTCATGGCTGCTCCTGTCATTGGCTCACGCGAACTTCCCGCACGAAGCGAACCGCACGGGCGAGGCCGTCGACGCCGACGAACACGTCGGCGGCAACCGTCGCGGCCCGATCGTCTGGCGATGCGAACTCGGCAACGCCGAACGATTCGAGCGTCGCACGCGGCACCTGCATACGCACCACGTATCCGTCCGGCGCCGGCACATTGCTGTAGGCCAGCGGGAAGAACTCGGTCGCTTCCTCGCGGACCGAGGCTCGCACATCCGCGCCGGCGTCGTCTCGCGTCGCCACCGACGAACGACGCGCGGAGTACCACGCTGGCAGCGCGATCGCGATAAAGAGGATGGCCGCTGCCGCCAGTTGCAACATGCGCATACGCGTCCAACGCGGCCGCGCGATGGCGTGCACCTCGGCGAGCAGCCGCTCGCGCACGTGCGGAGACGCCGCGAGCATCTCGTCATCTTCGGCGACCGCTCGAAGCGCGTCCTTCAGCAAGCGATCGTCTTCACGTTGACCGGTCATTTCGTTACCTTTCACTGCGAACAGCCGAGAGCTTCGCGAGCAGCAGCGTCTTCGCGCGATGCAATCGCGATCGAATCGTGCCGACCGGACACTCGGCGATACCCGCCGCCGCCTCGTAGCTCATCTCCTGCAGCTCGCACAGCACGATCGCTTCACGATAGGCAGGCGGGAGCGACCGAATCGCGAGGCGCACTGCGGCGATCGTCTCTTCCCTGGTCAACGTGTCCAGTACCGTCGACGAATCTCGGTCGGCGCTGATCGCCGACGCGTCCCACTCGTCGTCGAAGCTGACCGTCTGCCGCGACGTCATCCGCTTCAGGACGAAGTGCCGGGCGATGCCGAACAAGTAGGCGCCCACCGGACCGCGATTCGGATCGTACTGACCGGTACCGCGGAGCACCGTCAGAAAGGTCTCCTGCACGATGTCGTCGGCTGAATCGCGGCCACACATATGTGCGGCGTAGCGGAAAATCGGACCCTGGTAACGGGCGAAGAGCCCCGAAAACGCGCCCGCATCGCCGCGGCGCGCTGCCTCGAGCAGCCCGATATCCTCCACCTCACGAGGGCTTTGGTCCGGCGCGGACGAAAAGTTCCTGAATTTCGACGATGCCCAGAGGAGAGTCAGCAAGCGCGCATCCACCTCTGTGGACATATCCGCCGGTGCGCAAGAAGGTTCCACTTTCACGCGAGGCGATCTGCGACGTCAATCAGCCCACGTTCGCGCGCGCGATCCGATGCGGTCTTCCCCGCCTTCGATGCCTGCGCCGGATTGGCGCCATGCTCGAGCAACAGCTCGGCCACTCGAAGCGCCACGCGTTCATCGTTCGGCAGCCACCACAGCGGAGTTATCCCGTCCTCGGTGACCTCGCGCGCTCGATGCGGGTCGCGATCCAGCACCGCAGCCAGGCGCTCGATCTTTCCGAGATAGGCCAGATGCCAGACGTCGGCACTCACCTCACTCAGCAGGTCTTGCATCTCGCGATGCCCATGATGGGTCGCGAATCCCAGGGGTGTGGCGCCCCAGCGTGTTTCGACAGGATCGACTGTTGCCCCTCGCCCGATCAGCAACGCCGCCACCCGTCTCGCATCGTGCGCCGCTGCGACGTGCAGCGGGCGTTGCCCGTGCGGGTCCTCGAGGTCGATGGGCATGCCGCAATCCAGCAACAATCCAAGAGCGGTCGGGTTGTCGCGCCGCACGACCGCAGACATCACAGACGGCGACCGCACGTACTCGGGATGCGTGACCAGAGCCGCTTGCACGGCGTCGCGGTCCACGCGCAGACACGCGGCAATGAACGACTCCTCCTGATTGAGCGTCGGAGTCGATCGGAGCGCGCCATGTTTCACCAGCAGATCGGCGATGTCCGCACGCCCAGCGAGGACCGCGTCTTCATACAGGCTTCGCTTCGAGAACATCGGCGCACGAGCCGGCGCGGCGTTCGGATTGGCGCCGTGCTCGAGGAGCCATCGTGCCAGTGTGATGTTGTTCTTCTCGATCGCCGTCCAGAGCAGAAACCGTGCCCCCGATCCGTAACCACCCATGTCGAGCATCGCCCAGCCGGGATCGTCCCACTCGGTTGTCCGTCCGCTGCGCGTGGTGTGCGCGTACGTCAGTTCGAGCCACCACTGCACGTCACCGCGAAAATGCGTGTTGTAGAGCACCTGAATGTCGAACGGTTCGGCGCTGCGCTCGAGGAGCAAATCGTACAGCGCGTGTCGCTGGAGGTGCGGCGACGCATCCTGCTCCCCCTCTCCCGCGACGCCGACGAGCGTCGAGTAGAGCGCATCTCCGGCCGGGAAGTAGGCATTCGGATCGGCGCCGCGATCGAGCAGCAGCCGCGCGATGCTGACCGCGTTCTCGCGGACACGGGGGAGATCGACCCTCCCGTAGCACAGATACAAAAGCGGCTCCCAGCGCCTGCCGCCGCCCTTGCGATTGATCAGATCGGGCTGCTCGTTGAGCAGCGTCTCGACGTGCGCGAGATCGCCCGTGACGACTGCCGTATAGAGATTCTCACGCGCGAGCGCCGGATGCTGCTGCACCATCCGTGCGGCGGCCGATTCCCTCATCGCCCACTCGCCGCGTCCATGCACGGTGTGGTCCCAGCAGGCGACGTCGAGGAAGCGATCCACCAGCGAGCCGTCTGACGCGCGGCGCGCGACATCGCCCGATGATGCGTACCCGATGGCCGACGTCAGCGCCTTCCAGCTTTCGTGGCCATGCTCTCGCGCCAGCGCGTGCTGCACATCGCGAAGAACCGGGTTGAGTGGGGCGCTCGGATAGGCCAGGCGAAGACGCTTGACGGGACCCGGATTGTTCTTCCGGATCTCTTTGAGCCAGTGCTTTGCTTCTTTTCTGAGATCGTCGAGTGCGCTCACGCGACACCTTCCTTCCGTGATGCCTGTGTCCGCTTCTCTCAGGCCGGAAGAAGGTTTCGATCTGTCGAGTCGACCGTGCTGGGTGGGAATCCCTTGCCGCGGACAGGAGGCGCCCCAGTGCGCGCTGCGCGCAGTGTGGCGCACGCCGGCAAATGCGTCAAGATTTGAGTGTGACTTGTGATCGCGTGATCGGCCGGCGAACGTCGTGGCCCGCCATGAGCGAGCCTGCGGCTCGCCGAAGGCGGTGACGCAGGCGAGTCGAATGGTGGGCGCGGGTGGAATCGAACCACCGACCCCTCGCGTGTGAAGCGAATGCTCTACCGCTGAGCCACGCGCCCGACCGAACCCCTAGTGTAGCGCAGGTGCGAACTAGCGACCTTCTGCTCGCCGAGGCATGTCCTCGGGCGCGATCAGCCAGTCCGCCTGCTGCTTTCGCTTCTCAAGGTCGTACACCGCAAGCCGGTACTCAGTCCACATCAAGACCGCGGCCCGATAGACGTACAGTCGCGAGCCCTTCACGCGAACCTCGCGGATGCTCGTGTAATCCTGGAGCGGATGCGCAAGACGGGACTTCGGTTCGTCAGGGTAAGTCACTTGGATCGCATCCATCGACCTGCCAGTCACGGTCGCCTTGACTGGCGAATCCGGAGGCAACGGCTGGTTCCAGATGCGAGTCCCATCCTTGTCGACCTCGCTCGGCAACACGGTTGCCGTTTTGTATTCCGCGATGACGTCGCGATACCCCTGCGATCGCCACATGGGCCGACGCACGGACTTCGAGTCACAGTTCGGGGCGCACGCGGCAAGAATTGCTGGGAGAAATAGGGCCGCCTGAATGCGGACCACACGGCTGGTGGGCCGCCTCAAGACGACCCCTGCGTGCAAAGGTGGCCCTGCGTACAGTCTACGACTGCCGTGAACGCAGTCGTCACGTCCACACGACCTCCCCGCCGATGAACGACGCGTCGTCCTCGGCGATCGCTGCCGGGCCCGGCGCTCGACGCCGAGACGGCCCCCCACCACCGAAGAAGGCGCCGACCGCGGCCTTGATTCCCTCGACGATCGCGAGCCCATTGCGCGCCGGCGTGAGGATCACGTTCTGCACCATGGACGTCGTCTCGTCGATCTTCCGCGACACGTCCTCCAACGTGCTCTCTGCCCGATCCATCATGCGCTCCGCGCGCGCCACTTGAGCGGTGGCAATCGCGGTTGCGCGCGCGGCATCCTCAGACATCTGCTGCACGTTGGCGACGATCGGCTTCAGGCCGTCGACGATCGGGCGCACGCTGTCTTCGATGCGCCCAAGCGTTTCGCCTACGCGCCGCGTGGCGCGCGCAGCCATGATCACTGCCGTGACTTGGCCGATGGCCATCAACAGCACGCCGGCAGCGATGAGACCGAGGAAGAGGTCGCTCACGCTTCTGGGCCCGCCGCCTCTCGGGTTGCTGCATTGAACTGGTCGCGAGCCCGGTCGAACGCGGTGGTGAGATTGTCGCGCTGCTTGTTGACGATTTCGCGTCCCTGGCGGGCCATCTCGTTCACGCGATCGCGGCCTTCGCGGGCGCGCTTGCCGAGATACTCGCGGGTCTCGTCGCCCGTAGCCGGCGCGTACAAGAGCGCCACGGCGGCACCGACTGTTGCGCCAACCATGAACGCCAGCAATACACCCGCTGCCCCAATGCCCTCATTCTGTGCCATGGTCCCCTCCGTGGATCCGTCAGAACAAACTGACTTTCATGTTCAAGTACTTCCTCGGATCCTTGTTGATATTGGCGACCAGATTCCTGATCTCCATCATGGTTCCGTTCATGTTCTCATACAACTGCTTGTCCTGTAGCAAGCGTCCTGCCGTTCCCTCACCTTGCTGCAAGGCTCCCATCACGCGGTCGAGGCGATCAGCCATCGAATTGAGTCGGGTATACAACTGATCGTCGTTGATCAACTTGCCGGCTGTGCCTTCGCCGCGGTTGATGCGTCCGGTGATCGTGTCGAGGCTCGTGGACATCGACGAGAGCGATCGCGCCATGCTGTCATCCTGCAACAGCTTGCCCAGACTGCCTTCTCCGGCCCGAATTCGCGCGGTCATCTGTTCGAGGTTGGCGAGAGACGCTTCGAGCGACCGGGCGGCGGCGGGGTTGTTCGCCAAGCGGCCAAGCGACCCGCGACCCTGATTGATGTTGGCCGCCACCTCTTCGGCAGCGGTCACGAGTCGGGTCATTTCCGTATAGAGCGCTTCGTCGGTAAACAGGCGGCCCATCGTCCCGCGGCCGGAGCGGATGTCCTTGAGCAGTTGAGTGGCTTCATCGATGCCAAGACTCGCCTGCTGCGTCACGTCGCCAACGGTGCCGATGGCCCGTCCCGATCGCACGTATCCCCACTCTGGGACCGGTGTGCCCGCACTCGACGCCGTGAGGTCGACCGACGCTTCGCCGAGGAGCGATACCGATCCGAGCGACGCGATCGAGCGGTCGGTGATGCGCTGCTGATGCTCTTTCTTGATCTGGAGCTCCACTTCGACGCGATCGCCAACGAACTTCAGTTCATGGACCGATCCGATCTCGACACCCGCTAGTCGCACCGGCGCACCGGTTTTTAGCCCGGCGATGTTCGGAAAAATCGTCTTCAGCGAATATCGCTGCCAGAAGAAGCCGCCTGATCCGGTGATCAAGAAGATCAGGAGGCTCGCCATGACGATGGCGAAGATGGACACCAGCCCGATCTTGAGTTCGGCCCAGGCCAGCGAGCGCGTGCGTGGCATGATGCACCTCTATGAAAGAAAGCTCTTGATGTACGGATCCATCGCGGCGCGGAGCTCGCTCGCGCTGCCCTCGAATGCGACGACGCCTTCCTTGATCATGAGGAACTCGGCCTCGTCCGCCTTCTGAGGATCGGCCGGCTTGATGACCGGCTTCGAACCATTGGCGACGGCTTCGTGCGTGGCCACGAAGAACGCATCACGGAGCTGATGGGTGACGATGATCGACGTCACACCCTCGAGATCGCGCAGCTTGACCATCTCTTCGTCGACGGTCGTCGCGATGATCGGATCGAGTCCAGTGGTCGCCTCGTCGTAGAGAATCAGACCGGGCTTGCCCGCCATCGCGCGCGCGATCGCCACGCGACGACGCTGCCCGCCCGAGAGCTCCGACGGCATCCGATCGACGAAGTCGCGGAGGCCGACGAAGCCGAGCACTTCCTCGACACGCGCGCGCGCGCGATCGATGGGCATGTCGCTCTCCTCGTACAACGAGTAGCCGACGTTCTCGTCGACGGTCAACGAATCGAAGAGCGCGCCGTCCTGAAACACCATCCCGATCCCGGCGCGAACCCGCATCAAGTCGCGCTCCGCCATCGTGTCGATGCGCTCGCCGTTCACCCAGACCGATCCGGCGTCGGGCTTCAGGAATCCGAGAATCAACTTGAGGATCGTCGACTTGCCCGATCCGCTCCCACCGAGAATCACCTTCGTGTGGCCGGGCAGCAGCTCGAAGCTCACCTCTTTGAGCACGACCTTCTCGTCGAACGCCAACGAGACCTTGTCAATCACGACCATCGGACGCTCGCCGGCCATCAGGGGTACAGCAGCGTGATCAGGAGCTGCGAGACCACCAGGTCCACGGCGATCACTGCGACCGAGGCTGCGACCACCGCCTGCGTCGTCGAACGGCCAACACCCTGCGTCCCTCCGTGCGTCCTCAACCCCACGTGACACCCGATCGACACGATGATGAAGCCGAGGCAGAACGGCTTGATGATCCCCATCCACGCGTCCTGCGTGTACAGCCCCTCGTAAATCGAGTTCCAGTACACGGTCGGGGCAACGCGCAATTGAAAGACGGCAATCAACCAGCCACCGATGATACCGACGGTGTCGGCGATGACCGTCAACACCGGCGCCATGAAGAAGCCCGCCATGACGCGCGGCACCACCAGCTTGCGCACGGGATCGGTGCCGAGCGCGCGCAGCGCGTTGATCTGATCGGTCACGACCATCGAGCCGAGCTCGGCGGCGATTCCCGAGCCGATACGCCCCGCCAGCATCAGCCCGGTCAACACCGGACCCAATTCCTTGATCATCGACGCGCTCACGAGGCGGCCGACGAACGGCCTGGCGCCGAATTGATCGAGCGTGAACCCGCTCTGCAACGCCAGCACGGCGCCGGTGAAGAAACCGGTCAACAGCACCACCGTCAGTGAGCCGATGCCGATCTCTTCGAACTGGGCGACGATGTCGACCTTGTAGTACGGCCCGCGGACGATCCCGCGGATGGTGGCCGCCTGCAGGAGCATGTACTCCTGCACCTCGTGCGCGACCCCCTTGGCCCAGTTCTGCAGCAGACTCAGCACAATTAGCGATCAACGAACGCCGGCGGTGCCTGCAAGGCCGAGGCCGCGTGTGCGCAGTGCTTTGAGCGTATCTCGTACAGTTGCTGCTTTTTCGAAGTCGAGGTTGGCCGCTGCCGCCTTCATTTCGCGTTCGAGACGCACGATCTCGGCGTCGAGCTCGGCCTGCGTGCGGAATTGGTCGCGGGCGTCCTTGGCAGCAGGTGTCATGTAGTCGCGTTCGTATACGCTCGACAGCACATCGTCGATCGAGCGCACCACCGACTCGGGCGTGATGCCGTGCTCATCGTTGTAGGCGGCCTGCAGCGTACGCCGGCGCGACGTCTCCGCGATTGCCGACTGCATCGAGGCGGTCATGGTGTCGGCGTACATGATCACGCGTCCGTTGACGTTGCGAGCCGCGCGACCCGAGGTCTGAATCAGCGAGCCCGACGATCGCAGGAAGCCTTCCTTGTCCGCGTCGAGAATCGCCACCAGCGACACCTCCGGCAAATCGAGACCTTCACGGAGCAGATTGATGCCCACGAGGACGTCGAAGGCACCGCGACGGAGATCGCGCAGAATCTCGACGCGCTCGAGCGTGTCGATGTCGGAGTGCAGGTAGCGCACCTTGACGCCAAGCTCCTGGTAATACGTCGTCAGATCCTCCGCCATACGCTTGGTGAGCGTCGTCACGAGCACGCGCTCCTTCCGCTCGGCGCGGTCGCGAATCTCCTTCAGCAGATCGTCGACCTGCCCGCGCACGGGGCGGACATCGATCGGCGGATCCATGAGACCAGTCGGCCGAATCACCTGCTCGACGACCACACCGCCCGACTTGGTGAGCTCGTACGGCCCCGGCGTCGCCGACACGAACACCACCTGCCTGACGCGCGCCTCCCACTCCTCGAAGTTGAGCGGCCGGTTGTCGAGCGCTGATGGCAGGCGGAATCCGTACGCGACCAGCACTTCCTTCCGCGATCGATCACCGTGGTACATCCCGCGAACCTGCGGCACGGTCTGGTGGCTCTCGTCGACGATCACGATCGCATCATCCGGCAAGTAATCGAGCAATGTCGGCGGCGGTGCGCCCGGCGGCCGTCCGGTCAGGTGGCGCGCGTAGTTCTCGATGCCATGGCAGTAGCCGATCTCGCGGATCATCTCGAGGTCGAACATCGTCCGCTGATGCAGCCGCTGCGCCTCGAGCAGCTTGCCTTCCTTCTCGAGATACGAGCGATATTCCTCGAGCTCGCGCTTGATCGACTCCACCGCCAGCTTCGTGCGGTCGCGCGAGGTGACGAAGTGCGACTTCGGATAGACCGCTACTTTGTCGATGCGCCGGATCACCTTGCCGGTGAGCGGATCGAACCACGCCAGCTCGTCGACCTCGTCGCCGAACAGCCCGATGCGCAGTGCATGTTCTTCGTACGACGGCACCACTTCGACGATGTCGCCGCGGACGCGGAAGGTGCCGCGGCCGAACTCGGTGTCGTTGCGCTCGTACTGAATCTCAACCAGCTTGCGGAGGATCTGATCGCGATCGATCCGCTGGCCGACCTCGAGCGGCAGCAGCAGCCCGTAGTAGGCCTCCGGCGATCCGAGACCGTAGATGCACGACACGCTGGCGACGATGACGACATCGCGCCGCTCGAAGAGCGAGCGCGTGGCGGACAGTCGCATGCGATCGATCTCGTCGTTGATCGTCGCTTCCTTCTCGATGTACGAGTCGGTGGCTGGGACGTAGGCCTCGGGCTGGTAGTAGTCGTAGTAGCTGACGAAGTACTCGACCGCGTTCTCAGGGAAGAAGCGCTTGAACTCCTGATAGAGCTGCGCGGCCAGCGTCTTGTTGTGCGCCATCACCAGCGCCGGCCGATTCACCTGCGAGAGGACCTGCGCCATGGTGAACGTCTTGCCCGATCCGGTGACGCCGAGCAGCACCTGGTGCGAGTCGCCGCGATTCAGCCCGTCGACCAGCTCCGGCACCGCGCGCACCTGGTCGCCGCGCACCTCGAAGTCGCTGACGAGCTTGAAGCGGTCGTGAACAGACGGCATAGCGATACAGTCCGGAAAATTGGGGGGTGTCGATCGTCGAATCGTACCATAGGCCGAGGGATCGGAGGGGGCGGAGAAAACGGAGAAAACATCACACGGAGGGAACGGGGAGAAACATCACACGGGGGAGCGGGGGAAACGGGGATCGTTGTTCTTGATCTTATTGACCACCGTTACCTCCGTTCCCCCCGTGTGATGTCTTCCCCCTTTCCTCCGTGTGATCGTTTTCCCCGTTCCCTCCGTCTCCCCCCGTTTCCTTTACTTGCGGTACGGCGCGAAGTATCCCTTGCGTGACTGAATCTTCAGGTCTTTGGCGTTGGCCCGCTTCACTTTGATCTCGACCTTCCGCCACGCGCCGTCGGTGCGGGTGTTGGTCGACACGTAGCCGAGGCTGTACTGCGCGCGGATCTGCGACAGGATCTTCTCGTAGGCCTGATCGACTTGTTTCATGTCGGTCGGGAAGAACGCATCGCCGCCGCTCTCGCCGGCGATCTGCGTGAGACGCAGCCGCTGCTCGGCGCGCACGCCGCTCTGTTGGTTCTCCAGAAAGCCGACCGAGTACACCGTCACATCTGAGGCGCGAATCAGCGTCATCACGTCGTTGAACCGGATCGCGCTCGTCGTGTCGCCGCCGTCGGTGAAGATGACGAGAATCTTGCGGCCCTGGAGATCGGAGGCACCATCGAGATAGACGCCAAGCGCGTCGTACATCGCCGTGAAGCCCCCCGGCTTGCGTTCACGAATGCGCTCGACGAGTCGCGGGAAGTCTTGCTGGCCGTACTTGGCGACGCGCACTTCGGTATCGAAGTCGACGAGCGTGATGTCTTTGGCGTCGGGCAGCGTGTTGAGGAAGCGCACCGCCGCCGAGCGCGAGAGGTTGATGTCGGCGCCCATGCTGCCGCTGGTATCGAACAGGAGGCCGATGTGCAGCTCGGGAGCCGCGTCGGCGGCGTCGCCGCGCGCGAAGTATTCGATCGTCTGTTTCGCGCCGTCCTCGTAGATGTCGATGTCGTCGGGTGTGAGGTCAGTCAGGTAGTTCGAGCGCCGATCGGCCACGGTCATCACGACGCTGACCAGATCGGTGCGGGCGCGAAACGTCGCCCTTTGGGCGGCCGTCGTGGCCACACAGGCGACGACTGCGCAGAGTCCGCACACGAGCGTGTTTCGCGTTCGCACAAGGCTTCCCGGGCCGTTTCCCGATCATAAGCCCGGGTTCGAGGGAGGCGTATAATAGGGGTTTGGCGTTTATGTGTAGGGTTTTCCCCGTGGCAGGAGGTTGCCGGGCGTGAGATGCCTTGCCGCCTGCCAGACGGAGCTGGCCATCCGGATGCTCGATGAGATCCTGCTGCCCAGCTTCGAAGTCGAGTTCATCGTCGAGAGCAAACCGCTCGCGCGCCGCCTCCACGACAGCGGGCTGAATGTCATCTACGGCGATCTGCGCCGCACCGATACCTACGTCAAAGCCGATCTCACACCGGGCACCTGCGTCGTCGTCGAAGACAACGGGCGCAAGAGCCTGAAGAAAGTGCTCGAGGCCATCTGGGACGCCGGGGGCACGCTGGTCTACGTGCTCGGCGTCGGCACGTCGCATACGCGGGAACGCGAAGAGGACCTCAAGTCGCAGTTCCCCGAGCTGAATTACCTGGCGCTCTCGGAACTGTTCGGCGGTCCGCTCCTCACCGAGTTCAGTCGTTCGCTCACCCGCCTTCGCGTCCAGCAGTATCAGCGCTTCTTCAACGACGCCGACAACGTCCTCATCCTCCTCCACAACGATCCGGATCCCGATGCCATGGCCAGCGGCCTGGCGCTGCGCACGCTGCTCCACCGCAACCGCCAGACGGCGGTGATCGCGGCGTTGCAAGGGGTCACGCGACCGGAGAACCAGCGGATGATGAACCTGCTCGACATCAACGTCGAGATCATCACGCTCGAACAGGTCGAGGCGTTCGATCGGATTGCGATGGTCGACGTGCAGCCGCACTATTTCGGCGGCGCCATCGATCGCGTCGGCCTGGTGATCGATCATCATCCCGAGCAGCCCGGCTACACCGCGGTCTACAAGGACATCCGCGTCGACTACGGATCCACGTCCACGATCCTCACCGAGCATCTGCGCGCGACCGACATGAACATCTCCGAGCGCGTCGCGACGGCGATGCTCTACGCGATCAAATCGGACACGCTGTTCTTCAACCGCCAGGCGAATCGCGTCGACATCGAGGCGTTCTCGTATCTCTACCCGCTTGCAGACGCCACGCTGATTCGCAAGATGGAAGGCGCGGAAATCACGATGGACCGCCTCGAGTACGTGCTCAAGGCGAAGCAGCACGGGCGGCTGTCGGAGCAGGTGTTCTGCACGTTCCTCGGCAATTCACCGCGCGAGGACTTCATCCCCTACGTCGCCGACTTCTATCTGCAGCTCGAGAACGTGCAGTGGACGATCGTCTCCGGTATCGTCAACGACGTCCTGATCATGTCGGTGCGGAATCTCGGCTACTCACGCAATGCAGGTGAGTTCGTACGCAAGTACTTCAACGACATCGGTAACGCTGGCGGCCATCGCGCGATGGCCAAAGCGGTGGTGCCAATCCGCGCCTTCAAGGAAAAGTTCGGCAACCTCGACGCCGAACAGTTCACCGAGAAAGTCCTCAGCCTCGCGCTCGAGTTCCTCCACGAGCACGCCAACGACAAGAAACTCGTGAAGGCGTAGAGCGCAGGCTTCAGCCTGCGCGTCATTTCAATGTGAACAGCGACAGATCAACTGCATCTCCCATGGCCTTGTAGCCGGCATCGCTCGGGTGCAGATGGTCGCCCGAGTCGTAGGCGGGATTGAACTTGGTCGGCGCGGCGGGATCGCGTGTCGCTTTGTCGAAGTCGATCACGCCGTCGTAGGCGCCGCTGGTGCGAATCCACTCATTGAGCGCCTGACGCTTGGCCTCGCCCTCCGGCGAGAAGTACGCCGCGCCTTCGTACGGCGTCAACGTGGCGCCGTAGATCTTCAGACCGCGGGCGTGCGCGCGCTCGATCAACTGCTTGTGGCCGTTGATCAAATCCTGTGCGCTCGGCGTCGGGTTGCTTCGCGCAATGCCGATATCGTTGATCCCTTCCATCACGACAACGTGCGTCACGCCTGTCTGCATCAGCACGTCGCGATCGAAGCGCGCGAGTGCGCTCACGCCGGCCCCGTCGCCTAGCACGCGATTGCCGCTGATGCCGGCATTGAGCACCGCGAACCCCGGGCCCTTGCGCGCGGCCAGCCGACGCGCGAGCTGATCCGGCCAGCGCGCGTTCATGTCGGCGGTCGAGCGCGCGCCGTCGGTGATCGAGTCCCCGAACGTGACGATGGCGCCGGTGTTCTGGGGCGCTGTCACCTCGACGCGCGCGATCATGAACCACGCGCCGGCGCGCGTGCCGACGGCCGGAGCCGTCTCACCTGAATGGTTGCCGGTCTCCGACACGTAGTTGGTCTGCGATGCGCCGTTGTGCGTGGTCACCGGCGAGGCATCGAGACCAACGTCCTTCGGCACATACAAGTCGATGACGAGATCCGAGAGCGGCGGCACCGTCAGATCAATCGGATCGCTGACTGCCGTCGCGCCGGCGAGGAGGGTGAACGCGTTCGATCCGCCTACGGTGAGCGGCTTGGCCGAGCCGGTTGCGATCGTGTTGTCCTTGTCGCGCAGCGCGACGTGCGCGCCGCCGACGTCGATCGGTGCGGTGCCAAACGCGTTACTCAACACCACGCGCACGCGGCTGCCGCCGATGCTGGTGTGCACGATCTGGCGGATGGTCTGATTGCTCAGCGTGACCGGCGGTACGAATCCGCCGCGGCCGCCTCCAGGCGGTGCCGCCGGTGGCGCGGCGGGTGCTCCGTTCGACGCGGGCGTGCCCGATGGAGCGGGTGCCGGCTGTGCCGCCGGTGTTGGCGCTGGCGGACCACCGGGACCTACACCTCGACCCGCCGCGGGCTGCGGCCGCGACACGAGCGCCGTCGCCCAGGTCGCGACCCAGTGCTCGCCCTTCCTGTTCTGCGCAAAAGCCGGCGTCGCCAGAAGCGCAACGAGCGCACACACCAACACGCGCGTCTTGACGGGCATAGTCATCTCCCGGGCGTCATTCTACTCTGGGGTTTTTCGGTATGCGAAGTGATGATTGCAGACTGCAGAATGCTGAGTCATTGACCAGTGCTGATTGAGGAATGCTGAGTATTGTCAATTGCACAGTATTCGCCACTCAAACTTCAGCAGTCGAACAATCATCCACAAATCAGCACTCTGCAGTCTGCATTACTCCGCCATGATTGCGGCGCCGCCCTTCGGACGCCTCATGATCAGCACCAGCGGGATCATCACCAGAAAGATCACGCCCAGCAGACGGAACAGCATCACGAACGCGACCATCGATGCCTCGCGGAACAACATGCCATGCAGCACTTCATACGCGCGGCTGGCCGCGGTCACCGCATCGGATCCGGCGGCAATGAAGCTGTTCGTGATCTGCGACAACAGCGACTGCGTGGTGTCGTTGTAGATGCTGATGTGCTCTCCCAGCAGGGTCGCGGTGGTCTGACGCTGTCGCTGCAGGATCGTACCGGTCACGGCGATGCCAATGCTGCCGCCGATGTTGCGCATCAGGTTGAACAGGCTGGTCGCATAGCCCATCCGCTCGGGCGCGATCGTTGCCATCGACACGGTGGTCAGCGGCACGAACAACAGCGCCATGCCGGACCCTTGAATGAACTGCGGCCAGAAGAGATCCCAATAGCCGGCGTGCAGATTGAGCTGTCCCATCCACAGCAGCGTGACGCCGCCAACCGCGAGTCCGACGGCCAGCAACTTTCGCGCGTCGAGCTTGCCGGTCAAAATGCCGACAACCGGCATCATGATGAGCGATCCGATGCCGCGCGGTACCATCGCCTCCCCCGCTTGCAGCGACGGATATCCGAACAGCGTCTGCAGCATGATCGGCAGCAGCACGAGGCTGCCGTAGAGCACGAAGCCGAGCACCGTCATCAGGAACACGCCGACCGCATACGAGCGATCCTTGAACAACCGGAGATCGACGAGCGGGTTCTTCGACTTGAGCTGCTGCACGATCAACGCGGTGAGCGCGACTGCCGACAGGATCGAAAGCGTCAGGATGAACTTCGACGAGAACCAATCATCCTGCTGACCCTTGTCGAGCACGTACTGCAGCGCGCCGATGCCGACGACCAGCATGCCCATGCCCCAATAGTCGATGCCGCGCGACTCGCGTCGCAGATACGGCGGATCGAAGACGAACAACCGCGTCATGATCAGCGAGGCGATCCCAAACGGGATGTTGATGTAGAACACCCACCGCCACGTGTAGTTCTCGGTCAACCATCCGCCGACCACCGGACCGAGAATCGGCGCGACGACGACGCCGAGTCCCCAGAAGCCCATGGCGCGTCCACGCTCTTCGGGCTTGAACGATTCGAGCAGCACCGCCTGCGAAAGCGGCTGCAGCGCGCCGCCGGTGGCGCCTTGTAGAATGCGAAAGATCACGAGCGACGCCAGATTCGGCGCCAGTCCGCACAGCACCGACGCGATCGTGAACCCGGCGGTCGACGCCATCAGCAATCGCTTGCGACCGAGCATCGACGCGAGCCACCCGGTGAGCGGGAGGATGATGGCGTTGGCCACGAGGTACGAGGTCAGCGCCCACGTCGCTTCTTCTGTGGTCGCGGCCATGCTGCTCGCGATGTGCGGCAGCGACACGTTCACCACGGTGGTGTCGAGCACCTCCATGAAGGTGGCGAACATCACCGCGAGGGCGACAATCCACGGATTGACCTTTGTGCTCACGTCGCTTCTCGGCGGGTCTCAAGACCCGCCTCTACGAAGTTCACCTCGTATACACGGTGGGCGTGACCGACATGCCGGGACGCAGCACGTGCTCCGCGTCCTGACCCGAATCCAGCACGATCCGCACCGGCACGCGCTGCACCACTTTCACGAAGTTGCCGCTCGCATTCTCGGGCGGCAGCAGACTGAACCGCGCGCCAGTCGCCGGCGCGATCGTCTCCACCTTGCCTGAGAAGCGCTTGCCGCCGTAGGCATCGACGTCGATGTCCACCTTCTGCCCGGGCCGCATGTTCTCGAGCTGCGTCTCCTTGAAGTTGGCCGTGATCCACACCTGCTCGAGCGGAATGATGGTCATCGTCGGTTGTCCCGGCTGAATCACTTGCCCCGGCTGCACCGTCTTGCGACTGACCGTCCCTTTGAACGGCGCCTTGATCGTCGTGTAATCGAGATTCAACTCTGCCTGCTTCACGGTCGCTTCAGCCTGTTTGACCTTCGCTTCTGCGGACTTCGCACGCGCTCGCGTCACCGCCATCTGCTCGGGTGCGGTTTCGGTCGTCCGCAATTCCGCAGCGGCCACCGCTTGTCCACCGCGCGCCGACACGAGACGACTCTCCGCGCCCTTGATGGCCGCGTCGGCTTCCTGCACTTGCGCGCCGGCGGATTCCGCCGCGGCCTTCGACGACTCCGCCTGCGCCAGCGCCGTATCGAACTGCTGCTGCGGGATTTCATCCTTGGCCAGCAGCCCCTTCAACCGCTCGACGTCCTTGGCATCTTTCGCCGCGGTCGCCTCGAGCTCGCGCTTGCGCGCTTGCGCTGTCGAGAGACGTGCCTTGGCGGCGTCGAGACCATGTTCCGCTTCGACGATGCCAGCGGCCGCGCGGTCGACGCCGCCTTTCGCGGCGGCCACGTTGTTGGAGGTCTCGATCGACGAGATCGGAACGTTGGCCTGTGCTGCGGCCAAATCGGCCTGGGCATTGGCGAGCTCGGCCCGCGCGTGGTCGAGAGCCACCTGATAGTCGCGCGGATCGATTTCGACGAGGACCGCGCCAGCTTCGACCTGTTGGTTGTCGCCCACCGGCACACGGAGAACCGTGCCGCCGACGCGCGACGCGATCGGCGTCACATACGCGTCGACTTGTGCATCATCGGTCGACTCGCGACCGCGCGTGAGCCACAGCCAGACGCCGACGCCAATCAGCACCAGCAGGACAACGCCGCCGATGATTCGAAGCCGTGACCACATCAATTGGTTCCTCCGAGATACTTCGCGACCGCTTCCTCCACGGTCCCAAGCGCGCGGCCGAGCACGGCCTTCGACAGGTTGTAGCCGAAGACCGCTTGGATGTACTGCTCGTTGGCCAGTGCCACGGCCTCCTGCGCTTGAATCACTTCGATGTTGTTGGCAACGCCGGCGGCGAACCGATCGCGCGCCTGCGTGAGCTGCTGTGCGGAGAGATCGCGTCCGCGCGTCGCCGCCTGCAGTTCTTCGGACGTCGCCTGCAGATCGAGAAACGCCGATCGCACCTCGTAATAGATCTGCGCCTTCATGTCGTCGAGCTCGGTACGTCGATTGTTTCGATCGACCGTTGTCTGCATCACATGACCGCGCGTCTCGCCGCCGTTGAAGATCGGGATGTTGAGGGTGCCGGTCACCGCGAACGTCGACAGCGCGGATGCGGCCGTCAATCCAATCGCGCCGTAATCGGCGTTCACCGTCACCGACGGCAGACGCTCAGACAACGCCGCGCGTCGGCTCGCTTCGGCGGCGTCGAGACGGTCCCTGGCGGCCAGGTAATCGGGCCGCTCCCGATACGCACGATCGAGCGCCTGCTCCAACGTGATCTCCGGAACTGGTACGGGTGGAATCTGATCGGACAACGTGATCGCTTGTCCGATCGGAAGGCCCATCACCCGCGCGATCTGCAGCTTCGACTTCTCGAACTCGGCCTGCGCGGCGGTGGCGCGCTGCCGGTCGGTGCTCACGCGCACCTCTGCGCGCACGACGTCGATGCCGGCGACGATGCCGCCGCGTCGCAGATCCTCGGCCTGCGCTTGCAGCGCTTGGGCAGTCTCGAGCTGCGCGCGAGCGGTCGTCGCCCGCGCCTGCGCCGCGAGACCCTCGAGATACAGGTTCGCGGCGACGAGCACGACCAGCTCTCGTGCGCTGCGGTAGGCATGGCGCACGGCGCTGAGTTGATGCGTCTCAGCGCGGACCTTGTTCAGCGCTTCGAGATCGAAGACCGACTGCGTGGCGAACACGCGCGCATCGAACACGTTGAAGGGGCCGACCACCGACGGAATGCTCACGCCGAACGAGAACTTGTTCAGCGGAAATCCGAATGCCTCGAGGTTGGTCTCGCGACGCGACTCGCTGATCGAGGCCTTCGCGTCGGGCAGCAGCTCGCTCAGCGCAACCCATCGCGCACCGCCGGCGCGGTTCACGGCCTCTTCGGCCTGCAGGACGCCGAGGTTGTGCTGCAGCGCCTGCGTGATCGCTTGCGCGATCGAGACGGGAATCGGCGCCGCGTTCAAGGTGCCCGTCGGCACCCCTCCGAGCAGCGGACTGTTGGTCGGCAGCGATGGAACGGACCGGTTCTGTGCCGCCGCCGCGCACGGCAGCGCCAGCACGAGCGCGGCTGCAAACACGGCGCACACGGGTCGCAAACATCGGTGGAGTGTCACGTTCGACAAGGCCTCATAGAAGGATCACGGTCGATCGGCGACCGGGCGAACACGCGCGCGTGGGGGTCAGGAAGAGCGTGAAGCCTGCGGCGGGTCCCAGATCTGTACCTTAGTCCAGCGCTGACGAGAGTGGCAATCCGGGGCAGCCGCTCACTATGATTGGTCATCACACATGTCCACGATTCTGCAGAAAGTGCCCGTCGGCGAGCGGGTCGGCATTGCGTTCTCGGGCGGCCTCGACACGAGCGCCGCCCTTCATTGGATGCGCGCGAAGGGCGCGATCCCCTACGCATACACCGCCAATCTCGGACAACCCGACGAGCCCGATTACGACGCCATTCCCAAGAAGGCGCTGCTCTACGGAGCCGAGCGCGCGCGTCTCATCGATTGCCGCATGCCGCTGGTCGAGCAAGGCATCGCCGCGCTGCAATGCGGCGCGTTTCACATCACGACTGCCGGCGTGCCTTACTTCAACACCACGCCGCTCGGCCGCGCCGTGACCGGCACGATGCTGGTCCTGGCGATGAAAGACGATGACGTCAACATCTGGGGCGACGGCAGCACGTTCAAAGGCAACGACATCGAACGCTTCTATCGCTACGGGCTGCTGGCCAACCCGTCGCTCCGCATCTACAAACCGTGGCTCGATCAGACCTTCATCGACGAGCTCGGCGGACGCCGAGAGATGTCGGAGTACATGCAGCGCGCCGGCCTCGCCTATCGCATGAGCGTGGAGAAGGCGTACTCCACCGATTCCAACATCCTCGGCGCCACCCATGAAGCCAAGGACCTCGAACATCTGAACAG
>Ga0075423_10000836_pt1 | contig 26063 bp, 23 predicted proteins | sample SoiMethybrSBSTD2_FD_80114 | JGI IMG/M metagenome (GOLD analysis project Ga0075423, IMG submission 80114) | Bulk soil microbial communities from a Populus tree surrounding site in Tennessee, USA - Soil MetaG P. TD hybrid SBSTD2 | ecosystem: Environmental > Terrestrial > Soil > Tree plantation... | reverse complement strand
CGCCGAGCGTGGCCAGAAAGGCCGCCTTGTAGTCCGGGCTGCGGCCCACCCAGCCGTACGTAATGCGCGCCCACGCCGCGATCGCATCGCGCGCCGCGACCATCTCCTCGGCGTTCCGACTCGCGCGATAGAAGCGATGAGTGAACCCGCCGCTGCCGGTATCGGTCGGCATCGTGAGGATGGGTTGCGTCGCGGGGTCATGCAGCGCGTCGTAGAGCCGCGCGATCATCCGCGCGGTGTTGCGAAACGCGGGATGCGTCGTGACGTCCTTGACCCGCTCGCCGTAGATGTAGATCTCGCGTCCGTCGCGGATGCTCTCGAGGTACTCGGCTCCGGTGTACGGTCTCGTTCGGCCCGTCATGTGATTCACCGCATTTGTTTGATGTCGGGGCTGCGTTCAGGCAGCCCCGGGGCTGCCTGAAACGGCCACTACGATCACGTCGGCCTCAATGCATCGGCATGTTTGCATTTTGAATTCTCTTGACGAACAACAACGTCCTGGCGACTCCGGGCATCGACCGTCTCCTCTTGACTCCCAGGGAGGGCTCGACTTGGAGACCGAGGGCCGACATAACTAGGGAGCTTAGCGCATCAGCGTCCTGAAGTGAACAAAGTTCGCGTACTAAGTTCACAATAGTGGTTATCACCCTCGCCGATTGCGGACGGCCGTTATCTGAGCGGCTCGAAACCCGCGAATACATGCGCGTATGTGCTCCTTCGAAATGCGCGAGGACACGACGAGTGGGGCAGACTCTAGTGCTCGCCGATCCAACTGTCCAACATCAAGGCGGTGAATAAGTCACATGCGGGATGCGTATAGCGGTGTCAGCACCTCGGAACCGATCAGCGCAGCTGCTCCTGCAGCCGCTGAAAGCGCAAGTCCTCGTCGTCCACCGTTACTTCGAGGAACGGAATGTACATTTCGTTGTTGCCCTGTTCGCCGAACACGACGTCCTCGTTCGGGTCGGGATTCTGCGGATTGGCGGCCGAGTTGTCGAAGTGGCCGTATGCGGTGATCGTGCTGCGGGCCTTGATCTTCTTCGGTCTCGCGAGCTCGTAGACGATCTGCCAGTTGGGATCGTAGCGCCGGACGGCGAGCAGCGTCTCCGGCTTGCCGTCTGGAGCGGTTAGCACGAAGGTCATGTCCTTGCCGCGGAAGTGCATGTGCGGCCACAGCGCATAAAGGGTAATGTCTTCTTTGACCTGCAGCGTGCCGGTCATCGGCCAGTTCTCGACACCCGCGGGGATGTGCGGCATCTGCGGCCGACCTTTGCCGTCGCGCACCACGTCCATCCCGTTCGCGACCAGCCGCTCGTTCACGGTCCACGTGTAGATTTCGTGATGGACCGCTTTCTTCGCCCACCACAGCCCGAGTCGCACCTTGACCGTCTGCCGCGTGCCGATGGTGATGAAGTGCAGTCCCCACGCGAAGTACTGATCCGGTGAGATGCGTTTTGCGAGACCATCGGGAAACTGCAGCGCGCCTCCACCCGGCACGTAGAACAGCAGCGGCTTGCCGAACGATTCGGCGGACGCGGCGCGAAACGGACGGCCATCCGAATAGAGCGGCACGCCGTCGAGAACCGGTCCGCCTTCCCACGCCTCACCGCGCCCCAGCTTCGTTCCCGATGGCAGCGCTCCGACGGTCACGCTCGAGTGGTGCACAACGCGAGGATTGTCGGGCCGCAACTCGATTGCCTGAATGAACCGATCATCGCGGACGGGCACCTTGACCCAGACAGCGAACGTGGGCACCGTTCCGGTAGCGGGCACCTCGAACGTGAACGGCGTCTCGATCACCTGATCGGGAGGCCGATCCATGCGGCTGCTCCACCCTTCGCGGAACATCGGCGGAGCTGGAGGTCGACCATCGCCCTCTGGAGCGCCGCCATCCACCCACGCAACAATCGTCGCGACCTGTTCTTCGGACAGACGCCGGTTGTTCTTGAAGTCACCAAACTGCGGATCGGCGGGCCACGGCGGCATGCGCCGCGTCTGCACCATCCGCTTGATCGATGCTGCCCAGGGTCGTGCGTCCCCGTACGACAGCAGCGACATCGGCGCGACCTCACCCGGTCGATGGCAGGCCACGCAGCGATCGAACAGGATTGGAGCGATGTCCTTGTTGAACGTCGGAGCGAGGGGACGCCGCTCCTGCGCGCTGCCGCCCGCATGCGAGAACATCACGGCCGCGATCCACACGACGAGAACCGCGAACGTCCGACTTCCAACACCCGAAGACGCGGGCCCTAACGGTCCGCGTCGCAACACGCTTGTTGTTATCGCGCGAGTTGAAACAGCCATATAGCCACCGTTGCGGTCACGCCGATTGCACAACTCCGGCAGCAGCGGCGCGGACGTCGAATGAACCTCTCGTCATCGCGTCGACGTGGCCGCCGGAATCGCGCTTTCGAGGATTCCTGAGCACGACCTCCGGCGTCAGTCGGTCTACGACATCATGGCGACGATCCGACGGCTCTCCTTTCAGAAGCTGAACTGAGCGCCGATCTTGGCAAAGCGCGCTAGCATGATCTCCGTCGGCTGGCGAAAGACCGCGAAGTTCGGGTTTTCTCGCGTGACGGCGTTCGCGTTGAATAGATTGAACACATCGAGATTGAGTGAAGTCCGCGTCCTGCCCACCCGGATCTCTTTGCCGATGCGAAGATCCAGCTGATTCAGCCGTTCACCGTACTCGGAGCTGATTGGCTGATTCGCGGCGTTCGGTGCACCTGGCAGCACGCTCACGAGCTGATTGCCGTAATTGAGCGGAGAGCCGTCGGCCCGGGCGGACACGTTCAACTGCGCGAGCACGGCCGGCCCTTGGACGCTGACGACCGTCGCACTCAGCAGCACATCGATCTTCGGGACGATGTACGAGCCGTTCCCTTTGATCTGGAACAGCCAAGGACTCTCCGTGTGGCAATAATCGAACGGCGTCATGACGGTTTGTGCGCCGCTGGCGATCAGCGACTCCGGCACCTTGGCCGCCACTTCGCAGGTATCGAGCATCGTCTTACCGATATCGAAGCCACCGAAGAAGAACACCCCGCCGTTCAAGCGAGCGTTCAGACCGATGTCCACACCATTCCAGTGTTCGGCTTCCTTCCCGTAGTTGCTGGCGAGGGTCGTGAACAGTTGCTGTCCGACGACCTTGTTCTTATCGAACATCGTCACAGACGTGCCGCTCGAGGAGAGGCCCGGTTTGGCCGGCACCTTGAGAGGAAACTTGGTGAAGTCGGTCGCCGCCAACGCGAGGTCGTCGGTCACCTGGAAGTTGCCGTACCAGCGCCGGAAATAGCCAACGTCCAGCGAGACGCGCGGCAGGATCTCCCGTTGAACGCTCGCGCCAAATTCCCAGTTGAATGGACGTTTTCCCCACCCGAAATACAGGTCGCGATCAAACTGCTGCGCGTTCGGATCGTTCAGTCCGAAGTTCGGATTGATGAACGGTTGGCAGATGTCTCCAGTGGTTGGACTGACCTGGAATCCGCCGTTCGTCAGATCGCATTGGGGAATCATGTCGCCGTTGGCGTCGATCCAAACGCGCGGCGTCGAGTTCACGAGACGGTTGATCGGGTTCAATCCGCCGGCGCCGGCAAAGCCGGCCAGATTTCCGATGGTCTGGCTCTGCAGGTATTTGTTCAGGCTCACTTTGACCGCCGTCTTCCCATTACCGTTGACATCCCAGCTCAGACCAAACCGCGGCGTGATGTCGTGCCAGTGGGTGAACTCCGTGTAGGGAAAGTCGACGTCGGGCCGGTTCGGGGTCAGAGGCGTGCGGCCAACCATGTGCTGCGGCGGTGCGCTCGCCTTATAGGTGTCGTAGCGCACGCCGAGATTCAACGTCAGCCTGTTCCGCGTCCAGCGATCCTGTGCGAAGACACCAAGATCGTAGTTCTGATCTGACTTCGTGTGGATCGGCCGCACGTTCTCCACGATCAAATGGACCGGCGCGCCGGGGACGATATTGGTGATGAAGCTGTACGGCGAGAAGTTGTAGACGGTCGAGTCCAGGTAGCCGACGGCATTGGAGAAGCCGACCTTGAACTGATGCCCTCCCGTCACATACGACGCTGCGCCCCGGTAGAAGAAATTCGGGACCCAGTTGTTGTTGTACTGGAGGAAATTGCCGTGGGACCAGACACCGGTGCTGGAATCGATGATCGGGACGAGCGCACCCGATCGGAGCACGACGTCCTGGCCCGCCGAGATGAAATCGTCAGCCACCGACGCATCCGGATTCATGAACCCCCAGCGCTCGGTGCGGTGCAGCAGCAGCCCCTCCAGGAGCAGATTGTTCGATACCGGTGACGACCACTCGGCGTGCAGCAGGCGCTGCGTGGGCGAGCGGAAGTTCGCGGACGCCTCCGGCGTCGTCGTAGCCGACACCGCCCACGGGGTGTACTTCGTGTCGCCGGGACAACTGCAGCGCGTCTCCTGATCCCAGGTGAAGGCGACCTTGTTCTTGGGTGTCGCCTGAATCGTCAAGCGGATCTGGCCATCGGTCCACAGGCTCGCGTTGTACCCTTGACGGCTCTTGTCGTAGTCGACGGTGTACACATTGGGTGTATAGCCGTTCTTGTTCACCCAGACGCCGCCGGCGTACTGGTCGGCGCGATTGACGCGGCCGGTGAAGTAGAACCAGACGCGGTCTTTGCGGATCGGACCGCCGAACCCGGGATTGACGTCGTAAATCTTTTTCACGGAATTGGCGGACGCGAACCCTTTCGCGATGAGATCGGACGAGAGATTGCTGGTCTCCATCCCGCGAGTGGAGTAGCCGAGGACCGTCGTCCCGCTGAATGTGTTGCCGCCATCACGCGGGATGTAATTGATGCGCACGCCGCCCTGCGACTGCTCGGCGGAAATGCCCGAGGTATCGATCGTCACTTCGGCTGCCATGCCCGGATTGGGTACCGCAATGCCGATGTCACCGCCGGCCTGGAGCGTCATCGTGTTCACGCCGTTCTGCATGACCCGCTGATCGCCGGGGCGGCTGCCGTGAACGGTGAGGCTCGGCATCGGATCGCCGAGGGCGCCGCCGCTATCGACATGATTGGTGTTCACCCCGGGAAGCAGCACCCCGAAGCTGTGATAGTTCCGTCCCGTTGGCAGTGCATCGATGACCTCGGTGCTCATCACCTGCTGCTTGGTCGTGCTCTGGGTCTCAACGGTCCGTGCTTCACCCGTGACGGTGATGGTTTCCGTCACGTCGCCCACGCGCAGATCGACGCTGAGCGTCGTCACCTGCTCGCCGGCCAGCTGGACGTTCTCGCGCTTGATTGGCGTGAAACCCGTCAGCGTGAAGCTGACGGTGTAGATGCCGGGCCGAAGATTCACGATCGAGTACTGTCCGGTGTTTTCAGTGACGGCGGTGCGAACCTTTTCGATCAGTGCGGGACTCGCCGCCTCGACGGTGACGCCCGGCAACACCGCGCCGGACGCGTCCTTGACCACGCCCGTCAATGTCGCTTGCGCGGATGCAAGCGAGGGAAGAAGAAGCAAGCATCCGACAAGCAGCACTGGCAGGCCGCACGACCTCCACGCAATCCTCATTGATCTCATCTGGTGCTCCTCCGACACGATTCGCTCAAACAACTGGTGACCAAGGTTGAACGTTGGTACGACGGCAGGAAGCGGTGACGCACTCTCTCTCTCAAAGCGGCACTCCGCTACGGGATGTCGGCCCAGCCCTGAGCGAAGACCGCTCCAGGCAGTCGGGAGAGAGCAGCAATGACGAACAACAACGTCCTGGCGACTCCGCGCATCGACTGTCTCCTTTGAGTCCTAGGGAGGCTCTACTTGGATACCCAGGGCCGAAATGTCGGGGGAGTCTAGCGCAAGCGCGCGCGAAAGTGAACAAAGTTCGCGTACTAAGTTCACAGAATAGTGGTTATTACCCTCGCGATTGCGGAGGGCCGTTATCTGAGCGGGTCGAAACCTTCGAATCGCAGGTCGGTGCTATCGAGTGAGACCTCGATAAACGGCAGGAACATGTCGTTGGAGCTCTGGGGACCCCACGCTATTTCTTACTCCGGGTCGCATCGACCGGTGATAGAAGCGAGCCGGCCAGCGCCAGCCACACCCACGCTGCGGCGACGAAGACTCGTGCGACCTGACCTCGACCACTCTCAGTCATAATGAACCTCGCAGACTCGAGCGAGCGCGCATTCATGCGACTCGACGCCGGCTGCCCCGTTCATGAAAACAACGATAAAGAGAGAAGCCGAGCGCCTCGAAATGCGCCGCATCATCCTCGATGCGGCGCGACGGCTGTTCATCGAAGGCGGTTATGCCAACGTGCCGATTCGCGACATCGCGGCGGCAGTCGACTACAGCCCGGCGGCGCTGTATCGCTACTTCAAGACGAAGGACGAGCTCTTCGCCGCGCTGAAAGAGGAAGGTTTCCGCCTTTTGATGAGCCGCGAGTTGCTCCCGCGTCACCCGTCCGAGCCGTCGCCGATCGAGCGCCTGCGGCATTTCTTCTGGGGCGTCTACGACTTCGCCAAGCTCTATCCCGAGTACTTCTACCTGATGTTCCTGGACCGCTCCGCCCCGCGGGCCCCCAGGCAGTCGCCGGCGCTGCGGGTGGTCAGGGACATGTACGCGCACGTCGGCGAACTGCTCGAGGAGTGCGTTGAGGCGGGAGACGTGATGCCTGGCCTCGATCCAGTGACCGTGTACAACGTGCTCGTGTGGAGCGTGCACGGGATCGCGGCCGGCTACGTCTGCGATCGACTTGCCGAGGGGACCGATCCTGACGCCCTGGCGCACGCGGTGCTGGATACGGCTATTGCCGGCATCAGGAGCGGTTCGTTGGCCGGGATCAACACTGCCATGCGTCATCGCTCGAAGGCCCGGCCGCAGGCGCGTCGTCCGCGACGCAGCTCCCTGCGGCGTGGCAAAGCCGCCCGCCGATCCTGACGTCATCGGCCGCACCCGCCGTTGACAAGCGCCGTATGATCACGATGAACTTAGTTCACTATTGAGAGATCCTAGCACCGTCGCAATGTGATTTCTGAGGCGACGTAGAGGCACATCTTGAGAGATGTGCGTGAGGCCATGATCACCTGGCTCGAACCTTCACCGGCGTTGCGCGAGTTCGTGCGGTGGTACGTGTACATCCACCGCACCCCGACCGCGCAGCATCCCGTGCTGCCGGTGCTCGAAACGCGGCTCGCGTTCTATCCGCGGAGCGCGTGCCGCGTCTTCGACCATCGGTTGCAGGGGATCGACACAGTGGCGCGCGCGGCGGTGATAGGCCCGCAGACGCGCCGCTGGGTCGACCTCCGTCCCGGTCCTGTCGAGGGCTTCTTTGCGCTGTTCCAGCCGGGTGGGTTCCATCGGCTCTTTGGCGCGGATTCATCCGCGCTCGCCGACTACGCGCACCCGGCGGCGAACGTGATCGGGCCGGCCATCGCCAGCGTCCTGGAGCGCGTCGAAGCGGCAGCCCGGCCCAAAGAGATGGCGTGCGCGCTCGACGTCTATCTGACGACGCGGCTGTCGGGCGCCGGTGAGCTGCACCCCGTCGACCGTGCGGCACAGGCGCTCGCGGCGACGCACGGCGGAATCCACGCATGGACCCTCGCGGCGCGCGCCGGTCTCGGCGATCGTCATTTCCGCCGGCGGTTCGTCGAACACGCCGGCATGGGGCCGAAGCACTACGCCAAGCTCGCGCGATTCACGTTCGCCCTGTCGCTGAAGACGGCGCAGCCGTCACAGACCTGGGCCGACGTCAGTCAGCGCGCTGGCTACTTCGATCAGATGCACCTAGTGAAGGACTTCAAGTCGCTCACCGGGGCGCCGCCCTCGCGGCTTATGAGTCAGATCGGCCCGACCGGAGACGACTTCTTCGCCCCCGATGCGCGCGACACCGAGTACATGGAGCCGGGTGTTTCGCATCAGCGGACGGCCGCCGTGTCCGTTTTTTACTAGCCGCACTAACGACGCGCATGCCATCGTCGCGGCGTGCGCGTCGTCTGGCGACCAGACCACCGTGACGGAGTACTTCGACCGGTTCTCCGAACCCGACGGGCAGGAGTGGTTCACCGTCACGACGATCGTCGATGACCCGGTGCACCTCGCGGCGCCGTTCGTGACGACCACTGACTTTCGCCGCGAGCCGAACGACGGCAAGTTCAGCCCGGTACCGTGCTCGGCTCGCTGAGCCGAGCGGCTCATGCCTCCGGAGGGAGACTCGATGAGATCACGTGTTGCAATTGCGTTGGTCGTCGCCCTGCTGCTCGTCGTGGCCTATGTGCGCGCGCAGCAGTTCGGGAACCAGCCGGCCAAGCTGAACATCGTCAAGGTCAAGGATGACCTGTTCGTCATCCACAACGACTTCGTCCCGGGCAACACTACCGCGCTCGTCACCAACGAAGGGGTCGTCCTCGTCGATGACAAGTTCGAGCAGGACGCGCCCAACATCCTGTCGCTGCTCAAGACAGTGACGAACCAGCCCGTGAAATACGTCGTCAACACACACCACCACGGCGATCACTCGGGCGGCAACGCGCGGATGCAGATGGCCGGCGCGCAGCTGATTGCGTCCGAGCAGGCGCGCCGCTACATGGTGGACGGGAAGCAGCCGGGTCAGCCTGGTGTCACGTTCATCGATCGCGCCTTGATCCACCTGGGTGGCAAGGCGGTCGAGCTCTATTACTTCGGCCGCGCGCACACCGGCGGCGACGTCTTCGCGTACTTCCCGGCGGATCGAGTGCTGGCGTCCGGTGACGCGTTCACCTTCGGCGCCGCGACGCCGCAGCTGGTCGACTATCAGAACGGCGGCAGCGCCAAGGATTGGACCGCCACGCTCGATCGCGCGCTGCAGTTGGACTTCGACACCGTGGTGCCAGGCCACGGCGACGTTACGACGAAGATGGAATTGCGGAAATTCCGCGACAGTACGCTCGCGATGCGGACACGCGTGCACGAAATGCTGATGCAGAAGAAATCGAAGGACGAGATCAGCGCCGTTCTCAAGTCGGACTTCCAAGGCGCGCAGTTGGTGTTTCCCGGTCTGCTCGACGGTCTGCTCACGGAGCTCCAATGACCCTGAATCGAACCCGCGCAGGGCTGATTCTCGCAGCGGTTATCGTGTTCACAGCGCCGCGTCCGGCCGCGGCCCAAGTCAACCTCGTAGGCTACTGGAACCCGCTGGTTGCGGATGAAGACTTCATCGAGCGCGTGCCGGGTCCAAACGTCGGCGACTATGCCGGCCTGCCCATTACCGACGCGGCGCGCAAGCGTGCGAACACGTGGGATGCATCACTTCTCACGCTGCCCGAGCATCAGTGCAAGCCGCACCCATCCACGTACGGCTTCCGCGGGATCGGCGTGCTGCGCATTTGGGAGGAGCGGGATCCGGCGACACAGCAACTGGTGCGGATCAAGACGCACATCCAGTGGCAGGCGCAGGAGCGAGACATCTGGATGGATGGGCGTCCGGAGCCCTCGGAGCTCGAGCCGCACACCTGGCAGGGGTTCTCGACCGGCAAGTTCGACGGCGACGTCCTCGTCGTACGAACGACGCATCTCAAGGCGGGCTGGATCCGGCGGAACGGCCTGCCGCTGAGCGATCGGGCGACGATGACGGAGCGCTTCATCCGGCACGGCGATCTGCTGACGCACGTGATGATGCTCCAGGACCCGGTGTATCTGTCCGAGCCGCTCGTGAAGACCAACGGCTTCGCGATGGCGCCCACCGGCACCATGGAGCCGTATCCATGCCGTCCCGCGGTCGAAGTTCCACGCGAAGCCGGGGAGGTGCCGCATCACGGCATCAACGACGTGCCGGCGACGCGGGAGTTCGCCGCGCTCCACGGGATACCGGAAGAAGCCGCGGCTGGAGGTGCCGCCACCGCGCTGCCGGAGTACATGGCGAAGCTGCCGTCCCTGCCGATCGTCGAGCCGAAGGGCGACCCCAACGAAGGGTTTGGACCGCCGCCGGCGCCTCCTGCGGGTCGTGGCGCCGGCCCCGGTCGCGGCCGTGGCGCAGGCCCTGGCGGCGCCGCGCCGGCCGGCGGCACGGGAAGGGGGCGGCAATGAACCATCGCGTCTTTCTTGATCCCCGCGTCGCGCTCGTGGCTGCGACGATGTCCGCCGCAGTTCTCTGCGGTATCGTGACCGCGCAACAGGCGCCGCCGCAGCAACCGAACTTCGACGCGATCAGCGTGCGCTCGTTCAAGGTTCAGGACAACGTCTACATGCTGGCCGGCGCCGGCGGCAATGTCACCGTGCAGTTCGGCAACGACGGCGTGCTGGTCGTCGACACGCAGTTCGCGCAGATGGCGGACAAGCTGCTGGCCGAGATCGCGCGACTGAGCGGCAACAAGCCAATTCGCTACATCATCGACACGCACGTGCATCCGGACCACGTCGGTGGCAACGAGCGTTTCCGGCGCGCGGGCCGCGCGATCGTCGCGGGTAACGTCGCCGGGGACGTGCGGGGGAACGAGGGCGCTACGGTGATCGCGCACGAGACCGTTGCCGCGCGAATGAGCCAGCAGGACGGCACGACTCCGCCCGCGCCGGGTGGCGCGATTCCCACCGACACGTTCTTCGGCGAGAGCGACGAGGTGTTCTTCAATGCCGAGGCGGTGCGGCTGATTCACCAGCCGGCGGCGCATACCGACGGCGATGTGATGGTGTTCTTCCGCAAGTCGGACGTGATCGCGACCGGCGACGTTTACGTCAACACCAGTTATCCCGTCATCGACACCGCGCGCGGCGGCACCATCAACGGCATCATCGCCGGCTTGAATCGCATCATCGGGATCACCGTGCCGCGCGACAAGCAGGAAGGCGGCACTATGGTGATCCCTGGTCACGGTCGCATCGCCGACGAAGCGGACGTCGTCGAGTACCGCGACATGGTGACGATCATTCGCGACCGCGTGCAGGAAATGATGAAGAAGGGCATGACCCTTCAACAGATCAAGGCCGCAGGCCCCACGTCCGATTACGACGGACGCTACGGCGCGACGTCCGGCTTCTGGACGACCGACAACTTCGTCGAGGCCGTGTACCGCACTCTCGGAGGCAAGTGATGAAGGCGACGTGGGGCGTTGTCGTGGCTGCGGCCGTGGTGATGTCGTGGGCCGCGCAGGCGGCGGCGCAGTTCCCCCCGCGCGATGGCGGTCCCCCACCGACGCCGCGCGCGTCAGCGCCCATCGATCTCACCGGCGTCTGGGTTTCGATCGTCAACGAGGACTGGCGGTGGCGGATGATCACGGCGCCGCGAGGCGATTTTCCGGGACTGCCGCTCAGTCCGGCGGGTCGAGCGATCGCCATGGCATGGGACCCGAAGACCGACGGCTCGTGCAAAGCGTTCGGCGCCGCGGCCGTGATGCGCATGCCGACGCGCGTGCGGATCTCCTGGGCCGATGACACCACCCTGAAGATCGAGACCGATAACGGCCAGCAGACGCGCCTTCTGCATTTCGGTGCCGGCCCGCCGCCGGGCGCGCCGTCGTTGCAGGGCGATTCCGCGGCCGATTGGCAGCGGACGCTGCCGCCCAACAATCCGTTCGGGATCAACTTCCCGGGCGGCCCTCCCCCGCCCCCCGGCGGCTCGCTTCGCGTCGTCACGACCAATCTGAGCGGCGGCTGGCTGCGCCGCAACGGCGTGCCCTACAGCGCGAAGACCACCGTCACCGAGTTCTTCGATCGTTTTCCCGTGCCCGACGGGTCCGAGTGGTTCGTGGTCACGACGCAGGTCGTCGATCCCGAGTATCTGCTGGGACGCCTGGTCACGAGCTCGCACTTCCGCCGCGAGCCCGACGCCTCGAAATGGGCGCCGAAACCGTGCCGTACGTAGTTGCCTCATCGAGGACTGGATGGCTTACGAATCGGCCACGAATACGAGGGCGCACCATGCTATTTCTGCTCCGAGCGCGACTGGCGAAGCCTTCAGGGATGTCCAACAAAAGAGTTCTACGGAGTGTGGGAAGAGGCGGAGGCCGCTCTCGGAGCGGTAAAAGCCGGAGCGATCAAGCACATCTTCAAGGTGGCCGGGAAACATGAGGTGATCGCGGTCTGCGATTTTCCGGACGGCGACATCATGGACCAAGCCGTCCAGGGCCTCCCGATCTTTCAGCTGGGTTACTCGCACCTCGTGACAGACGTCGAGTGGCTGCCACTGCGGCCGTACGAGCATTGGGCACACGATCTCAAAAAGCTGGCGCAGGGATTAGGAGAGCGAGCGCAGCCTGAACGCCGAACTTCAGGCTTCAGCGATCCGAGTGCTCGCGCTGCTCGCATCTCGGCCGCTGATCCTGGCGTTAGCCAGACCACAGACGTTCCACTACATCAAAGGAGCTCCGTCGATGAAGGCCGCCATCCGTTTCCTCGCCGCTGGGTTTCTTGTTGTCCCTGTCTTGGCTGCGGACCCGGTGGGGTTCGCCATGTGGAAGCCGGCCGAACTCAAGCAACGAGACGAGGCGCTATCCAAGAAGGTCGGTGCGGATCACTCCGCGCGGGAAACGTTGGCCGACTACGGCGATCACCGCTTCCGACTGCTTTATCGGGACGCGGATGGACTCCCAGAGCAGCATGACAACACTGTCGATGTCGTCATCGTGCAAAGCGGGGAGGGCACGTTGGTCTTGGGCGGCAAAATGATCAACCTCAAGGCCAGCTCGGTCGGCGTCGGCGAGTACCTAGGCACGGGAATCGAGGGCGGGGAACGGCATGCGCTCGCACCAGGTGACTTGGTTCACATCCCAGCCAAGATTCCACACAGCTTCCTCGTCGCCAAAGGGAAGCACATCACGTACGTGCTCGTGAAGTTTCCCGCACCCTAACGAACCGCGAATGCACTCAGTGCTGGCTAAGCTCGCGCAGGAGCCGTCGCGCCCACCCTGCGGGCTAGGCTGTCGCCGTGGCGCGCGGCTCAGCGCGAACAGTTAGCCGGAGAAGATCGAATGAACAGAACAATTCTCAAGAGCGGCATCCTCTTCGCCCTGGCAAGCGTGGCGCTCATAGCGTCTCTCAAGGCGCAGGGTTTCCCGCCGGGGTTTCCGCGCGAGGGGTCGAGAAAGGTACTGGAGAATAGTCGCGTCATTATCTGGGATGCGACGTGGCCAAAGGGCAAGGCGACCGTCCTTCATGAACACCCCGTCGACTATCTCTCAGTCACATTGGTTGAAGGGGCAGTGAAGCTTACGGGACGGGACGGAACGTCTTCTGTTGCTACGGCTCCATTTGGGGTTGTCCGGTTCAATCCGAAGGGCACGATTCACGCTGAAGAGGGTGTCAGCGACCAAGAGAGACGGGCCATCATGGTGGAACTCAAAACGGTTCCGAGACCAGCAGAGGCGGCTGTGACCAGATCAGGCTTTCCACGGAACGGAGCCACAAAAGGGCTGGAGAACGATCGGCTCGCCGTGTGGGACGTAACTTGGATTCAGGGTCAACAGATCCCGAGGCGGCAGCAGGGTCGAGACGCAGTTGTCGTATTCCTCAAGGGTGGTGTCATTCGGCAATCTCCGGAGGGTGCGGCGGTAAGCGACACGCGGTGGAATGTCGGTGACGTTCTATATGTCCCGGCCGGGACTGACGTTCCGTCCGAGGAAGCCACTCAAGGTCCACCGCGAGCGGTCTTCATAGAACTCAAGTAACGAATCCAGAAATCCGCGATGGACTCGCCGCGGTGCGCGGCTCATCGCTATCGGTTAGACAGCGGAACTAACTGGATCCCGGCTCGGGAATTGGCGACAGGTGTTTCGGGGCAGTAAGCGATGATCCATTCAAGCGATTCGCAGGAAATTTGTTCGCGAACAATGCTCTGGTTCGAAGCGGCATCCCGGGCGTCGCGCTGCGCCAACGCCGCGGATGCCGCTCCTTCGGACAGTGAGCGATCAGAAGTCGAATTGGAGACTGACCTTGGCGAAGCGCGCCGTCAATACTGACTGCGGCGCCTGCCAGTTCGCGTACGTGTTGCTCTGCGTCAGGATCGGGTTTCCATTCAGCGCGTTGTACAAATCGAGACTCGCGACGGTGCGCGTGCGTCCCGCGCGAATCACCTTTCCGACGCGCAGATCCAGCTGGTTCAGACGGTCGCCGTAGAGCGACCCGGGCGCCGTGAGGTTCACGATCACTTGCGTGGCGTTGTTCGCGAGCGGACGCCCCAGGCCGACGATCGCCCCCTGCGCCTGGACCGCGGTGTAGTTCGCGAGCACGAGCGGTCCCGGAATGCTCTGGAAAGCGCCGCTCACCTGCACGTCGATCCTGGGAACGACGTAGGAGCCAAACCCTTTCACCTGCGTCAGGAATCCGAGGTTCTGATGACAGTACGGCAGGGACAAGGCGCCGGAGACCCCAGGCAGACCACCGACCGCGGTCCCTTCTGGCACCTGTGCAAGCACGTCGCAGTTGTCGGTCAGCGTCCGTCCCGTGCTCAGCCCGCCTTGCACCTGCAGCGCGCCGCGACGTGCCCCCACGTTGACATCGACGCCGTCCCAATGCTCGATCTGCTTGCCGTAGTTCTTGGAGAAGGTGACGTAGTTGTCGCTCGGCAACCCGACGAACGCCTGACTGAGATCGTAGAAGGGACCGCCACCGCCCGGGATAGTAGCGTCCGAGGGTGCTGTCGTCGGAAGCGCGGCCGGCGGTAGGACGGTGAACGCGCCGTATGCCGACAGCCCCTGCGGGATCGCGCGGTTGTCGGTCACGATGAAGTTGCCGTAAACGCGCCGGAAGTACCCAACATCAAGTGAGACGCGGGGCAGAATCTCGCGCTGCACGCCCGCCGAGAACTCCCAGTTGTAGTCGCGATGGTTCCAGCCGGTGAGCACGGCTGGGTCGTAGGTCGATCCCGGCCCGACGGTGCCGAACAGCGGGTTGATCGCGCCGCATGAATCGCCGCCGCTGGCGCGATTGTCCTGGAGCGCCGGGCTGAGCAGGGTGCAGTCGGGCACGTAGTTTTTGTTGCCGTCTGTCCACGTCCGCGTCGCCGTCGAGACGAACGTGTTCAGCGGGTTCGTGGCGTTCGCCAGCCCGCCGGAGCCCTGCCCCGCGAGATAGCGGTTCGCGGTGGCCTTGAGCGCCGTCTTGCCGTTGCCGAACAAATCATAGGAGACGCCGAAGTGCGGCGTGACGTCGTTCCAGCTCGTGATCGGTCCTGCCGGAAAGCTGACGTTCCGCGTGGGCGCAAGCGGCGCCGGAGTCAGCGTCTGCGCCGCGTAGCTGCTCGCGTAATGGTCGTAGCGGAGCGCGTAAGTCGCCGTCAGACGGGCGATCGTCCACTTGTCCTGCGCATAAGCGCCGAGGATGTGATCGACGTTGGTTCTCGACTCGAAGGGCGTGACGCGTTCGGTCAACGAGATCGGCACCAGATTATTGAACGTGTAACTGATCGGCTGGCGTTGATCGATGTTGTCGTTGTAGCCCATGCCGTCGGTGAAGCCGATCTTCGTGTTGTGACCGCCGGTGAAATACGAGAACGCCGCACGGTAGTAGAAGTTCTCGTTCACGGAGTTGTTGGCTATTCCACCGCCGGCCGTCCCGCGATAGGTGAGGTTCGGGAAGGCGCCGCCGACGTCGGTCACTGGGATGAGGGACAAATCGACGTTCGGCAACGGGAAGAATCCCCACCGCTCGATGCGGTGAATGCCGGAGACCTCGAGCATCATGTTCTTCGTCACCGGCGACGTCCAGTCGAACTGCAGCGAGCGCTGCAGCGGGAAGTTGCGCCAGTTGCCGGCCTCGGGCGCCGTCGTCGCGTTGATTCCGTTCGGACAGGTGCACCGCGTCTGGTAGTCGAGCGACGCCGCAAGCTTGTTGCGCGGCGTGATCTGCCACGTGAGCCGCAGCGTTCCGTCGTGCCACGTGCCGGGATTGGACGGCCGGCCGCGCGTCGTATCCGGCACGTAGTTCCACACGGCGGGGTTTCCTTCGTTCGCGTTGAACTGAATGCCGCCCGGCGCGTAGTTGTCCGCCACGTTGGCGCGGGCGGAGGCGAAGAACCATAGGCGGTCCTTGACGATCGGGCCCCCGAACCCCGGATTGACGTCGTAACTGCGCTTCAGCAGGTTGCCGACAGGCGTCAGCGCGCCAGGTGTCGTCCGGCGCGTGATCTCCGCCGACGAGTTGGCGTTCTGCGTCGACGCGTTCGCGAAGCTTGCGAACAGGTTACCGCGAAACGTATTGCCGCCCTCGCGCGGAATGATGTTGACGCGCACGCCGCCCTCGGCGAGCTCCGCCGAGACGGCCGACGTGTCGACCGTCAGCTCCTGCAGCGCGGCGGTGTTCGGAACGGCGCCGGCCATGGACGCGTCGGCGATCAGCGTGCCGAGCGAGATGCCGTTCTGCGTAATGCGCTGCGAGTTGCCTTTGCTGCCGTGCACCGTCAGCTGATTGGTTTCGGTCCCGAGCGCGCCGCCGACGTCCTGGCCACCGGTCGTGCTGACGCCGGGAATCAGGACGGCCAGATTGAACTGGCTGCGGCCGGTCGGAATCACGTCGGCGACGTCGTGCCCGAACACGCGCTCGCGCGTGACCGTCTGCACGTCGACGATCGGCGACTCTCCCGCGACGGTGATCGTCTCAGCGAGGTCGCCGACTTTCAGCTCCCCGTTGACCGTGGCGACAAACGATCCAGTCAGCTCGATGCCCTCGCGCTTGACCGTCGAAAAACCGGCAAGCGAGAAGGTGATCGTGTAGACGCCCGGACGAAGATCGAGGATTTGGTACTGCCCCGTGCTGTCGGTGACGGCCGAGCGCGTTTTCTCGATCAACGCAGGGCTGGCCGCTTCAACTGTCGCGCCCGGCAGGACCGCGCCGGACGTGTCCTTCACGGTCCCCTTGATCGACCCTTGTGCCAGGGCCGCGGCGGGAGCCACGAACAGACATGTGAGAACGAGAACCACACTTCGCACGGAACTCATGTATCCCCTCCCCTAATCGATCAAGGTCTACCCCAACTCGGTGGGACTTGCGCAGAACCACCTTCGACCAACTCCGCACATTCAGCACCGTCTGCCAGATGGGATACCCAGCGCCGAAACGCGAGGGAGTGTAGCGCAAGCGCGCGTGAAAGTGAACTTAGTTCGCGTACTAAGTTCACCGGCTAGTGGGGTCCGTCCCACATTCGGGCCATTCGACGCCGACTGCCCCGTTTGGCGTGACACACCGCCCGCCAACCCTGACGTCATCGGCCGCACACCGCCGTTGACAGGCGCCGCATGTTCGCGATGAACCAGTTCACTGAACTTAGTTCACTGTTGTGATAACCTCGCGCGATTCATGACGACCACCGACCTTCGTCGCGAGCCGAACGACGGCAAGTTCTTCGACATTGTCGCTGCCGACCACGAGTCTGACGCCCTGATCACGCAACACCTTCAGATTGCCGCAGCGAATGGCCGCACCACCATCCCTGTCGCTGGGGACATCTTCTCTGTCCTCTTGCCACTTTCGAGTACCGTATGAAACAGCTGCTGAATACGCTCGTCGCCTGCGCCCTGCTGCAACTCGCAGCCGCGCCGCCAGCTTCCGCGCAAATCGATCTGTCGGGCATCTGGGCGCCGATCATGCACGAGGACCAGGTCGAGCGCGTGCCCGGCCCGGAGATCGGCGACTACCTCGGCCTGCCGATCAACGACGCGATGCGCCTGCGCGGCGAATCGTGGGACGCCAGTCTCCTGACGATGGAGGAGCACACGTGCATTCCGCACCCCTCCACCTATGGGTTCCGCGGCATCGGCAACCTGCGCATCACCGCCAACTACGACCCCACCACCTTCGAGCTGACGAAGCTCGACACGCAGATCCAATGGATGGAGCAGCGACGTGAAATCTGGTTGGACGGCCGGCCGCATCCGCCCGAGTTCGATCCGCACACCTGGCAGGGCTTCTCCACCGGCCGCTGGGAGGGCAACGTGCTCGTCGTGACGACGACGCACCTGAAGGCGGGATGGATCCGCCGCAACGGCCTGGCGCTGAGCGACCGCGCGCGGCTCACCGAGCGGTTCTTCCGCCACGGCGACCTGCTCACGCACACCTCCATCATCGAGGACCCGGTCTACCTCACCGAGCGGTTGATCAAGACGAACGGCTTCCGCCTGACGACGCAGACGGCGATGCAGCCGTATCCGTGCCAGCCAGCGGTGGAAGTCGACCGGGATCCGGGCGCCGTGCCGCACCACCTGCCCGGCCAGAACCCGTACATCGGCGAGTTCGCGAAGAAGCACAACCTGCCGCTGGAGGCGACGCGCGGCGGCGCCGAGACGGCGCTGCCCGAGTTCGCGAAGAAGCTGGTGAAGCCGTGATCGCGCGGTCGCTCCGTCTGCTGGCGTGCGCCGCCTGCGGCGCGGCGTTTGCCACCAGCGCGCCGCTGTCGGCGCAGCAGCCCGACGTCCGCTCGCGCAACGTCCAGGGGAACGTCTGGCTGATCACTGCGGGCGGCGTGAATGTCGCAGCCCAAATCGGCAGCGACGGCGTGCTCGTCGTCGACACCGGCACGCCTGCGGTCGCCGAGAAGATCCTCGGCGAGATCCGGCGGCTGGCGGGCGACAAGACGATTCGATTCATCCTCAACACCAATGCCGACGCCGACAATACCGGCGGCAACGCCGTCATTGCGAAGGCGGGGCGATCGATCATCTCTGGCAACTTCGTCGGCCAGGCCGGTGCCGGCGCGGCGAACGCGGCGAAGATCCTCGCGCACGAGAACGTGCTGCGCCGGCTAAGCGAGCCGCAGGGGACGCAGCCCGCGGCGCCGTCGGCGGCGTGGCCGACCGATACCTTCTTCGTGCGCCGCAACGATCTGTACTTCAACGGCGAGCCGGTGCAGATGCTGCACCAGCCGAACGCCCACGGTGACGCCGACGTCATCGTCTACTTCCGCAAGTCGGACGTGGTCTTCTCCGGCGACGTCTACATCAACACGACGTTTCCCGTGATCAACGTCGAGCAGGGCGGCACGCTGAACGGCGTCATCGCCGCCGTCAACCGCATCATCGAGATCACGGTGCCGAAGGACAAGCAGGAAGCCGGCACCTACGTCATCCCCGGCCACGGCCGGATCGCCGACGAAGCGGACGTCGTCGAGTACCGCGACATGCTGACGATCATCCGCGATCGCATTCAGGACGCGATCAAGAAGGGGATGTCGCTGCAGCAGGTGAAGGCGGCGCGGCTGGCGCGCGACTACGAAGGGCGCTATGGCGCGACGGAGGGCGCGTGGACGACGGACGCCTTCATCGAGGCGGCGTATCGCACCCTGACCGCGCCGCCGGCGCGGCAGTCAACGAGGTGAGGCCATGAAGCATAGCGTTGCGCGGCTCGGTGTCGTCGCCGTCGGCGTGGTGGCGGCGGTGGCCGTTGTCTCGACACAGCGCGGCGGCGGGCGGGGCGGCGACGCGCCGCAGACGGCGCAGTCGCCGCAGCAGGGCGCGCCGATCGATCTCACCGGCTATTGGGTGTCGATCGTCAATGAGGACTGGCGCTGGCGCATGGTGACGCCGCCGAAGGGCGATGCGGCCAGCGTGCCAATCAACGCCGAGGGACGCAAGATCGTCGAGTCGTGGGATCCGAAGCTCGATGGATCGTGCCTCGCCTACGGCGCGGCAGGCCTGATGCGCATGCCGACGCGGCTCAACATCACCTGGGAGAACGACAGGACGCTGAAGATCGACACCGACGCCGGCGTGCAGACGCGGCGGCTGCTGTTCGAGAGGCCGGCGTCGCCGCCGGCGCCATCGCTGCAGGGGCTGTCGATTGCTGTATGGGAGCGGCCGGGCGGCGGTGGAGGCGGCGGCTTTCCTGGTGGCGGAGGTGGCGGCGCGCCTGGTGGCGGAGGCGCTGCCGCTGCCGGTGGCGGCTTTGGAGGGGGCGGCGGTGGTCGCGGCGGCGGGCCGCCGGCGCGCGGCGGCGATCTCAAGGTGACGACGACGAACCTGAGCGGCGGCTGGCTGCGCAGGAACGGTGTCCCCTACAGCGAGGGCGCGATGATGACGGAGTACTTCGATCGCTTTGCCGTGCCCGACGGCGACGAGTGGCTCGTCGTGACGACCGTCGTCTCGGATCCGAAATACCTGGCGCAGGAGTTCGTCACCAGCACGCACTTCAGGAAAGAAGCTGACGGCGCGAAGAAGTGGGATCCGACGCCGTGTAAGCCGTAAGCGCGGAAGGAGCCTCCGATGCGTCGCAGTGGTTGCGCGGCGGTGTTCGTCGTGCTCGTGGGCGCTCTCGTTGCCGTCGCCACGCCGCAGGATGACGGGTGAACGATGAGCGAGTCGCCCGCCGACGGAGATGCCAAGCTGGTAAAGCGTCGGCTCGCGCTGTTGGAGAACGTCCCGGTTCTTGCGCTCAGCGGCGACGTGCACAATCTCGCCTGACCGCGTTCTGGAGCGCATCGAAGCGGCGGCCCGGCCCAAGGAGATGGCATGCGCGCTCGACGGCTATCTGGCCACGCGGCTGTCGCGAGCCGGTGAGCTGCACGCCGTGGACCACGCGGGCACAGACGCTCGCGGCGGCGCAGGCCGAGGCGCCGCCGTCGCGGCTCATCACTCAGATAGGCCTGACCGGAGACGACTGCTTCGGCCCCTGACACCGAGTACATGGAGCCTGGTGTTTCGCATAAGCGGACGGCCGCCGTGTCCGTTTCTTACTAGCCGCACTCCCGACGCGCATGCCATCGTGGCGGCATGCGCGTCGTCCTCGCTGCGCTGTTCCTCTCGATACGCCGCGTACAACGCCAACGCCGGCCAGGTCACCGCGGCCGGGCCGCCGCGACAGGTGCAGGTTCGGAATCAAGCTCGTGTTCTGAGTCTTCAACGACGCCGCGTCACGCTCGGGACGCGACGCCCATTTGTTCAGGAGTCTTTCGCATGAAACGCGTCTTGGTTGTCCTGCTCATGGTGGGGGTGGTGCTCGGGGCCGTCACCCCCAGGGCGTCCGCTCATCACTCGTTCGCCGCCACGTATCTCGAGGATCAGTCGGTGACCATCGAAGGTGAGCTGGTCCAGTTCCTGTTCCGCAATCCGCACTCGTTCGTGCACGTCAACGTGCCGCAGAAAGATGGATCGGTGGTGCGGTACGCCGTGGAATGGGGTGGCGCGGGTCAGTTGGGCGGCCAAGGTGTCACCAGGGAAACACTCAAAGCCGGCGACCACGTCATCATCACGGGTGCGCCAGGACGCAATCCCGCGGATCATCGCGTGCGCATGGTGACGCTGCACCGTCCGAAGACGGCGACCAGCCCCGAGCTGACGTGGGGGCGCCGGCCTGGAGAGACAGTGGACTAGCTTGGCGCGTCAGGGCACCCCGAAACCGTGCCGTACGTAGTCGCCTCATCGAGGACAGATGGCTTACGATCGCCGCGCATTTCTCAAGACGACCTTGGCCGCATCCGCCGCCCTCGCGAGCGACGCACAGGTGCAAGGCCAGGTCTCGCCCATGTTTCCTGGCTTCACGACGCAGAAGATTCAGACATCGGGCGCGACGATCCACACGCTGCGCGGGGGCAGCGGTCCGCCGCTCCTGCTCCTGCACGGCTATCCACAAACCCACGTCGAGTGGCACAAGATCGCGCCGCGTCTCGCCGAGAAGTTCACCGTGGTGATGACCGATCTTCGTGGCTACGGAGACAGCAGCAAGCCGCCCGACGGCGAGAATCACGCCAACTACTCGAAGCGGGCGATGGCGCTTGACGAGGTCGAGGTCATGCGCACCTTGGGATTCAATCGCTTCGCCGTCGTGGGGCACGACCGCGGCGGACGGGTGACCTGGCGGATGGCCGTCGAGCATCCCGACGCCGTGAGCAAGGCCGTCATTCTCGATATCGTGCCGCTGCCCTATTCACGCGTGACGCGCCAGTTCGCGACCGAGTATTACCACTGGTTCTTTCTGATTCAGCCGGCGCCGTTTCCCGAGACGCTGATCGGCAACAGCGCCGAGTACTACCTGCGCTCTCGCTTCTTTCAGCGGCAGGGGACCGAGGGAGCCGGAGCCGTGTTCACGCCGGAAGCGGTCGCGGAGTACCTACGCTGTTTCAAGGACCCGGCCACCATCCACGCGACCTGCGAGGACTATCGCGCGGGCGCCGGCATCGATCTCGACCATGCGGCGGAAGACGGCGCCAGGAAGGTGATGTGCCCCTTGCTGGTGCTGTGGGGTGAGCGCGGCACCGTCGGCCGCCTCGACCCGGTGATGGACCTGTGGCGGGAGAAGGCCGTCAACGTGACGGGGAAGTCTGTGCCCGCCGGTCACTTTCTGCCGGAGGAAGCCCCGGCGGAAATCCTGTCGGCGGTCCGCGACTTTCTCGCCTAGGACGCTGGCAGGGTCTGTCTACATGGAGGTCCGCCGGACGTTCTCGGCCGCGCGGCTAGTATGCGTGGACCGAGCGCGGCTGTCGCGGAAGCTGCGTATATCGCGATTCGTGCGCCATCGATAAATGCCTGACGGGCACGCGCGGAGGCGGCGTCAAGGGCGGCGCAGCCGCCGAAGGGCACCCTTGATGCCGCTGAGCACGGTGGCAGCATCAGTTGTCGATGGCGTTCGGCACAGCAGCACTCACCTACTCACTCAGGTTGAACCGGGAGCGACCCTCTGGTGTTACTGAGGGACCGAGATGGGGTCGCTCCCGGTTCAACTTCGTTTCGACGACCGCTCCAGCGACTCGCGCGATCCTTGCGAATCCGTTGATATGCCGGAGGCTCTTTCGAGCTGCCAGTACCGCACAGGGTGACAACGCAGGTGACATCGAACATGGGCGCTGCTGTCACCTTGGCTCGGCTCGTTCTCGCTTCGCTATGCCGCGGAGATCGTCGTAGCGCTGGTTCAATGCGTGCACGCGGAGTGCACAACACGATGGCGCGACACGGTCAAGATCGGATCGCGCAATCGATTTCTCTCCGTGCAAGAGCCAGCGCGCGTAGAGATCATCGACGTGCACACCGTAGCGTTCGCGGAGAGTTCGAAACCGGCTCAAATCGGCAACACGGAGCTCCTCGAACCGCTGCGCCTCGACTTTCTGACGGAGCCTGAAGTATGAGCACACTGTGGACACTGCGTAGATCGACGGCTGCCCGGCGGCAAGTACACGATCGAATATCGGCTGTATCGCTCCGCGCCACGCCGTTGGCGCCACGTAGGTCACACCAGACGCGATCACCTGGAACACATCGCGGTACTGCATGAGGAACGTCTCGAAGCCGGCCAGTGTGACCTCTGCGTCGACATACGCAAACCAGAGTCGAGCATCCTCGCGTATCCGATACCAGGGCATCTTGTCGACGAAATATCGGTCTGTCGGCAATGCACCTGCGCGTTTGGATTCGTATCGCCGCACGGGCCAGAGCTTCCGCGGAACGTGGAGCTCCGTGAGCAGTGCGGCCTTGTCCTGTTCACCGGTCCAGAACATCGCGTCGTGCTGCGAGATGGCAAAGTCCACGGTCATCAGCTTCCGAATCACGGCGTCCCATTCCGCGGTGCGCCGGTTTCGGTTGTGCTCCTCGCCGAGCATGGCGTAGAGCGGACGCGCATACAGATGAAACACGTGTCCGTGGCGGCCGTATGGCAGCGCACGGAGATGTTCTCGTGCAACGGCCTGGTCCAGAAAGCGCACAGTCGCGAGACCATGCCCGTGTCCGGTGAACGCCACATATTGGCGACGGAGGAAGTAGCCGCCGTGGCGCGCGACGAGAGTGAGAAATGCCGCCTGTCGTGGCGTGTAGCCGAAGCGCTCCAGCACACACGATCGCGGGTCGCGCGTCGTCATCGCACCAGTTTCCCCACATGCTTCGGATCATTCGGCGTCCCGCCGCGTGTGCTGCTCCCCCGCCCACCAAACATCCGAAAACCGGCGGCCGCTTTGCCACTGAGATGCCCGCGGTGGTAATCGCGGGTCACGAGCTCGAGATCGATCGTGCGTAGATGGCCGTCGCGATCTTCGACTTCGAGGCGAACGTCCGGAAAGACAAAGCGGTCGCCGTCAACATGCAGACCATACGCATCGGCCACGATCTGATGCGCACGTCCTCCTTCGCCGCGTGCGTGTGCGTCATGCAGCGCACGGAATGCATTTGCCTTCAGCTCGTCGTCGAGCACCACGCGTTGAACTGATGCACCCTCGCGAGCGAGTTCTGCTTCAACCTCGCGCACCATCCGGAACAGGCTCGCGTCGTGCCAGACCTCACCGGGTTTGACCCAACCGCTGTAGTACTTCTGACCACCGTCGTGATCGGGATCGCGATGATGATCGAGCGGCGCCTTGCCCTCGCGCGTGACGCTGACCACGTCGGCAACCTTTCCGTCGCGCATATGCGTGACGCTGCGTTCGGCGATCAGGCCCTGCTCCTTCAGAGAGCGCAGGTCCTCGTCGAAACGATCGTGATGTGCGTCCTGTTTCAGGTCCTCGGTGAACGTGACGCGGTACTGCGCCGCGCGCTCGAGCAGGTCCACTTCGGAGCCACGCAGGTGATACACGCGGCCGCGGTCCGGGACCACCTCGCGCTCGCGCTCGTCTGGCAGTGTGAGGCTATGTTCTCGGCCTTCGCCCTGATCGTCGCGCGATCGAGCCGCGATGCGATCGGGTAGCGGCGTGATCCGTAACTCGGGATCTTGCCGTGACGTTTCCGCACGGTCCGGCGATCTCTCGGATGTCGTTTCCGGCAACCGCGCATCATCACCAAGGTCCCATCGCCCCATCGATCCTCCAGATCGCGAAGCATGCACGCGACTGGCGAGGGAATCTGTGACCGCGATCGCAGTGTGACGAACATCACAGAGTGATCGATGTCGAGGATCGGCGGAGGGTGGCGGGCTGAATCTGGTCGTGCGAGGAAATGCCAAGCTCGGACGCTCATGGGATGAACATCAGCAACACGACTAGCGCAGACGGCTCACTTCCCCTTCTGCTGACGGTTCCGGAAAGCGCAGCACTTCTTCGCACGACTCCGAAAGCGATCTACGCGATGGTCGAGCGCGGGGCGCTGCCAGGCGTCACGCGCATCGGGCGACGTGTCCTCGTACGCAGCGCCGACCTGCTAGACTTCCTCGACCACAACCGCACGCCGTCGCCACAGGAGTACGGGCGATGAGCGTGAAAGTCAGACCGTTTCGAAGCGGCGGCTGGGAGGTGGACCTCACCTTCCGTCTGCCAAATGGACAGAAGTATCGAGAACGCAGCAAGGCGCCAGTCAGTTCGAAATCTGGTGCATTGCGATGGGGCCAGGATCGTGAGCGGCATCTGCTGCAGCATGGCCCCGACAAACCCAGGAAGGAGGCCCCAACACTCGAAGCGTTCGCGCCGCGTTTCATCGACGACTACGCGATCGCCAATCGCCAGAAGCCGAGCGGCATCGCGGCCAAGCGAACGATCTTGAACTTGCATCTGGTCGCAGCGTTCGGAGCAAAACGGCTGGACGCCATCACGACTGATGATGTTCAGAAGTTGAAGCACCGACTGCGCGAGCATGCACCCAAGACGGTGAACAACGTGTTGACGGTCTTGAGTGTGCTACTTAAGAAGGCCGTGGAATGGGACGTGATCGAGCGCGTGTCGTGCACCATTCGACTGGTTCGGGCGCCGAAGCCATCGATGGGGTTCTACGACTTCGACGACTACGAGCGACTGATCGACGTAGCGAAGAGTTTCGGGCCGACGGCACATCTGGTCGTGCTGCTCGGCGGCGAAGCAGGTCTTCGCTGCGGCGAGATGATCGGTTTGGAGTGGGGCGATGTGGATCTGATGAAGCGTCAGATGTGCATCCAGCGCTCCGAGTGGCGCGGACACGTCACGTCGCCAAAGGGCGGTCGACTGCGATACGTGCCGATGACGGCGCGGCTCGCAGCGGCGTTACGCGACCATCGTCATCTGAAGAGCGCGCGCGTGCTCTGTCTCGACGATGGCTCACCGCTCACGCAGGACGTCGTCGGTGAGTACGTGCGGAAGGCCGGACGGACGGCTGGTCTTCCGGCAAGCGGTGCGCATCGACTGCGACACACGTTCTGTTCGCATCTGGCGATGCGAGGTGCGCCGGCACGGGCGATCCAGGAGCTCGCAGGACACCAGGACCTCACGACCACGCAGCGCTACATGCATCTGAGTCCCTCGGCGG
>Ga0075423_10000835_pt1 | contig 26068 bp, 27 predicted proteins | sample SoiMethybrSBSTD2_FD_80114 | JGI IMG/M metagenome (GOLD analysis project Ga0075423, IMG submission 80114) | Bulk soil microbial communities from a Populus tree surrounding site in Tennessee, USA - Soil MetaG P. TD hybrid SBSTD2 | ecosystem: Environmental > Terrestrial > Soil > Tree plantation... | reverse complement strand
GGCTTCTCGGACCTGCAGGCCGGCATCGCCGCCGACCTCGCGCGAGCCGGCATCGAAGTGCATCTCTTCAACCATCGGAGCGTCGCAGAGATCCTGCGGATGGTCCGTATGGTCGGCGGCATGGTCGGCTGCGAGACGAAGGCGGCTGCGCTCGCCGACCGGCTCGAGGCCGGCGTCGAGTCGGTGCGCGTCGCGGCCGCAGGACTGCCGCGGCGGCCGCGCGTCTACTTCGAGGAGTGGGACGAGCCGCTGATCGCGGGCATCCGCTGGGTCGGGGAGCTCATCGAGATCGCCGGCGGCGACAATTGCTTCGCGGACCTCGCCGTGCAGCCGCTCGGCCGCGACCGCATCATCGCGGATGCGTACGAGGTCGTCCGCCGCGCGCCGGATATCATCCTCGGCTCCTGGTGCGGGAAGAAGTTCCGCCCGGACCGGGTCGCGGCGCGGACGGGCTGGGACGCGATTCCCGCCGTACGCGACGGCGAGCTGCACGAGGTGAAGTCCGCGATCATCCTGCAGCCGGGCCCGGCCGCATTGACGGACGGGCTCGCCGAGATCCACGCGCACATCGCGCGCTGGGCTACGCGGTAAGCCGGCGCTCCGCCTCGCGATAGCGTTCCGCGGTACCGGAGATCACTTCGGGCGGGAGCTTCGGACCCGGCGGGCGCTTGTCCCAGTCGAGCGTCTCGAGGTAGTCGCGCACGAACTGCTTGTCGAAGGACGGCGGGCTCGTGCCGTCGCGCCAGGTGTCAGCGGGCCAGAAGCGCGACGAGTCGGGCGTCAGCGCCTCGTCCATCAGCACGACCTGGTCGCGCTCATCGAGCCCGAACTCGAACTTGGTGTCGGCGATCAGGATGCCGCGGCCGCGGGCGTACTCGGATGCGAACGCATAGAGCGCTAGCGCGAGCTCACGCACGCGCGCCGCGTGGGTTCCGCCGATCGTGTCGGCGATTTGCTCGAATGACACGTTTTCATCATGCTGGCCGGCCGCAGCCTTGGTCGCCGGCGTGAAGACGGGCGCGGGGAGCTTCGAGGCCTGCCGAAGCCCCGCGGGCAGCGCGATGCCGCAGACCTTGCCGCTCCTCTGGTAGTCCTTCCAGCCGGAGCCGATGAGATAGCCGCGCACCACGGCTTCGATGGGAAGCGGCTTCAGCCGCCGCACGACGACTGCGCGACCCTCGAGCGGAGCGCGCTCGACGGGATCCGCGACGACGCTCGCGAGTGCCTCGCCCGTCAGGTGGTTCCCGACGATCCCGCGCGTGCGCCCGAACCAGAAGTTCGAGATCGACGTCAGCACGCGTCCCTTGCCGGGTATCGGGTCCGGCATCACGACGTCGAATGCGGACAGGCGGTCGCTGGCGACTATCAACAGCCGCTCGTTGCCGACCGCGTAGTTGTCGCGCACCTTGCCGCGGTGAAGCAGCGGCAGGCTCCGGAGATTCGATTCGAACAGCGCGTCGGTCGTCATGCGGGCGCTCTTGCTAACATGGCGCGCTCCGGATGGTCAAGGAACGGGGCGCGCGCATGAACTGGACGGGCAAGCTGATCGGCGCGCTCCTCGGTTTCATTTTGACGCGCCGGCCCACGGGCGTGCTGCTCGGGCTCATCCTCGGCCACCTCTACGACCAGTACGCCGCGCGCGGTCGCGCCGGTACGCGGGCCGACCCGGCGACCGTGCGCGCGACCTTCTTTCGCGCCGCATTCACGGTCATGGGCTACGTCGCGAAGTCCGACGGGCGCGTCTCGGAGCAGGATATCGCCGCCGCCCGGCGGATCTTCCGGCAGTTCAATCTCGGCGAGGCCGACACGCACGCCGCCATGGAGTTCTACACGCAAGGCAAGCAGCCGGGATTCGACGCGGACGCAATGCTGGCCGAGCTCGCGGCCGCCTGCCGCGGCCGGCCCGAGGTGCTCCGGATGTTCCTCGAGATCCAGATGCGCGCCGCGCTCATGGGCGACGGGCTCGCGGGCGCGTCGCGCGAGACCCTTGCGCGCGTGGCTGCGGCGCTAGGGATCGGCGCGCTGGAGTTCGCGCACCTCGAGGCATTCCTGCGATTCCAGGCCCATGCGGGCGCCTACGGCCCGGCGGGCGGCGCAGGGGCTCGCGCCGAGCCGCCCGGCCGGGCGCGGCTCGACGAGGCCTACGAAATCCTCGGCGTGCCGCCGACGGCGAGCGATGCCGAGGTCAAGCGCGCCTATCGCAAGCAGATGAGCGAGAACCACCCGGACAAGCTGGTCGCGCGCGGCTTGCCGGAATCCATGCTCGAGGTCGCGAAGCAGAAGACGCAGGCAATCCAGGCCGCCTGGGAGCGCATCCGCGAAGCGCGCGGCATGCGATAGAGTAAGCGAGGGGGATGTCCATGCCGCAAGCCGTCATCGCGCCGTCGATCCTGTCCGCGGACTTCGCGCGCCTGGGCGCCGAGGTGGAAGCCGTGCTCGCCGCCGGCGCCGACTGGGTGCACTTCGACGTGATGGACAACCACTACGTCCCCAACCTGACGATCGGCCCTGTCGTGTGCAAGGCGCTCCGCAATCACGGAGTCAAGGCGCCGATCGACGTCCACCTCATGGTGGATCCCGTGGACCGGCTGGTGCCAGAGTTCGCCGAGGCCGGCGCGACATGGATAAGCTTTCATCCGGAGGCGAGCCGGCACGTGGACCGCACGATCCAGCTGATCCGCGCGTCCGGATGCAAGCCGGGCGTCGTGCTGAACCCGGCGACGCCGCTGTCCTGGCTCGATCACACGCTCGACGCCGTGGACCTCGTGCTCCTGATGTCGGTGAACCCGGGATTCGGGGGCCAGCAGTTCATCGAGCCAGTGCTCGGCAAGCTCGCGGAGGCGCGCAAGCGCATCGACGCGAGCGGCCGCGACGTGCGGCTCGAGATCGACGGCGGCGTCAAGCAGGACAACATCGGGCGCATCGCGCGCGCCGGCGCCGACACCTTCGTCGCGGGCAGCGCGATCTTCGGTGCGAAGGATTACGCGGCGACGATCCGCGCGATGCGGACCGCCATCAGCGGCAAATAAAGGGGACGCGCCCCTTTATTTTGCGGCCGCGACCGCGGCCTTCGCGAACTCGGGGGCCGCGCGGGCCTTGACCTTCGGGCGGGCGCCGAACACGACGATCGTCTTGCCGCGCGCCGTGAGCAGGCCCTGCTCCTCGAGCACCTTGAGGACGCGCCCGGCCATCTCGCGCGAGCAGCCGACGAGGCGCGAGAGCTCCTGGCGGCTCACCTTGATCTGCATGCCCTGCGGGTGAGTCATCGCATCCGGCTCGCCGCAGAGGTCCATGATGGCATGGGCGATGCGGCCGGTGACGTCGACGAAGGCGAGGTCGCCGAGCTTGCGGTTCGTGCGATCGAGCCGCGTCGCGAGCTGCGTCGCGAGCTCGAACACGAGGCCGGGGCTCTCCGAGGCCACCTGGCGGAATCGCGGGTAGGTCATTTCGGCGAGCTCGCACTGCGAGCGCGTGCGCACCCAGGCGCTGCGCTGCTGGCTGTCCGAGAAGAGTCCCATCTCGCCGAAGAACTGGCCCTTGTTCAGGTAGGCGAGGACCATCTCGTTGCCGTCCTCGTCCTCGATCATCACTTCAACCGAGCCGCGGATGATGTAGTAGAGGACATCCGGCAGGTCGCCCGCGTGGATCAGGGCCGTCTTGGACGGCACCGTGCGCACGCGGCAATAGCTCAGAAAGCGATTGATCGCCGGGATATCGGTCAGTTGCTTGACGGCTTCTTCCATGGAGATCCCCTGGGGTGGTCGACGCGCGATGCGCTGGCCGTGCCCTTCCCGCACGCCGTTGTATTACAGCCACGCGCGCATCGCAAGACATTGTGGCCCATCGGTCAGATCCAGTATGCCGTGCCGGTCATGACGCGGGCCGTGAGGCGCATGAGTCGCGGAACCGGTTCCGGCAGCGCCGCGCCGCCCGCGGCGAGGGCTGCGCGGCCGTGATTGATCTCGTCGGCCTGCATCTCCCGCACGATGGTCCGGCTCCGCTCGTCGTCGGCGGGCAGGCGTCCGAGGTGGTCGGCAAGGTGACCTTCGACCTGCCGCTCCGTTTCCGCCATGAACCCGAGGCTCGCGCGGTCTCCAAAGAGGCCCGCGAGGGCGCCGATCGCGACGGACCCTCCGTACCAGAGCGGGTTCAGGAGGCTCGGCCGCGAACCGAGCTCGTCCAGCCGGTCGCGGCACCAGGCCAGATGGTCGCCTTCCTCGGCGGCGGCGCGCCGAAGTGCCGCGCGCGTTGCCTCGGAACGGGCCGTGAGCGCCTGCCCGTGATAAAGGCCCTGGGCGGCGATCTCGCCGGAATGATTGACCCGCATGAGCCCGGCGGCATGCCGGCGGCGGCCCGGATCGACGGGCAGCGAGGTCGGATTTCCCGGTGTCGGGCGGCTTGCGGCCGGGCGTGCGAAGCTCCCGCGCAGGCCAGCGTCGGCGAGTTCCAGCAGCCGGTCGAGGGGTGAAAGGACGCGGGGGTCCATCGGACTCATATTATATAGCGATCCCCGGACCGCTTCCCCTGTAACGACAAGGACTTGCGAGCGGCCCATCGCGGCTTTGCAAGCCTTGGCCATCTGTGTAAACTTGCCGGCCTTTCACGAACCCGACCCTTTCCAGGGGCCCAAGATGAAGACGGCTTTCGCGAATCCAGAGCGCGTGCGGCGCGACTGGTACCTGGTGGACGCGTCCGGCAAGACGCTGGGCCGGCTCGCCTCGCAGATCGCCATGCGGCTGCGCGGCAAGCACAAGCCCGAGTTCACGCCGCACGTGGACTGCGGCGACCACATCGTCGTCATCAACGCCGAGAAGGTCGCGGTGACCGGAAACAAGATGCGCGACAAGGTATACCAGCAGCACACGGGCTATCTCGGCAACCTGAAGACGATTGCACTGGGCAAGCTCATCGCCGAGCACCCGGAGCGGGCGATTGAGTACGCCGTGAAGGGCATGCTGCCGAAGACGATTCTCGGCCGGCAGATGTTTCGCAAGCTCCACGTCTTCGCCGGCAGCGCGCACCCGCACAGCGCGCAGCAGCCGAAGCAGCTCGAGATCTGAGGGATTCCATGGCAACGAGCGCATCCATCGCGACCGGCCGGCGCAAGTCGTCCGCGGCGCGCGTCTCACTGAAGCTTGGCAAGGGCGCCATTACAGTCAACGGCCGACCACTCGACGAGTTCTTCGGGCGCAAGACGGGGGTCATGATCGTCCGCCAACCGCTCGAGCTCGTGCAGATGACCGATCGCTTCGACATCAACGTCCTCGTCGAAGGTGGCGGCATCACCGGCCAGGCCGGCGCCATCCGCCACGGGATCACGCGCGCGCTGATTGATTTCGATTCGGAGCTGCGCAAACCCCTGCGCGCCGCGGGCTTCGTCACGCGCGACGCGCGCGAGGTCGAGCGCAAGAAGGTCGGCCGGCGCAAGGCTCGGCGCGGGACGCAGTTCAGCAAGCGCTGATACGATCGCCAGGGACGAACCGCATTTGGGGGATCGTCTAGCGGTAGGACTGCGGACTCTGACTCCGCCAACCTAGGTTCGAATCCTAGTCCCCCAGCCAACAAAAGCAGAAGGCCGGTCCGATCGTGGACCGGCCTTCTGCTTTTGCAGGGGACTAGGATCAGAACCCTTGGGTTCGACGGCGGCGACTGCGTTCAGCGCCGCGCGCCCACGACGCCGAAGTGCCAGGGCGGCAGCGCAGCGAAAGGAATGAGGATCTCGCAGCCGGAATCTTCGAGCCAGCGGCGGCACTGGTCGGGCCGCGGCCGGATCGCGAGGTCGGGGCCGCGCGGGGTCTGCGCATCCTGAACCCAGTGGATTACTGCGAGCCGGCCGCTGGGCTTCACGACGCGGCAGGCCTCGCGCAGCATCGGCATCGGGTCCGCCGCATGCAGCACGTTGAAGAGCATCGCGTAGCTGACCGACGCGTCCGGCAGCCCGGTGCCCTCCGTTTCGAAGTCGCGTCGCTCGCCGCGCACGTTCGCGAGTCCGAGCTTCCGCGCCCGCGCGAGCGTCGATTCGACCATCTCGGCCTCGACGTCGATCGCATGGACGGTGCCGGTCGTGCGCGCCGCGGCGGCGACCGTGAAGGTCCCGTAGCCGCAGCCGAAATCCACGACATCGGCGCGAATGTCGAAGGCGAGCTGGCCAAGGATGAACCCGGGATCGAAGAACCTGTCCCAGGTCGCCGCCGCCGGCATTCCGCTGTCACGCACCTTCATGTGCGCGCACGGATCCTCAGCGCTTAAGAGTCTTCACGCCGGCGTCGCCGGCAACGACCAGGACGTCGGCCCCGCGCCGCGCGAACAGGCCGACCTCGACGACGCCGGTCAGCAGCCCGATCTGGGCCTCGAGCGCGGTCGGGTCCGTGATCCGGAGGTTGTGGACGTCCAGGATCTCGTTGCCGTTGTCGGTCTTGAATCCCTGGCGCAGGACCGGCTGGCCGCCGAGCGCGGCCAGCTTGCGGGCGACCAGGGAGCGCGCCATCGGGATGACTTCGACGGGGAGGGGAAAGCGGCCGAGCACGTCGACGAGCTTGGAATCGTCCACGATGCAAACGAACTTCCGGCTGGCCGCCGCCACGATCTTCTCCCGCGTCAGCGCGCCGCCGCCGCCCTTGATGAGCGCAAGGTGGCGGGTCGACTCGTCGGCGCCGTCGACGTAGAGGGAAAGGTCGCCCGTGTCGTTCAGCGAGCGTACCTCGATGCCGGCCTCGCGGAGGAGTCGTGTGCTGGCCTCGGAGGAGGAGACGGCGCTCGCGATGTGGTGCCGGCGCTCGGCGAGCGCCGCGATGAAGTGGTTGACCGTGGATCCCGTGCCGACGCCGACCGTCATTCCGTCTTCGACGTAGTCGAGCGCGGCGAGTGCGGCGGCTTTCTTCTTCGCGTCGGCGTCCATGTGCTGCCTCCGGAAAAAACTGTGCCCGCTTTCGCGGGCACAGTCTCGTCTCTTTCTGAACCGGAGGTTGGCAGTCTCTCGATCAGCCAACCACCGTTTCATCAGGCAAGGGGCTTACTTCTTCTTGGAAGCCTTCTTCTTTGCCTTCTTCTTGGTCGCCATGTTGGATCTCCATGTCGGGGTTAATCCGAGGCCGAGTATATACATGGTTGACGGGATTGCAAGCAAGAGGTATGCGCATCGAGCGCGCGATCGACGCGCACGATCGTCAATCGGGATCGCTTTCGCTCGCGAGTCGGTGAATGAATTTCCATTCCGCCGGCGTGACCGGCATCACCGAGAGTCGATTGCCTCGACGCAGCACGACGAACTCTTTCAACTCGCCGCTCGCGTGCTCGCGGAGCATCTCGAGCGTCACCGGGCGCGCGAATTTCTTCAGCAGGCGCACCTCGACCTGGTACCAGCGGGGATTCCGGCGATCGCTCCCGGCATCGTAGTACTTGCTCTTGCGGTCGAACTGGCCGGGATCGGGATGCGCCGCGCGAACGATCTCCATCGTCCCGTAAATCCCGGGCGTTTCGCAGCTGGAATGATGGAAGAAAGCCCGGTCGCCGACCGTGAAGTCGTCGCGCAGCATGTTTCGCGCCTGGTAGTTGCGGACGCCGTCCCAGCCCGCGGTCCGCTTCGGCCGTTTCGCGAGGTGGTCGATGCCGAACGTGCCCGGCTCGGACTTCATCAACCAGTACTTCATCGGCGCTCCGCCCCCGGCCCGCGCAACTGCGACGCCGCGCGGCCGTAGACGCCGCGCTCGGTCACGACGCCCCAGAGCTGGACGTCGTGGTCGGCCTCGGTGAGCCGCTCGACCCGCTGCAGGTCGAACGCGACGCCGACGAGGAGCGGCCGCCGCCAGGCGCGGCGCTGGCGCAGGAATGCGAAGTGCCGGTCGTATAGCCCGGCGCCCATGCCGAGGCGGTGGCCGCGCGCGTCGAAGCCGACGAGCGGCACGAGCACGAGGTCGAGCCAGCGCGGGCTGATCGCGTCGCCGCCGACATCGGCGGGGGCGACGAAGCGCATGCGCCGCCCGCGCAGGCTGGTGACGACGGGATAGTAGACGCGGCAGCCGAGCGCCTCGGCGCGGCGCAGCACGGCCTTCGGGTCGATCTCGCCGTCGAACGGATGAAACGCGGAGATGCGAGAACCCGGCCGGGGCAGCCCGAGGCGCGCGAGCGCGCGGTCGACTGCGGAGGCGGCCGCGGCACGCGCGGCCGCCGGGACGGCGCGGCGCGCGGCGCGCAGGCGCCGGCGGATTGTGGGCCTGTCCTCAGGCATGCCGGAAACCGAGAGGCGCCACCCGCCTGTGCCGTCTTGGGCCGCTGCTCTCGACGTGGAGCAACAGGTGGAGCAGGCCGCGACACTTAAGGCTTTCCGCAACGAGGCGGACTTGCACAATGCTGCCGCTGAGCCAGGCCCCTGGGTGTTTCACTTTAGGGTCGAGAGGTACCCAGGCCCGCATCGAACACCGCAGGTGGCGCCAAACTTTCGGCGCCCGCGCTTCCCGCGCGGGCAGCCATCCAAATCAGTTCCCGAGCGACTGGCTGCGCGTCAGCGCGCTCTCGACGCGCTCGCGCATCGCCTTGAGCCGCGCGGCGAGGTCGGTCTCGACGCCTTCGTCGTGCCCCCGCGCCTGCAGCAGCTCGTTGACGATGTTGAGGGATGCCATGACGGCGATGCGGTCGAGGCCGATCACCTTGCCGCTGTCGCGGATCTCCCGCATCTTGCGGTTGAGGTACTCCGCGGAGTCGACCAGCGCCGCCCGTTCCTCGGCGGGGCAGGTGACGTGGTACTCCTTCTCCAGGATCTTCACCGTCACCCGGCTCGGATCGCCGCTCATGCGCCGCTCTCCATCGCCTTGAGCCGCCCGATCATCGCCTCGACGCGCGCGCGAACCTGCTCGTTCTTCTGCATCAGCGTCGCGCGTTCCGCGGAGAGCGTGTCCTGGCGCTGCCTGAGCGCGCGGTTCTCTTCCTTGAGCTGCGCGACCACGCCGACCAGCTCGTCGAGGCGGCGCTCGAGACGCTTGAACTCGCGTTCCAGGCCGGGTTTGCTGCCGTCTTCCATACGGGGGCTATGCTGCCACGGCCTGCCGATTACTGCTACCGTTCGCGGCATGACCCACGCCGACCTGCAGGCGTCCCTCGCGCACATGGACATAACGGTCGATCCTTCGGAAGCCCATGGCCGGCTCTGCGGGGCGCTCTGCGTGCGCGAAGCCTACGGCGCAAAGGAGTGGCTCGCGGAAATGGCCGCCGATCCCGGTGCGGTTGCCGCCGACCCGGTCGTCGAGCGGTTTCCGGCAACGACGCGCGAATCGCTCGAGTCCGCGGAGTTCGAGTTTGCGCCGCTCCTGCCCGACGACGACGCGCCGCTTTCCGAGCGTGTGGCCGCGCTTGCCGCCTGGTGCGAGGGATTCCTTTACGGCATCGGGACAGGCTCGTCCGATGCCGACATCGCGCGGACCGAGGACGTCGGCGAATTCCTGGGGGACCTCGCGGACATCGCGCAGGCCGAGCTCGAGCCCGGGCGCAGCGATGCCGCCGGGGAGGGCGACTTCGTGGAGTTGTTCGAATTCGTGCGTGCCGGCACCCAGCTCGCCTATGACGAGCTGGCCGGGGCGAGGACGCATGCGGCGGGATGAGTTTGGCAAGCGGCGGCGCCTGCTGATGCGCCACATGGGCCGCGACGCCATCGCGATCTTGCCGGCAGCCCCCGTCCGCACGCGCAACAACGACGTCGAATACCACTACCGGCCAGACAGCGACTTCTACTACCTGACGTCCTTCACGGAGCCCGAAGCCGTCGCCGTCCTCATCCCCGGGCGACCGCAGGGCGAGTACGTGCTCTTCGTGCGCGACCGCGACCCGGCCCGCGAGGCCTGGGACGGGGCGCGGGCCGGCCCCGACGGCGCGGTCCGCGACTACGGCGCCGACGACGCCTTTCCCGTCGGCGACATCGACGAGATCCTGCCGGGCCTGCTCGAACGCCGCGCGCGCGTCTTTTACACGATGGGCGCGCACCCGGAGTTCGACAAGCGCGTGATCGGCTGGATCAACGCGCTGCGCTCCCAGGGGAAGCACGGCATGCGCACGCCGCACGAGTTCGTGGCCCTCAACCACCCGCTGCACGAGATGCGCCTCTTCAAGAGCCGCGCCGAGCTCGCCTCGATGCGCCGCTCCGCGGACATCGCCTGCGCGGCGCACCGGCGCGCCATGCGGTCCGCGGCTCCCGGGAGGATGGAATACGAGGTGATGGCGGACATCCTGCATGAGTTCCACCGGCGCCGCGCTGACATCTCCTACCCCCCGATCGTCGGCAGCGGGCCGAATTCCTGCGTGCTGCACTACCGCGAGAACGGCCGGCAGATGCAGGACGGCGAGCTGCTGCTGATCGACGCCGGCTGCGAGTTCGACTACTACGCCTCCGACGTCACGCGCACGCTGCCGGTCGGCGGGCGCTACAGCCGGCGCCAACGCGCGATCTACGACGTCGTGCTTGAGGCTCACGATGCGGCCATCAGCAAGGTGCGCGCCGGCGCGCACTGGAACGAGCCGCACGAGGCGGCCGTGCGGGCGATCACGCGAGGGCTCCTGCGGCTCGGCCTGCTGAAAGGGCGCCTGCCGAAGCTCGTCAAGGACGGCGCGTATCGCCAGTTCTTCATGCACCGAGTCGGACACTGGCTTGGCATGGACGTGCACGACGTCGGCGAATACAAGGTGGGCGACCAGTGGCGGCTGCTCGAGCCCGGGATGGTCACCACCATCGAGCCCGGCATCTACGTCGCGCCCGGCAGCCCGGGCGTTCGCCGCGAATGGTGGGGCATCGGCGTCCGCATCGAGGACGACGTCGCCGTGACCGACGGCGATCCGGAAGTGTTGACGGCGGCGATGCCGACCGATCCCGACGAGATCGAGCGGCTCATGGCGGCCGCTTGAGCGCGCAGCGGCTCCCCTGCGACGTCGCCATCGCAGGGGGTGGCATGGTCGGGCTGTCGCTCGCGGCCGCGCTCGCGAAGCTGCCGCTCGACGTCGCCGTCATCGAGCCGGTCGCGCCCGAAGCCGACGAACAGCCGAGCTTCGACGCGCGAACGACGGCGCTTTCGAGCGGCAGCCGGCGCGTGCTCGAGGGCATCGGCGCCTGGCCCGCGGTCTCCGCGCGCGCGACCCCGATCCGGCGCATCCATGTCTCCGAGCGCGGCGTCTTCGGAACCGCGACGCTGACCGCGGCGGAACAGGGCCTCGCCGCGCTCGGCTTCACGATCGAGAACCGGCTGCTCGGGATGGCGCTCCGCGAATGCGTCGCGGCCGAGCCGCGGATCCGCCTGCGGCACGCCCGGGTGTCTTCCGTCGAGCCGGGGCCCGAGTCCGTGCAGCTGCGCACGGATGGCGGCGAGGCCATCGACGCCCGCCTGCTGGTGGCCGCGGACGGCGCGCAGTCCGCAGTTCGAGCTGCGCTCGGCATCGAGGCGAGCGTCTCGGACTACGGCCAGCTCGCGATCATCGCCCATGTCGACACGACGCGTTTCCACGCGTACACGGCGTACGAGCGCTTCACGCCGGACGGGCCGCTGGCCGTGCTACCGATCGCGGAAGGCCGCTCCGCCGTCGTCTGGACGCTCGCGCCGGGCGAAGCGCACGCGGCGCTCGCCCTCGACGACGCTGCATTCCTCGCGCGCCTGCAGGACGCGTTTGGCCTGCGTCTCGGGCGCTTCACGCGCGTCGGCCGGCGCCAGTCCTATCCGCTCTCGCTGACGCGTGCCGCCCGCCTCACCGCGCCGCGCGCGGCGATCCTCGGCAACGCCGCCCAGTCCCTGCATCCGGTGGCGGGGCAGGGCTTCAACCTCGCGCTGCGCGACGTTGCCATGCTGGCGGAGCTCATCGCGGATTCCGGCGGAGATCCCGGCGACGTCGCGCTGCTCGCACGCTATTCGAAATGGCGCGCTCCGGACCGCGAGGCGGTCATCCGGTTCACCGATTCGCTCGTGCGCGGCTTCGGGCTGCCGCTCGGGCCGCTCCGGCGCGCGCGGGGCCACGGACTCGCGCTCTTTGATCTTCTCCGCCCAATCAAGAACGAGTTCGCGCGCAGGACGATGGGCCTCGCGGGTCTACAGCCACGGCTCGTGCGGGGGCTTCCGCTCGTCGGCGCGGCTGTTGGCCCGTGAAACGCGATTTCGACGTCATCGTCGTCGGCGGCGCCATGGCGGGCGCCGGCGCCGCAGCGCTCCTCGCCGCGACTCCCTCGACTTCGGAGCTTCGCGTCGCGCTCGTCGAGCCGCGGCCGGTCGCCGCGCCGGCGGCGGACGCGCCGCTCGACCTGCGCGTGTCCGCGCTCTCGCGGGCTTCGCAGCGGCTCCTTGAGCGCACCGGCGCCTGGCCAGCGGTCGCCGCGCGCGCGGCCGCTTACCAGCGCATGGTCATCTGGGAGGAGCGCCAGGAAGCCGCGGGCCCGGACGCGCTCGTCTTCGACGCCGCCGAGCTCGGCGAGCCCGACCTCGGCCACATCGGCGAGAACCAGAGCATCCAGGCCGCGCTCACCGCGCGCGCGGAGGCCGCGGGAGTCGTGCTGCTGCGCGCGAATTTCGCGACGCTCGAGGCGACGCGGGACGCGGTCCGCATCGGCCTCGGCGACGGCCGCGAGTTCCGTGCGGGCCTCGTGGTCGGCGCCGACGGCGCCGAATCGGCCGTGCGCCGCCAGGCGGGCATCGACACGCGCGGCTGGGACTACGGCCAGCGCGCGGTGGTCGCACATCTCGCTTGCGGGAAGCCGCACGGCGCGACGGCCTTCCAGCGCTTCCTCGACACCGGGCCGCTGGCCCTGCTGCCCCTCGCGGATGGTCGCGTATCACTCGTCTGGTCGACGCTCCCCGAGCGCGCCGAGGAGCTCGTCCATTGCGCCGATGCCGAGTTCGCGGACCGCGTCACCGCGGGCTCGGGAGGCGTGCTGGGCCGGCTTTCGCCGACGACGCCGCGCGCCGCCTTTCCGCTCCGCCTGCTGCACGCGAGGCGCTATGCCTCCGAGCGCGTCGCGCTCGTCGGCGACGCCGCGCACACGGTGCACCCGCTGGCGGGGCAGGGCATCAACCTCGCCTTCCTGGACGCGGCGGCGCTCGTGGACATCGTCGGCGGCGCGGTCGCCGCGGGCGACGATCCCGGCGAGTTTCGCGTGCTGCGCCGCTACGAGCGCTGGCGAAAGGCCGAGGCGCTTCCCGCGATCGCGCTCCTCGACGGCATCAAGCGGCTCTTTTTCGGCGGGAACCCGGTGCAGTCGCGCCTGCGCCAGGGCGCGCTCGGGCTCGCGCAGTCCGCGGGACCGATCAAGCGCCTCCTGATGCGGCGCGCGCTCGGCATCGCGGGCGAGGTGCCCGCGTCCGTGCGCCGCCCGCCGTCATGAGCGCAGGTCGACGTCCTTCGTCTCCCGGATGCCGATGAGGCCGACGAGGCCGCACATCGCCGCGACAACGATCGGGTACCACAGGCCGTAGTAGATGTTCCCGGTGAGGACGACGAGCGCCGCGGCGAGGAACGGCAGGAACCCGCCGAACCAGCCGTTGCCGATGTGGTACGGGAGGCTCATCGACGAATACCGGATCCGGGTCGGGAAGAGCTCCACGAGGAAGGCGGCGATCGGCCCGTACACCATCGTGACGTAGAGCATCAGCACGACGAGGAGCGCGAGCGCGGCGGGGAGGTTCATGCGCGCGCGGTCAGGTGCGGCGGGATAGCCGGCCGAGTCGAGCGCGGTGCGATACGCCGCTTCGTCGAAGCCGGTGAGCGGGACTCCGGCAATGGTCGTGACGACCCCCTCCACGAGCTTGGGCGCGACGCTCTCGTAATTGACCCCTGCCTTCGTCAGGAAATCGCGCGCGCGGTCGCAGTCCGATTTCGGCTTCGCAAAGACGTGGAAATGGCAATCGGTGCCCGCGACCGTCACCGCGGCGCGCTGCTCGAACTCCGCGAGCGCCGGATTCACCGAATGCGTGAGCCCCTTGAAGATCGGGATGAAGGTGAGCGCGGCGAGGAGGCAGCCGGCCACCATGATGCGCTTGCGGCCCACGCGGTCGCTAAGCCGTCCGAAGAACAGGAAGAAGGGCGTGCCGATCGCAAGCGCCGCGGCGATCAGGAGGTAGGCGGTCTGGAAGTCGAGCTTCAGCGTGTTCTGCAGGAAGAACAGCGCGTAGAACTGGCCCGTGTACCAGACGACACCCTGGCCGGCAGTCGCGCCGAGGAGCGCGAGCAGCACGATGCGCGCGTTCCGCCACTCCCCGAAGCTCTCGGTCAGCGGCGCACGCGAGAGCTTCCCGCCCGACTTCATCTCGACGAACACGGGCGACTCCTGCAGCCGCAGCCGGATGTAGACGGACACGGCGAGCAGCACGACCGAGATCAGGAAGGGCACGCGCCAGCCCCAGGCCTTGAAGCCGTCCTCGCCGAAGCCGAGCCGGCAGGCGAGGATCACCGCGAGCGAAAGGAAGAAGCCGAGCGTCGCCGTGGTCTGGATCCAGCTCGTGTAATAGCCGCGCTTGCCGCGCGGCGCGTGCTCCGCGACGTAGGTCGCGGCGCCGCCGTATTCGCCCCCGAGCGCGAGGCCCTGCGCGAGCCTCAAGCTCACCAGCAGGATCGGCGCCCAGATCCCGATCTGCGCGTAGGTCGGCAGCACGCCGACGAGCGCCGTCGAGAGGCCCATGACGACGATCGTGATGAGGAAGGTGTACTTGCGGCCGACCAGGTCGCCGATGCGGCCGAAGACGAGCGCGCCGAGCGGCCGCACGGCGAAGCCGGCGCCGAAGGTGGCGAGGCTCCCGAGGAACGCCGCCGTCTCGTTGCCCGGCGGGAAGAAGAGTGCCGAGAAGAAGACGGCGAGCGTGCCATAGAGGTAGAAGTCGTACCACTCGAAGACGGTGCCGAGCGAGGAGGCGAAGATCACCTCCCGGTGCGCGGCGTCGATCCCGGAAGCGAAAAGGGGACGGTCACCTTTAACGGGCATGTGCGGGTCCTCTGTCTCGTACGTCGGCGTTAAAGGTGACCGTCCCCTTTTCGCTTCACTCCAGGAGTGCGTCCGCCTTCGCGGCGCAGATGAAGTCGTTGTCGGACAGCCCGCCGATCGCGTGCGTCGAGTAGCGGACGCGGCAGTAGTTGTAGCCGACCTCGAGGTCGGGGTGGTGGTCCTCGACATTCGCGACGTGCGCGACCGCGTTGACAAAGCTCATCGTCCGCCAGAAGTCGGGGAACTTGAGCTCGCGCCGGATCGCCTTGCCGTCCTCGACGAGCTTCCAGTCCGCGTGCAGCAGCTTCATCATCCCGCCCGCCTGCTTCGCATCGAGCGGGCGGACGCCGCCCTCGCAGGGCACGCACTTGCGTTCCTTCAGCGCTTCCATCAGGCCTCCCTGCGCGCATAGCGGCGCGCGACGTAGCGTTCCACGAGCTCCTGGAATTCCTCGGCGATGCGCTCGCCCTTCAGCGTCACCGTCTTCTCGCCGTCCTCGTACACCGGCGCGACCGCCCGCTCGCCCGTGCCGGGCAGGCTGATGCCGATGTTCGCGTGCTTGCTCTCGCCGGGGCCATTGACGACGCAGCCCATCACGGCGACGGTCATCCCCTCGGCGCCGACGAAGTCGCGCCGCCAGGCGGGCATGCGCTCGCGCACGTGGTCCTGGATGCGCTGCGCCAGCTCCTGGAAGTAGCTGCTGGTCGTGCGTCCGCAGCCGGGGCAGGCGACGACGCGCGGCAGGAAGGCGCGGAGCCCAAGGCTCTGCAGGATTTCCTGCGCGACGCGCACTTCCTGGCGCCGGTCGCCGCCGGGCTCGGGGGTCAGCGACACGCGGATCGTGTCGCCGATGCCTTCCTGGAGGAGGATCGCGAGCGCGGCCGTCGAGGAGACGATGCCCTTTGCGCCCATGCCGGCCTCGGTGAGGCCGAGGTGCAGCGGGTAGTCGCAGCGTGCCGCAAGCGCGCGGTAAATCGCGACGAGGTCCTGCACGCCGCTCACCTTGGAGCTGATCACGATCGCGTCGTGCGGCAGGCCGAGCTCTTCCGCGCGTGCGGCGGAGGCGAGCGCCGAGACGACGGTCGCCTCACGCAGGACGTCCAGCGCGTCCAGTGGTTCGGCGGCACGCGAGTTCTCGTCCATCATCCGCGTCAGCAGGTCCTGGTCGAGGCTGCCCCAGTTCACGCCGATGCGCACGGGCTTCGAGAACCGGCAGGCGGTCTCGATCATCGCGGCGAACTGCGGGTCGCGCTTGCTGCCGCGGCCGACGTTGCCCGGGTTGATCCGGTACTTGTCGAGGGCCTCGGCGCAATCCGGGTGCGCGGCGAGCAGCTTGTGGCCGTTGAAGTGGAAATCGCCGACGAGCGGCACGCCGCAGCCGGAGGAGCGCAGGCGGTCCCGGATGTGCGGAACGGCCGCGGCCGCCTCGTCGGTGTTGACCGTCACGCGAACGATCTCGGAGCCCGCTTCGGCGAGCTCACGCACCTGGAGCGCCGTCGCTTCGATGTCGGCCGTATCGGTGTTGGTCATCGACTGCACGACGACCGGAGCGTCGCCGCCGACGGTGACGGCGCCGATCCGGACTACGACGCTGCTCCGGCGCCCGAGCGACGTTGACATGCGTAAGATGACTATACTCTGTGCCTGCCGGCCGTTTCCGCTAGAATCCCCGGGTCGCAACATGGTCCTGCCGGAGAGTCCGCGCACGCGCGGCGCCGAAGGCGCAACCCGCCCGGAAACGCTCAGGCACCCGAACGGCAGGAACCGGCGAACTCTGGAGAGCGGCCCGCGAGGGCCCACCGAAGGGGAGCGGAACCGGGGCAGGGCCGGTACCCAATCTCTCAGGTTTCAGGACAGAGGGGCGGCGGACCTTCGGGTCCGCCGCCCTTTTTTCATTGGCTATCGAGGCTGCCGGTACTCGCGATGGGACGACGGACACCGCTCTACGACCTGCACGTCGCCGCCGGCGCGCGCATGGTCGACTTCGGCGGCTGGGACATGCCGGTGGGCTACGGCTCCCAGATAGAGGAGCACCACGCCGTGCGCCGCGACGCCGGCATGTTCGACGTCTCGCACATGTGCACGGTGGACCTGCGCGGCGCGGGCGTGCGGCCGTTGCTGCAACGGCTGCTGGCGAACGACGTCGGCCGCCTGTCCGCGCCGGGCAAGGCGCTCTACAGCTGCATGCTTCGGCCCGACGGCGGCGTGATCGACGACCTCATCGCCTGCTACCTCGACGAGAAGTGGTTCCGCCTCGTCGTCAACGCCGGCACGGCCGACAAGGATCTCGCCTGGATCAAGGAGCATGCGAAGCAGATCGGCGTCGCGGTGGTGCCGCGGCGGGACCTCGCGATGGTCGCCGTGCAGGGCCCGAACGCGCGCGCGAAGGCGACACCGCTCCTCCCGGAGGCGGCACGCGCCGGAGCCGCCAAGCTCGGCGTGTTCTTCGGCGCCGCCTTCGACGACTGGTTCGTGTCGCGGACCGGCTACACGGGCGAGGACGGCTTCGAAGTGGCGCTGCCCGCGGAATCGGCGGCCGATTTCTGGCAGGCGCTCGCGGCCGCCGGCGTCACGGCCTGCGGCCTCGGCGCGCGCGACACGCTCCGGCTCGAGGCCGGCATGAACCTCTATGGCAACGACATGGACGAAACGGTGACGCCGCTCGAGTCGGGGCTCGCGTGGACCGTCGTGCTCGACGGCAACCGCGATTTCGTCGGCAAGCAGGCGCTTATGAAGCAGCGTGCCGACGGCGTGGCGCGCAAGCTCTCAGGCCTCGTCCTGCTCGACCGCGGCGTGCTGCGCTCGCACCAGAAAACATACGGCCCGGCGGGCGAGGGCGAAGTGACGAGCGGCAGCTTCTCGCCGACGCTCGAGCGTTCGATCGGCCTCGCACGGCTGCCCGCCGCCACGGACGGCACGGTCGAGGTCGACATCCGTGGCAAGAGCATTCCGGCGCGCGTCGTCACCGCGCCGTTCGTGCGCAACGGCCGGGCAAAGATCGAACTCTAGACGGAGACCTGCATGAGCCAGATACCTGCGGACCTGCGTTACACGAAAAGCCATGAATGGCTGCGCACGCTGCCGGACGGCAGCGTCGAGATCGGGATCACCGACCACGCGCAGCAGTCGCTCGGCGACCTGGTTTTCGTCGAGGTGCCGGAAGCCGGCCGCCGGCTCGCGGCCGGCGACGCCTGCGCCGTCGTCGAGTCGGTGAAGGCAGCCTCCGACGTCTACAGCCCGCTTGCGGGCGAGGTGGCCGCCGGCAATCCGCAGCTCGCGTCGCAGCCGGACCTCATTAACCGCGATCCGTATGGCGAGGGCTGGATCCTGAGGCTGAAGCCATCGGGCGGCGGCGCCGCCGAGACGCTCGATGCCGCGGCTTACGAGGCTGCGCTCGCTGCGGGGGGCTGAGTGCCGTACATCCCCCACACGGACGAAGACGTGCGCGCGATGCTCGAGCGCATCGGCGCGCGCGCGATCGACGAACTCTTCGACGAGATCCCGGCGGCGCTTCGCATCGACGCGCTCGCGGGCGTGCCGGACGCGCTCAGCGAGATGGAGATCGCGCGCCTCGCCGCGGATCGCGCCGCGGCCGACGGGCGCCCGCTCAACTTCATCGGCGCGGGCGCCTATGAGCACCACATTCCGGCGCCGATCTGGGCGCTCGTGACGCGCGGCGAGATTTACAGCGCCTACACGCCGTACCAGGCCGAGGCGAGCCAGGGCACGCTGCAGACGATGTACGAGTACCAGTCCATGATCGCCGGGCTCACCGCGATGGACGTGTCGAACGCCTCGCTCTACGACGGCGCTTCGGCGCTCGCCGAGGCCTGCCTGATGGCCGTCCGCGCCCACCGACGATCGAAGTCGGCGCGCATCCTGATGCCGACGACGGTCAATCCCGCCTGGCGCCAGGTCACGCGCGTGATCACGCGGGGGCAGGGCCTCGAGATCGTAGAGCTTCCGTACGGCGCGGAGGAGGGCCGCACCATCCCGGAGGCGCTCGCGCGCCACGCCGGCACCGACGTGACGGCGATCGTGATCCAGCAGCCGAATTTCTTCGGCCAGCTCGAAGACGTCGATGCGCTGACGCGGTGGGCGCGCGCGAACGGCGCGCTCGTGATCGCGGCCGTGAACCCGGTGTCGCTCGCGCTGCTTACGCCTCCCGGCGAGTGGGGCGACGGCGGCGCCGACATCGCCTGCGGCGACGCGCAGCCGTTCGGCGTGCCGCTGTCCTCGGGCGGGCCCTACGTGGGATTCATGGCCTGCCGCATGGAGCACGTGCGCCAGATGCCGGGTCGCATCGCGGGGCGCACGCTGGACGCCGAGGGCAAGCCCGGATTCACGTTGACGCTACAGGCGCGCGAGCAGCACATCCGCCGCGCGAAGGCGACCTCCAACATCTGCACGAACCAGGGGCTCCTGATGAGCGCTGCGACGATCTACCTCGCGCTCATCGGGCCCGCCGGCCTCGAGCGCGTCGCGCGAGCCTGCCTCGCGCGCACGCGCGAGCTGGTGGACGCGCTTACGGGGCTGCCGGGCGTGCGCGCGGCGTTCGGGGGCCCGCGCTTCCACGAAGCCGTGCTGACGCTCGACCGGCCGGTCGCGCCGGTGCTCGAGGCGCTCGCCGCGCAGGGCATCGTCGGCGGACTCGACCTCTCGCGCGACTACCCGGAGCTCGGGAACGCGCTCCTCGCCTGCGCGACCGAGACGCGCACGCGCGCGGACATCGAGGCATACGCGATCGCGCTCGGGCGCGAGCTCGGCCGCGCGGCGGCGGCGTAGATGGCCATGCGCAAGGCCGAGCCGCTGATCTTCGAGCTCTCGCGGCCCGGACGCGGCGCGACCGCGCAGTACCCCGCGGCGGAAGATGCCGACGTGCCGACCGCGTTCAGGCGCCGCCAGCCGCCGCCGCTGCCCGAGGTGTCGGAGCTCCAGGCCGTGCGTCACTACACGCGACTGTCGCAGTTCAACTTCGGCATTGACACGCACTTCTACCCGCTCGGCTCCTGCACGATGAAGTACAACCCGCGCGCCTGCAATTCGCTCGCGATGCTGCCGGGATTCCTCGGTCGCCACCCGCTTGCGCCGGAAGCGACGGGGCAGGGCGTCATGGCCTGCCTCTACGAGTTGCAGGAGATGCTGAAGCACGTGACCGGCATGGCGGGCGTGTCGCTCACGCCGATGGCGGGCGCGCAGGGCGAGTTCGCCGGCGTCGCGATGATCGGTGCTTACCACCGCGCGCGCGGCGACCTGGCGCGCACGGAAATCATCGTCCCGGACGCGGCGCACGGCACGAACCCGGCAACCGCGACGATGTGCGGGATGAAAGTGCGGGAGATCCCGACGCTGCCGGACGGCGACGTCGACCTGGCCGCGCTCGACGCGGCGCTCTCGCCGGCGACGGCGGGCATCATGCTCACGAACCCGAGCACGCTTGGCGTGTTCGAGCGCCGCATCGTCGAGATCGCCCGCAAGGTGCACCAGGCGGGCGGGCTCCTCTATTACGACGGCGCGAACCTCAACGCGATCCTCGGCAAGGTCCGGCCCGGCGACATGGGCTTCGACGTCATCCACATGAACCTGCACAAGACGTTCTCGACGCCGCACGGTGGCGGCGGCCCGGGCTCGGGGGCGGTCGGCGTCGGCCAACGCCTCCTGCCGTACCTGCCGGTGCCCGTGGTCGCGCGGGAAGGAGACCGCTACCGCTGGCTCGACGAAGGCGACCGGCCGGAGTCGATCGGCCGGCTGTCGGGCTTCATGGGAAACACCGGCGTCCTGCTCCGCGCCTGGGTCTACATGCGCATCCTCGGCGCCGCCGGCATGCGCCGCGTGGCCGAGTTCTCGACGCTGAACGCGAACTACCTGCTCGCGCGCCTCGCCGAGCTCGGCTTCGCCCCGGCCTATCCGGGCCGGCGCGCGAGCCACGAGTTCATCGTCACGCTGAAGCGCGAGGCGCGGGAGCTCGGCGTCACCGCGATGGATTTCGCCAAGCGGCTCCTCGATCACGGTTACCATGCGCCGACGACGTACTTCCCGTTGCTGGTGCCGGAGTGCCTCCTGATCGAGCCGACCGAATCCGAGACGCGTGAGGAGCTCGACGGCTTCGCGGAGGCGCTCGCCGCCATCCGCCGCGAGGCGGCGAGCGATGCCGCGGCCGTGAAGGCCGCGCCGCACACGATGCCGGTGCGCCGCCTCGACGACGTGCGCGCGGCGCGCCAGCTCGACGTCGCCTGGAAGCCCGCGGCCCTGTGACGACCCGACCCGACAAGGGCACGACGGGACCCGTGCGCCTCTCGCGCGCGTTCGCGAGCACGGGGCGCGGTTTCCGCGCGGCCTGGCGGGAGGAAGAGGCCTTCCGCCAGGAATGCCTGCTGGCGCTCGTGGTCGTCCCGCTCGGCCTCTGGCTTGGCAACAGCGGCATCGAGCGCGCGCTGCTCGTCGGGCCGATGTTCGTCGTGCTCGCGATCGAGCTCGTCAACAGCGCCGTGGAAGCGACGGTCGACCGCATCGGCCTCGAGCGGCACCCGCTCTCGGCGATCGCCAAGGAGCTCGGCTCCGCCGCCGTCTTCGTCGCCTTCGTGCTGCTCGGGCTCAACTGGATGCTGGTGCTCGGATGGCGGCACTAGTCTGCGGCTCGCTCGCCTACGACACGGTGATGGTCTACCCGGGCCGGTTCCGGGACCACATCCTCCCGGACAAGATCCACCTGCTGAACGTCTCGTTCGTCGTGCCGACGCTGCGGAGGTACTTCGGCGGATGCGCCGGCAACATCGCGTACAATCTCCGCCTCCTCGATTGCGACGGCCACGCGATGGGCACGGTCGGCCACGACTTCGGCCCGTACCGCGAGTGGATGGAAAAGAACGGGATGTCGCGCAGGCACGTCAAGGTACTCGACGACGAGTACACCGCGCAGGCCTACATCACGACCGACCTCGACGCCAACCAGTTGACCGCGTTTCATCCGGGTGCGATGACGCATTCGTGGCGCCAGGAAGTCCCTGTGGACGGCACCATCACGATCGGCGTCTGCGCGCCGGACGGCCGGGAAGGCATGATCGCGCACGCGACCCAATTCGTGTCCGCCGGCATCCCGTTCATCTTCGACCCGGGGCAGGCGATGACGCTCTTCGGGGGCCCAGAGCTCAAGAATTTCATCGAGCAGGCGGCGTGGGTGACGGTGAATGATTACGAGGCGACGCTGCTCCAGGACCGTACCGGCTTCTCGACCGGGGAACTTGCGGCGCGTGTCGAGGCCTATGTGGTGACGCGCGGCGCAGAGGGCTCGATCGTCCACACGGGCGGCCGCCGCGTCGAGATTCCCGCGGTCCGTGCGGCAGCGGTGGTCGATCCGACGGGCTGCGGCGACGCCTACCGCGCCGGGCTCGTCTACGGCCTCAAGCGCGGCCTCGACTGGGAAACGACGGGACGAATCGCCTCGCTGATGGGCGCGATCAAGATCGCGACCGTCGGCACGCAACATCATCGCTTCACGATGGACGAGTTCAGGGAACGCTTTCATGAGACATTCGGCTACCGTCTGGACTGAGCGGAACAACTGGCGGCCGGTCCTCGCCGCCGCGTTGCTCCTCGCCTGCTCGGCCGTGCGCGCGCAGGAGCAGACGCAGACGCAGCCGTTGCCGCCGCCCCCGCCGCCGTCGCAGTCGCTGCCCGCGCCGCAGCCGGTGACGCCCTCGCCGCAGCCCGCGCAACCCGCACAGCCCGCGCCGGGCGAGTCGCGACCGCCCGGGCAGGAGCCGCCGCTGCAGCTGCAGCCGCCGATCATGCCGCTGCCGCAGCCGATCGAGCTCGAGGAATCGTCGCGCTGGACCCGCACGCTCGAGCGCATCTCGACCGGCGTGGTCGCGATCCAGATCGACGCGGCGCGCGCCTTCGACACGGAGTGGAACACGTCAGCGCAGGCGACCGGCTTCGTCGTCGACGCCGAGCGCGGCATCATCCTGACGAACCGGCATGTCGTCACGCCGGGTCCGGTGAAGGCCTTCGCAACCTTCCTGAATCGTGAGGAGGTCGAGCTCGAGCCGATCTACCGTGACCCCGTGCACGACTTCGGCTTTTACCATTACGATCCCTCGAAGCTGCGCTTCATCCAGCCGGCGGAGCTGCCGCTCTTTCCCGAGGGTGCGCAGATCGGCGTCGAGATCCGAGTCGTCGGCAACGACGCGGGCGAGCAGCTCTCGATCCTCGCAGGCACGCTCGCTCGGCTCGACCGGCAGGCGCCGGAATACGGCGTCGGGCGCTACAACGACTTCAACACGTTCTATTACCAGGCGGCGTCGGGCACTTCGGGCGGCTCGTCGGGCTCGCCGGTCATCGACATCCGCGGCCGCGTGCTCGCGCTGAACGCGGGCGGCTCGACCGGGGCGGCATCGAGCTTCTACCTGCCGCTGACGCGCGTCGTGCGCGCGCTCAAGCTGATCCAGGCTAAGCAGCCGGTCGCGCGCGGGACGCTGCAGACGATCTTCGACTACACGCCCTACGACGAGCTGCGCCGGCTCGGCCTGCCGCCCGCCGTCGAATCGGACGCGCGCAAGGCTTCACCCACGCGCACGGGCATGCTGGTCGTCACCGAGGTCCAGCCGGGCGCGGCCGCCGACGGGCCGCTCGAGGTCGGCGACATCCTGGTCGCGGCCGACGGCAACCCGATCTCCGACTTCGACGCGCTCGACGCCCTGCTCGACTCGCGCGTCGGCGGGGAGGTCGAGCTCGCGATCGTGCGCGGCGGCGGCAAGCGCAAGGTGAAGCTGCCCGTCCAGGACCTGCACGCGATCACGCCCGCCGATTACCTCGAGATCGGGGACGGCGTCCTGCACACGCTCTCCTGGCAGATGGCGCGCCACATGAACATGCCGATCTCAGGCGTATTCGTTGCGAATCCCGGCTACATGCTGGGCGTCGCCGGCATCCCGCGCGGTGCGGTGATGACCGAGCTCGACGGCAAGCCGCTGAAGAACCTCGACGACGCGCTCGCGATCTTCGAGTCGCTGGGCCACGGGCAGCGCGCGACCGTGCGCTATTACACGATGGAAGACACCCGCACCCTGCAGCTCACCTCGATCCGGATCGACCGCGCTTGGTTCCCGGCGCGGCACTGCGTGCGCGACGACGCGATCGGGCTCTGGCCGTGCACGCCGATCCAGGCCGGACCCGACGCGCCGCCGCCGAAGTCCGGCACGACGATGTTCACGAAGACCGGCGACAAGCTCGTGGACGAGTACGCGCCTTCGCTGGTGCTGGTCGAGTTCAACATGCCGTACTCGATCTCCGGCGTCACCGAGCGCAACTACCACGGCACCGGCGTCGTGCTCGATCCGGTGCGGGGCCTCGTGGCGGTTGACCGCAACACGGTGCCCGTCTCACTCGGAGACGTGCGCCTGACTTTCGCGGGCACCGTCCAGGTCGACGGCACGGTCGAGTACATCCACCCGCTGCACAACCTCGCGGTGATCCACTACGACCCGCGCCAGCTCGGCGACACGCCGGTGAAGGCGGTCAAGTTCGCGGAGCGCATGCCCGCGACCGGCGACACCATCCACGTCGTCGGCCTCCAGCCGGACAACCGCGTCGCCTCGCAGCCGGCGGTGGTTTCGTCGATCGGGCCGGTCGGTTTCCCGCTCTCGCGCACGCTGCAGTTCCGCGACGCGAACCTGGAGATCGTCCGCCTCGTGAACGGGCCCAGCGACTTTGACGGGGTGATCGTCGACAAGCGCGGCGACGTCGCGGCGCTCTGGTCGAGCTTCGCCTACGAGCAGGACCGCGAACTCGTGCAGCAGAACCTGGGCGTGCCGGCGGCGCTCGTGCAGGAGATGCTGGAGTACGCGCGCGGCGAACGCACGCTCTACTCGGCGGAGGTCGAGTACGGGCTCCTTTCGCTCGCCGAGGCGAGCCAGCTCGGCCTCGACCAGTCCTGGATCGACCGCGTCACGGCTCACAACCCGAAGCGCCGCACGGTCCTCACGATCGACCGCACCGTCGCGGGTTCGCCGGCGGCGGCGCTGCTCGAGCCGGGCGACCTCCTGCTCGCGATCGACGGCAAGGTCGTCAACAGTTTTGCCGACGCGAGCGCGGCCGTCGGCGCCCCCGAGGTCACGCTGACGATCTGGCGTGCAGGAAAGGAAATGACCGTGCCGTTGAAGACGGTCGCGCTCTCCGGCCGCGACGTCGACCGCGTGCTGGCGTGGGCTGGCGCGACGCTGCAGGCGCCGCACCGCGCGATGGCCGTGCAGCGCGGCATCGAGCCGAAGGGCGTGTTTATCGCGTTCTTCATGTACGGCTCGCCCGCCTCGCGCTACAAGCTCTGGGCGGGGCGGCGCATCACCGAGGTGGACGGCATCCCGGTCGACGACCTCGACGCCTTCATCCGGGCCGTGTCGGGGCGCCCGGACGACGCGTCGATCCGGCTGAAGACCGTGAGCTGGAACGGCTCGGTCGAGATCACGACGCTCCGGCTCGACCAGCATTACTGGCCGGCCTACGAGCTGCGGCGCACCGACGCCGGCTGGAAGCGCATCCCGCTCGACTGAGCGGGCGCCGGGACGCGGCGGATAGAATTCCCGGATGCTGCCGGAACCCGCGAAAATCGAGGAGGCCGCCGCGCGCCTCAACGCGGGCGGCCTCGTCGCATTCCCGACCGAGACCGTCTACGGGCTCGGAGCCGATGCCGCCAATCCGGCAGCCGTCGCGCGCATATTCGCGGCCAAGGGCCGGCCCGCGAGTCACCCGCTGATCGTGCATTTCAGCAATTTCGATGCCGCAAGAGAGTACGCGGCGGAAGTCCCGGACTCCGCGCGCCGCCTGGCCGAGACGTTCTGGCCGGGACCGCTCACGCTCGTGCTGCCGAGGGCCGCGCACGTGCCCGATGCGGTCACGGGCGGCCAGGCGACGGTCGCGCTCCGCGCGCCCGCGCATACCGTCGCGCGCGCGCTGCTCGCGGCCTTCGGGCGCGGAATCGCCGCACCCTCGGCCAACCGCTACGGGCGCATCAGCCCGACGCGCGCCGCCGACGTGCGCGAGGAGCTCGGCGACGCCGCGCTCGTGCTCGACGGCGGCGACTGCGAGGTCGGCCTCGAGTCGACGATCGTCGCCTGCCTCGGCGGTCGCGTGACGCTC
>Ga0075423_10000832_pt1 | contig 26093 bp, 8 predicted proteins | sample SoiMethybrSBSTD2_FD_80114 | JGI IMG/M metagenome (GOLD analysis project Ga0075423, IMG submission 80114) | Bulk soil microbial communities from a Populus tree surrounding site in Tennessee, USA - Soil MetaG P. TD hybrid SBSTD2 | ecosystem: Environmental > Terrestrial > Soil > Tree plantation... | reverse complement strand
CGGTGACGAGCGGCTCGGCGGCCTCGGCACTGGCCTTCGCACCGTCCCAGTCCTTCGCTTCCGCCTTCTGGATCGCCTCGTCGACCTTCGACTTGAGCTGCTTGGACAGATCGAACGCCTTCTGCCCGTGCTCGTACGCTTCCTTCACCGCGCTGGCGAAGTCCTTCAGCTTCTCGATGTCCTGCTTGTGGTCCTCGTAGAACTTCTTCGCCTGATCGACCTTCTCCTGGACCCTCGCGGCGAACTCCTTCGCCTGCGCGGCCCACTGACCGACCTTCTTCTCGATCTCGCGAATGGTCTTCGCGAGGATCGAATCTCCGCCGCCTCCCGTGGCGGGCAGCATCGACTTGACCTTCTCGACGATCGCCTCGACGGCCTTCTTCACGTCCTCGGGGACGTCGCGGTAGGCCTCTTCGGCGGCGGCCTGGCACGCCTCGCCTTGCTTCTTCGCCTCCTCGAAGGACGCCTTCGCCTTCTCCACCTCGCCCTGGGCACCGTCCCAGTCGTGCTTCTTGGCGAACTCGAGCGCCGTCTTGCAGTGCTCGATGGTCTCCTTCCCTTTCGCGTACGCCGCCTCGCCGTGCTCCTTGGCGGCCATCGCGTGCTGGGCGAATTCCTTGAGCTGCTCGAAGTCGGCGGCGAGCTGCTCGTACTTCTTGCGCGCCTCCTCGATCTTCTCCTTGGCCTGCTCGGCGAGCTTCTGCGCCTCCTCGGCGGCCTTCCCGATCTTCTTCTGCAGCTCCGCGACGAACTTGCCGAACGCCGAGTCCTTGCCATCTCCTTGCGGGACCAGCGCCTTGACCTTGTCGACGATCGCCTGGACGGCGTCCTTCACGTCCTGCGGGATGTCGGCGATGGCCTTCTCGGCCTTGGCGTAGCAATCCTCGGCGGCGGCCTGGGCCGCCTTGAACAGCTCCCCCGCCTCGTCGGCGCTCTTCTGCGCGCCGTCGAAATCGTGCTTCTCGAGCTGGGCGAGCCCTTCCTTGACCTTGTCGTAGCAGCCCTTGGCGTTCTTGCAGGCGAGCTCGCCGGCCTCCTTGGCGGCCTTCGCCTCCTCGATCACTTCCTTGATCTTGTCGAAATCGGCTTTGTACTGGTCGTACTTCGCCTTGTATTCCTTCGCCTTCTCCTCGGCCTTCTGGGCGAGCTCTTCCGCCTTCTGCGCCAGCTCGCCGACCTTCGCCTCGATGGCGCGCAGCGTGCATGAGAGCGCGCCGTCGCCCTTGCCCATCAGGCCGCGCAGCTTCTCGACGAGCTGCTCGAGCGCGCGCTTCACCGTCTCGGGGAGCTTCTCGTAGGCCTCCTTCGCCTTGTCGTAGCAGGCCTGCGCGTCCTTCTGCGCCGCCTCGAAGCGGTCCTTCGCCTCTTCCCCGTCCTTCTTCGCCCCGTCGAAATCGCGCTTCTCGACCTTCTGCAGCGCCTCCTTGCACTTCGCGACCGCGGCCTTTCCCTCGCTCCACGCTTTCTCGCCGTACTCCTTGCTCTCCTTGGCCGCCTCGTAGAACTCCTTCAGCTTTTCGAAATCCTTCTTGTACTTCTCGTATTCGGCCTTTGCCTTTTCATAAATTTCGGTGGCCTTCTGGTAATACTCCTTTGCTTTCTGCGCGAGCTGGCCGACCTTGGCGAGGATGGCGTCGATCGTCTTCTGCAGGGTCGACTCGCCCTGCGGCAGCATCTCCTTGATCTTGTCGACCACGGACGACAGCGTCTCCTTGACGTTGTCGGGCAGGTCGTTCGCGACTTCCTGCAGCTTGTCGATGCAGAGCTGCGCCTCGCTCTTGCACTCCTCGAACTTCGCCTTCAGTGGATCGACGTCCTTCTGCGCCTCGTCCCACTTCTTCTCCTTGCACTTCTCGATGGCGTCCTTGCATCCGTCGAAGACGGCCTTGCCCGCCTTGTACGCCTTGTCTCCGTGCTCCTTGATGTAGAGGCCGGCCTTGATCCACTTGCCGCCGTACTTGTCGATCGTGTCTTCGATCTGCTTCTTGTACTCTTCGAACTTCTGCTTGTACTCGTCGACGGTGCTCTTCACCTTGTCGACGAGACCCTTCGCCTGGTCGACGTATCCCTTGAGCTTGTCGCCGACCTGCTCCTTCAAGGTCTTCTGCGCGTTCTGCACCGCCTCCTTCGCCTTGGCGATCGCGTCCTGCGCTTGCTTGACCGCGTTCTTCGCCTGGTCGAGCGCGTGCTGCGCTCCGGAGGCGATGGCGCCGAGGATCGACTGATTCGAGGCGTTGCCCGACTGCTTCACCGCGTCGAGCACCTTGGACAGCTCGCCGCCCAGTCCTTCGATGAGCGGCTTCGCCATCGCGTCCGCCTTCGCCGCGCACATCTCGATGGCGCTCTTGCCTTTGACGATCGCGGCGTTGGCGAGCGTCATGCCCGCCTTGCCCACCGCCAGCGCCGTCTCCGCCGCCGCGCGCAGGGTCGCCTTGGTGGTCTGCACCGCCGCCGACAGCGGACCCGCCTCGTCTCCGACGGTGTGGATCGCGTCCAGCGCCGCGGCCTTCACCGCGTCGAAGGCGTCCTGCGCGTGCTGGTACGAGTTCTTCGCCAGCTCGACGACGTTTTCCGCCGCCTCGTGCGCTGCCTTGAGCGCGCTCTTCGCCGCGTCGTCCGCCGCGTTGGCCGCCTCGTTGGCCGCCTCGACCACCTGCGAGGCCGCCTCGCCCAGGTAGCTCTTGATCTGCGCGATCTGCTGCTGGGCCTGGTCCAGCATCGTCTTGGCGACGTCGCCGGCGTTCTGCTTCACCTGCTCGAGCGCCTGCTTGACCTGGCTGTAGAGCTGCTTGGCGGAGTTGAACGCCTGCTCGGCGCGCTTGGCGGCCTCGCGCGCGGCCTTGAGCGCGAACGCGGCCGCGTCCTTGATCTTCTGCGCGATCTCCTGCGCCTTCTTCGCCGCTTCCTGGACCTGCTTGGCGAATTTCGCCAGGTCCTTGACCGGCGAGCTCTGCTTCTTGATGGCGTAGCGCCGGGCGCGGAACTCGGTCGCGTAGCCGGTGTCGGCGAAGAAGATGTGATCGGTGCCGGTGACGTAGTACTCGCCGTTCACCCGCTGGCCGGCTTTGTCCACCTCGACGACGCTGCCCGCCTTGACCGCCGGGTCGCCGGTGATCCGCCCCTCGGCGGCGACGAACGCGCCGCTGCGCCTGTTGAACTCGGCCTTGGCGATCGCGTCGAGCAGGTTCTGCTGGCCGGTGGCGGCGGTGAGGACGGTCTCGATCTCGCCGTACATCTTCTTCACCAGCTGCGCGCCGGTGATCTGCCCGCCCTGCGTGCCGTACTCGTCCCCCTTCTTGGCCGGGGACGTCATGTTCTTCATCTTGCTCGAGTCCCAACCGCTGGTGCTGATCTTCGAGACCTGATCGAAGGTGTTCACCTCCATGGCGAAGCGGCCGATGTTCTCGCGCCAGACGAGGGTGGCGGCCGCGCCCTGGCCGATCTGCCGCCTCTGGCAGCTGCGCTGCTTCCCCTCGACGTTGAAGCGGAACCCCGCGATGGCGGCGCGCTGCAGGAGGAAGTCGTAGTCGGAGAGATTCGACTGGATGACGTAGTCGTGGACGACCTTGGTGTCGTCGACGTCGGCGGTGAGCCCGTTGCGCTGGGCGATCTGGCGCGCCAGATCGGAGTCCTTCACGTCCTTGTACGTCTTGGTCTGCGTCCCCTTGGTGAATCCCTGGCCCTTGTCGAATCCCGCCACCAGCAGCCGCGTCGGGCCGTCCGGCGTGAGCACCACCTCGAGCGTCTGCACTTCCGCCTTGCAGACCGTCTTCAGCTGCCCCTGGTAGCCGAGCTTGATCTCGATCGCCGTGCCGGGCTTGAACTTGTCGCTCTTCGTCCACTTGCGGCCGACGTCGGAGAGGTGGAGCTGGAACCGCGCCGCGCGGTCCATGTCGTCCGAGCAGCGGATCCCGATCACCGACCCGGTCAGCTCCGGGTCCGCCTTCTGCCCGTCGACGAGCAGCTCGAACGCGGGCGTAAGCCGCTTGTCGTCCGACGCCAAGAGAAGGGGCCCCCTGCGCTCGCCTCGGCGGCCTGTACGGGCAGGTCAGTCGAGGGACGGCCGTATCATGAACCAGCCGACCCCTAGCGGTCAACGGGTGCGTCCGCCGGCTCGACCGACGAGGGCGGGATGGGCCGCGGTTCCCTCAGGCGTCGCGGTTGCCGCCTGTCTCACCGAAGCGGCCGAGCTCCTTCCCCATCACCAGCCGCAATCCCTTGATGTACGGGGACGCGGCAATCGCCTCCCGACGTTCCTCGTCGTCTGCAAGAAACCGCCGCAACGCCGTGATCAGGTCGTCGACCCGGGCTGGAGTGCCGTGCGGCGAGTCGAGTTGGATGCGAATCGCTTTGCCTTTCGAATCGGGAAATTTCTTGGCCACACCGCCGTCAACCGCCGCGTCGAACAGGTCGAAGATGTGGTCCTGGATTCGCTTCAAGCACTTGCGCCATTCGGCATCCGACGACGGCCACGGCCCGTCCTCCACCACGTACAGGACGAATTCATCGGAGCGGGGATCGTACGTGACGAGGTCGGCTGTAGTTTCGATCGTCATCTAGAAGCGGTCCTCTTCGAAGTGCGGGATCTGTACCGGCTCGCCAGGCTTCAGGCCGGCCTTCTCCGCGTTCTTTCCGCGTGGAATCACAGGCAGACCCTTTTCGATGGTTTCTTTGAGCTCCCGCTGTCCCGGAGTCAGTGTCGCGGTCTCGCCTTTCTTGGCCTCCCTCACCTTCAACTCCCCCGCTTCCGTCTCGGTCAGCAAGTCTGGCCTGGTTCTCCGTCCACTCGGAAGCTCGAACGTCGTCTGGCGCCCGCGGATCTTCTCGCCGGCCTGGGTTGCTTCAGCTTCGGACTGAGCTTCACCTTGCCGGCCTTTGACGACAGGGTCTATTCCACCCTTCCCCTTGTCAACGCGACCCGCGTCGTCGTCCGCGGCCGTTGCTGGCTTGGGTTCGCCATCATGCTTCTCGCTGAAGAAGTGGTTCTTGACGTAGACGGCGCCTGCCGCGAGCCCCGCCGCAGTCGCGACGACGCCGACGCCCACGACCGCGAGCTCGCAGACGCCACTGCCGAAGCAGAGGACGGTGAGGGCTCCGGCGACGGGCAGCGCCATGGCCGTCCGGCCGGTCGGATCGACGAGATTGACCGGATCGCCCTTGGCGTACGTGTAGAGATTGCACTCCACCGGGCGCTGGACGCAGAGGGCCGGGTCCTCCAGGAAGAGCGGATCGGGCGTCGTGAAGCGGTTGACGGCAGGGTCGTAGTCGCGGACCCCCATGCGCAGGAGACCCAGGTCCGCGTCGAATCCCTTCTGCACGTAGTCGACGGCGGGAGCGGCAACCGGTCGCACGTCCCGATCCCCGAACGGCGAAGCCAATCGAGGCGTCCCGTCGCGCTCCGCGAGCACGGTGCCGCGGAGGTCGGTGGGGAGCGTCTCGTACCGGCCGTTGACGACCAGGCCGACGACGCGCGTCCCGATGGTGAGCGGCTCGGCCAGCCCGCTGGCGTCGAGGTACCCCTCCTCGAGATAAGCGGCGATGACAGTGGAGCCGGAGAGCTTGGCGCGCCGCTGCCCTTGCTCGTCGTAGACGAACGACCAGTTCGTCGCGCCGCGCTGGGCGGTTCCGATCTGACCATCGGGACCATACGCAAGCGTCAGCTCGCCCTTCGTCGTCGTACGGCCCAGATCGTCCAGCTGGCTCGTGCTGGTTCCGGAGGCGACGGTCGCGCCGCTCTGGACGAGCCCCCTGGTCACCCCGTCTTTCGCGGTCCAGGTGGGTAGCCCGAACCCGTCGAAGCCGTATCCATAAGAGTGCTGGGAGTCGACCGCGCCGGAGAGGAACCTCTGCGGCGAGTACGAGTACTGACGGGTGAGGGTCGTCCCGCCGACTTGATGGTCCTCGGAATCGACCAGCCCGCGCGCATTCGTCCGCTGCACGCTCGACGCGCTGATCAGCGCCGTCGTTTGCTGCGAGGCGACCAGCCGGCGCGTGAAGTCGTCGTAGCCCAGCGTGAGGACGTCGCCGTTGGCGAAAGCAGCGGAGGTCAGGAGACCGTTCGCGTCGTATCCGAGGCTCGCCAGCGGAGCGCCGTTCAGCCTCACCGACGCGAGGCGCCCTGCCGTGTCGAACCCGTATGTCCAATCGTGCACCGCAACCGGCGTGCCGGCCCCGTCGAGCACCCGCACCTTGCGCGCCCCGACCGCCCCCGACTCGACGTAGCCGATGGTGGTCTCCACCGTGCGCCAGCCAGCGAGCACGATGGTCCTTCGCGCCAGCGCGCCGTCGACGCGGTACTCGAGCTGCTTCGTGTAGCCGTCGCCGGTCACCGCGGTGAGCAGGCCCGGCAAAGTGCGCGCCGTCGGGTTCGCCGGCGTGGCGCCGTCGTAGTAGCTCAGGTACGCCTTGGTCGCTCCGCTGAGGGCATCGCGGTGCTGCTCGCACGTGACGCGTCCGATGGAGTCGTAGGTCCAGCTCACCGTGCGCCGCGCCGCGCCCCCGGGCGAGGAGAAAGTCTTGCTCGCGGGAAGCCCGGAAAGCGCGTCGTAGGCGATGTCGACGATGGCAATGCCCTCGCGGACGATCCTCGACGGGCGGCCGTGCCCGTCGTACGCGAGGGTGTGCTTGCGGCCGTCCGGCAAGAGCGCCTGCCGGACGCGGCCGAGCGCGTCGTAGGTAAACGTGTAGCGGACGCTCGCCTCGTCGTCGAACGTGAGCACGCGGCGGGAAGCGTCGGTGCGCGAAGTGGTCGCGTACGTTCCGTTCTCGGTCGCCGTCCGCACGAGCGCGGCGCCGGCGATGTTCTGCGTGGTCGCGACGCGCCGCTCGACGCCGGCATGGAACGTCTTGCGCTCGTCCACCGTCTGCGCCAGCGCCGAGCTGCCGACGAAGTCGATCGGCGACGATCCGCCGAACAGCGCCGCGTACTCCATCGCCGTCGGATCGACGCCCGGCGCCGCACCGCCGCGCAGCAACCCCTGCGCTTCTGAGCGAGCGCGGCTCCGGCTGACGAGTCGCCCGAACGCCCAGCCCTCCGGAACGCGCGTTACCGTGCCGATCGCTTCGCCCGCGGCGGTGGCGAGCTCCGCGCTGTCCCGCGCGCTCGCCGACGATGCGTCGACGAGAGTCGAGAGGTACACCGATGCTGGAGTCGTCGCCGTCGCGTAGCGGTAGGCGTATTTCTCGTTGGGACTGAGCGCCGTGGCCGATCCCAGGTCGTCTCGCCGGCTCGCCAGCCGCTCTTGTCCGTCGTAGGTGAAGAACTGCTGCCAGGAGGAGACCCCGCGCGTGGTCACCAAGGCGCGGACGGAATCCATCACCGGGTCCCTGTCGGTGACTTGCGTGACGACGCCCGTCGCCGCCGTCACCTGCCGCAGCAACCGCGTTCCGGGCTCGTATTGGAACGTCGCGGTGCCGCGTCCCGGCGCGCCCAGCGAGGCGACCCGGAGCTCTGCGTCGTAGCCGACTTCCTGGAGCGTCCACCTGCCCTCGGGAGCGACGCTCTCGACTTTCGTCACCAGCCCCGCGTCATTCCGCGCGATCGCCGTTTCGTGCGTGAAATCGAGCGCGGGGTTCGGATGGTCGGGGTCGGGATGCGTCCCTTGCTCGATCGCGTCGCCGACGAGGCATGCGAGGCTGCCGGCGAACGCGACCGGCCGCAGGTACGTCTTCGTCACCGTCAGGGTGCCGGGCGCCAGGGTCGTCCGGACGCTCGCCGGACAGAAGTCGAACGAGTAACCCAGGTAGTCGGTGGTCTCGCTCACCATCGCGCCGGTCGGATCGCGGAAGCCTTTCACGTCCTGCTTGAGCCGTTTGAACGGAACTCCCGCGGCAGACGCCTCTTCGTAGGCCTTCGTGGTGAACGCATCCGCGGCCAGCGCCTTCGCGTCGTGCGTCGCGGTGCCGAGCAGGACGCCCGAGTACCGATCTTCGTTCAGCAGATCGGCGGTCTCGGTGACGGTCGGGTCCGTCCGGACGACTCTGTCGAAGCCGAGCAGGAATTTGCCGACCGAGTGGACCCGCGGTCCTGCGTACGTGTAGTCGTAGGCGATTGCGTCGTACCCGGAGCTCGCGACCGTGACGCGGGATACGACCGATTGGCGCTGCCGCGCGCCGGAAAAGGGCGCCGCACGCGAGTACTCGAACGAGACGACGGTCCCTTTCCCATCGTCCACACTCGAGAGCAGCCCCGTTGCGGGCGTGTCGAGCGCGACGGCATATCCCTGACCGCCTCGGGTGTATGAGATCTCCGTGTTCCCGCTTCCCGAGAAATCGCCGATGACGGGCTTGGATGTGAACGCGTCGACCGAGCGCAGCCCGGCGACGCCTACCTCCTGGAAGTACGTCCCGCGGTTCACGAACAGAGACGTCTGATTGGTGCTGGCGTTGGTGAGGACGAGATCGGCGAGCCCGTCCTTGTTCGCGTCGACGAACGTCAGCGAGTAGCTGGTGATTGCGGTCAAGGTGGTCCCCGCCGCGGTTCGCAGCGTGAACGAGCGCCCGGTCGGGCCAAAGTCGAGGTTTCCCTTGCCGTACCAGACGACGATGCCGCTCGAGTACCGGGCGACGAGGTCTGCGATTCCGTCGCCGTTCATGTCGTGGACCCACGCCGTGTCGGGCGTGAACACAGGCGTGAGCGAGCCTTGTTTGACGGTGCCGAACGAGAACGAGGATCCAGTGCTCGTGTTCGGAGCCACCCTGTACGCGCCTGCCTGGACGCGGACGAGGTCGGGGCCGTGATCGTGATTGACGTCGACCAGGCGCACCGTGGGGCCCAGCGCCCAGTTCCCCGGGAGCGTCTGCCCGCCGAGCCGCTGTCCCACCCGGTTGCACGCCGAGAAGGAAGTCGACGTGCCCAGCGAGTCGGTGTGCAACTCGACGACGTACGTCGCGTCGTCCCCGGCGTTGGATCGGAGCTCGGCGAGCGTACGCGGCCGGTTCGCCGTTCCCGGCGCGCTCCGGCAGTAGGGGTAGGCGTCCGGAGGAGCCGGCGCGAGCGGCTCGATGGAAAAGCCGCTGGTCGTCTGATGGATCAACCGATAATCGTACGCATACTCCAAGTCGAGCAAGCCATCGTCGTCGGAGTCGAAAGCCGTCGACCTCGATGGTTGGAGTGCGTCGGGCCCCACGGCGGTGAGTACCTGGGCGACGCCCGGCGCCGGCGCCAACGGGACGGCAGGCAGATGATCTTTCGCGACGCGGTACGTGTAGACGACCGCCGGCGACGTCTCGCCGGAGGCGAACACCTGCTGGACCGAGGCGAGATAGTGCGCAGGCCCGATGCCCTCGTCCTGATAGCCCATCGCGTAGTGCCACCGCTCCTCGAACAGGCCGTTGGCAGCGTTCTTTGCAAGCACGGTCACGCTGCGGACGCGGCGATCGAGCGCCAGCAGTTGGCCCGATCGGTAATCCTCCAACGAGAGAGTGAGCGTGTCGTAAGCGAAGTCGGCGCGGTACTGGTAGTCGTCCCCGACTCCGCCCCAGAACACGCTGGAGATGAACGGCCGGCTCGAGGCGTTTGCCGCCCAATCGATGCGCGTCTTGCGATTCGTGACGGTGCGCACTTCGACGAGTGGCCACGAGTAGATTCCTTTGGCGGTGGTAACCGCCGCCGCGCCTCCGAAGGTCATGCTCGTGCCGTCGGGCAGCGTGGCGACGATCGCGTTGCCCGACCAGACGACACGGACCGCGCGGGCGAGACCGATCGGGTACCAGGCGCCGTCGCTGCCCGCGACCAGACGTCCAAAGGGACCCGTCAGCTCGTCGGTCGAGTAGTCGAGATCGCCCGAGACCCGGTACCTGGTCATCGCGAGCTGCACCTGCCAGCCGATTCCCCACTCCGACGCGCCGGCGTCGGGCGAGTACCGCGGGAACACTTCGGCCAGGAGCGCGCCCCTGTCCTGCGGCACGGCGAAGGGCGCGGGCAGAGTGAACGCGCCGCGCGCGACGTCCGCGGGACCAAAAGTCGTGTTCGCGAGCTGGCCGGCGAGCGAGCCGCGCTGCGGGGTTGCGATCTCCGGCGCTTGCACCTTCGCGTCGAGTGAAGTCGCGGTCTGGGCGAATGCAGCGACCGGCGTCAGGACCGAGCAGGTGACGGCCAGGAGCCGGGAGATCGGGCGGATCGTCATTGATGTCTCCGCTGCGGGCGTTACTGCCCGTGGTCTGTTTTCAAGCGCGGGAGGCGGTCGGTGGCGCTACCGGTTCACTTGCACTGCTGGACCCACGAGACGAAGTCCCCCGAGGTGCGCCGCTCGACCTCGATTACGAGGACCAGCGCCAGCGTGCGCCTGCCCAGGACGCCGTTCGCATCCGGGGTCAGCGGGTCGAGCCAGTCGCTGTAGCCCGCGTCGATGACGAATTCGCCCGCCGGCGAGAGGCCCTGGCCGCCACCGGTCGGCACGAACGCGATGGGCGCGCTCTTCACCAGGCCGTATTGCGGTTGGATGGTGAACTTGAGCCAGGCGGCATTGCTTCCGTAGAACGGTTCGGGCCCCGTGCTGCCGATGTAGTTCACGTGGACGCTCGAATGCATCGGCAACCCCCGCGGCTGGGCATTCCAGACGTCGTTCTGAGGCCCGCCGTCGTTGGCGACGAAGAGTCCGATGTTGGAGATGACCGGGAGGACATCGCCGCAATACAGTTGCGCGTCCAACTTGGGGCCGATCGGCGCAATCGAGTTGTAGAGGAGCTCCGCAGGAATCGCGATCTTGATCGGCGGCGCTCGGGCGGCGACGACCGGATCGGAGTCTTCACCGGCGATGATCGCCGCCCAGATCGCGGCCGAGCTCGCCGAATCGAGCTCGCGATATGGAGGCGTGTAGGAACCGGATGCATACCCAGGCGCGTAGACGTTCAGGTCCACCGTCGGGTCGACCTTGCCTATCGGCTTCGGAATGCTGATTGCCACCTTGAAAGGCGTGAGCTGCGACTTGAAGGCCAGGTCCGCTTCGTCCAGCTTCTTCTGGACCGCGTCGAATGCCTTGACGGTGTCGTCCGCAATCGCTCCCCAGTTCGCCGTCCAGTCGAGCCCGGCCGTGAGCTTGGCGAACACGGGGTCCGTCGCGAGACCGGGCGGGACGCCCCAGTTGGAGCGGAGCGTCTCGGGATACTTCGCCCGCATGAACGGGTAGACGTAGCGGTCCACCACCCGGACGAGCCAGTCGGTATCGACCTTCATCCGGTTCTCGTCGATGTTCTGGGCAGCCCACGAGGGCAGCAAGCCGAGGATCGCGCTGTCGCGCTGCAGTTGCGCTACCTGGGCCACCAGCGCCTCCCAATCCATCGCTGCCACGCGGAGCTGGCGCTCCACCTTTGCGATCTCGATCTGGCGCTCGGCTTGGTTGAGCTGGATGTCGACCCAGTTGGAGTAGTACTGGAGGAAGGGGGCGAAGGCGGGTCCGGAGCAGTCCCCGCAGTTCGCCAGCAGCGCCGTCATCGCCAGCGACCTCGAGCTCTCGATGTCCGTGGAGAGGACCCGACCTTGGGTCAGCATCTGCTGGATGCGGTTCTGGATCTCGACGCTGGAGGTCTTCATCGCGGACTGGACGCGAACGGCGGAAGCGATGCGTGGCTCGAGGAGCTCCAGCGAGATCTTGAGGGCGCCGACAGGAACGGCCGGCGCGCAGCTGCGATCGTTGACCGCCAAGAACAGATCGGTGTCGACCGTAGCCACGATCGTGGTCGAGGGCGACTGGATCACTTCGACGTCGTACAGGTCCGTGGAACCCTGGCCCAGGTGCTTGAACTTCAACGCGAGCAGCGCCCCCGCGGGGTAGGCAGGGAACGGCGCGCTCGACACGTGCAAGCCGGCGTTGAAAGCGGCGCTGGAGCGATATTCGGTGCCGCTCGCGTGATTGTCGTGATCGCCGCCGAAGAGTCCGCCCAGCACGCTGATGGCGCCGCCGATTCCCGCGCCGATGAGGCCACCGAGAGGCCCGCCGAGGGCCGCGCCGGTGCCAGCCGTCGCCATCAGCGTTCCGACGGCGCCGCCCGTCGAGTCGACTTTGCCGGAGCCGGCCAGTGACCCGATCCCGGAGCCGACCTGGGATGCGATGCTGCCCAGCGCGCGCGCGCCGTCCCAGAACGTGAAGTCCTGGCCGGACTGGCCCCGCGTTTCGTAATTTCCGTTGGTGAACGTCACTCCGTACCCCTGGGGGCCCGTCATCGCGCCGGCGAAGTTCTTGAACGGCGGGTTGAACTGGTTTGCGCTCGCGCCGATCGCGCAGGTGGCCGACCATTGGCCTTGGGTATCGACCTGAACCATCGTGCCTGCAGGCGCGTAGATGGGCCACTGCCATTTCGCCAGCGGGGGAAGGGTCGTCACCGCGAGAGCGGTCAGGTTCGACGGGAGCGAGCCTCCGGCAAATTTCGCCTCGGTGGGAGGCACCTCGAACGGTCCCGACTTCCAATGCTCCGTGAAGCCCGGGCCACTCTGCTCGAGCTTGGTGACGAGGTCGTCGTAGACGACTCCCGCGGCGCCAAAGCGGCTCAGATCCACCGTGGCAGCGACCCGCAAGCCGTCGAGGTCCTGCGCCAGTTGCCGCAGCAACTCGGTCTTGATCGCCACGGCGTCGGTCGCGTTCGACAGCGCATTGTTCCCGCGCACGATGGCGAGCTGATCGTCGATCAGCTTCTGGAAGTTCGCATCGTAGGAAGCATGGTCTGCCGCAAGCGCATCTCGCGCCTTCTGTGCGACCGACCTGACGTCCGCGAGCTTGCTCTGGAGCATGCTCGTCTCCAAGGCCATGGTCTCGCCGGGGCGGAAGCGGCCGGTCTGCGCATAGTGGTCCGCTTTCATGCGCGAGAGGTTGACGATGGAACCGAGCGCGAAGACGGGAACCTGGTCGACCGTCGCATTCGTCACCAGCTCAGGCGCGTAAGGAGCAACCGGAGAAAGGCCGAGCGCATCGAGGACGGCGGCCTCGATCACCCCGTGGCCCGCGGAGACGCTCTGAAAAGCGCTTTGCCAGCCCACCGGCACGTCAGGCGCGGAGAGCAGCGCCTTGGAGAGGAGCGTGCCGTCCGCCATCGTGGAGAACAGCGAGTGCATTTCGCTGACCCGCGTTGCCAGGTTGACGCCGCAGTCGAGGCGGAACCGGCAGCCCAGGTCGTGGACGAAGTCGATCTCGTTCAGGCGATCGGAAGCGGCGCGCAGCGCGTTCGCCAGGATGAAGACCAGCGGCGCGGACCGGAGGGGCGGCTGGCCGGTGGTGACGGCGTTCGACAAGGCGGCCTGGACGAGCTCCTGGTCCGCTACGCCGTTGTCGAGCATGACCGCGTCGCGGGTCGCCACGTCGGGCGCTGCGTCGAGCCTCCCCAGCTGATTCGAATACGCCCCTTGCGCGATCGCGCCCGCCACGACGGAGGTGTCTCGCCAGCGCTGATCGGTTGGCTCGTTCGCGGCGAGCAGGTTCCCGTACCACCTGCCGGCGAGCCTCATACGCTCCTGCAGTCGCGAGCGGCGCGTCGTGAAGTCGGTGTCGCGCAGCTCGGAGAACGCTTTGCGCAACTGGTTGGTCGAGATTCCCGCCCATCCGGCTGCGTACTGACTCTTCCCCGTGCAAGCGATCGGGTCGAGCGCGCTCACGTCGTTCCATGCATCGACGCACCGGTCGGCCTCGAGCAAAGCCGTCGCCGGAGAGACGTGCGCGTCCGAAAGCCGATCGCACAGGACGAGCTTGCCGTCGACCGCGGCGCCGCAACCGGCCGAGGGCGGTGCCCAGTCGGGGAGCTGGCCGCAATCGGGCTTCACCAGCGGACTCGCCGTGTAGAGCCCCTCGGCGGTGGTCACCTGGGTAGAGCTGAGCTGCGAGCCGCGGAACTCGAAGAGAAGCTCGGCGTTCTTGATCAGCTTCCTGTCCAAATCGGGATCTTTCGCCGCGGCATCCGCGAGCTTCCCGGCGACGAAATCGGCGTGCCGGTTGGCGAGGCACTGGAACTTCGCCTGCACCTGGGCATCGGACGGATTGGTTCCGAGCGGAACGTCCTCGCACGTGAGACAGATCGGTGCCTTCTTTCCCATTTGTTTCACGGTGGAGAGCGCAAGTTTCGGGGCGGAGAACATCGCGTCGGCGATGCCGCATTTCAAGGGATCGACCGGGACCTGCGGAGAGCCGTCGACGTTCGCAGTCGGCGGATCGGGGCACAGCGCGTACGTCACCTTCGTCTGGTCCCAACCGCACAGTTTCGAGCTGTCGGCCAGGTTGTCGCAGACATTGCGGGGGCCATTCGGGTCCGGCTGGCCATTCACGTGACCCACTGGAGCGTTCTCGACGGTGACCCAGCACGTCCGGCTGTCGACGGCGGTCAGCTCACTGGTCGCCGCGGAGACGTAAGGCGCGGGCGGATTGCCGTCGATCCTGCAGTCCTGGCGGATCGCCTGCACTTGGCTCAGCGCCGCCGCCGCGGGCGGCGACGTGGCGGGGTTGATCGAGCACTCCGGGAAATTGCAATAGTCGTATCCCCATTCTTCGCAGACCTTCACGCAGCGGGTTGGGGACGTGCACACGACGGTCGAGAACGTGCAGACCCGGTGGCACGAAGTGGCGGTCTGGTACTGGGGGGACTTGTACGGCGCTGCGCTGTGGGCGTGCTTGCAGCTCGACACGACGGAAGAGCCCATGTTGCAGCACTGCTGCTGCCAGGGGCCGGCGCACGTCTTCTGCGTGTCCGTCGTGCCTACCGGCCATTCGTAGATCGTCTCGCTGCAGGTATCTGCCTGCGCGAACCGCTCGGCATCCGAAGGGACGGTTTTCTCCAATCCTTCCGGTCCTCCGCACGCGGCCAATATCGTCGAGCACATCCCTGCGATCGCCCGATGAAGACGCATGGACCCCTCCACGTGCTTGCGTGCGCTGCCGCGAAGTGATTGCGAAGGACGCGTGCTCGCCCTGCCCCCGCCGGGGCGAGCACGCGCCGACTACAGACCGATCAGTGGCACTGCTGGACCCACGACGCAGAGGCGCCCGAAGTCCGGCGCTCGACCTCGATCACGAGGACCAGCGCCAGCGTCCGCCTGCCCAGGATGCCGTTCGCATCGGGCGTGATTGGATCGAGCCAGTCGCTGTACCCTGCGTCGATGGTGAACTCGCCCGAAGGCGACAGACCCTGGCCGCCGCCCGTGGGTACGAAGAGCTGCGTCGCGCTCTTCACGAGTCCATACTGCGGCTGAATCGAGAACTTGAGCCAGGCCGAGTTGGTTCCGTAGAACGGCTCCGGTCCGCTTCCGTTGATGAAGTTCATGTGGACGCTCGAGTGCACCGGCAGCGAACGCTGCTGCCCGTTGAACACGTCGTTCTGCGGCCCGCCGTCGTTGGCGACGAAGATTCCGATGTTCTTGATGACGGGGAGGACCTCGCCGCAATTGAGTTGCGCGTCGAACTTGTATCCAGTGGTGGCAACCGGGTTGTAGAGGAGCTCGGCCGGAACGGTGATCTTGATCGGTGGGGCCTTGGCCGCGACGGCAGGATCGGGGTCTTCGCTTGCGATGATCGCGCCCCAGATCGCGGCCGAGGTGGTCGAGTCCAGTTCCCGGTAGGGCGGCGTATACCCCGCAGGCGTGCCGTACCCGAGCGCGTACACACTGCGATCGACGCTCGGATCGACCTTGTCCAGCGGCTTGGGGATGCTGATGGCGATCCTCATCGGCAACAGACTCGAGTTGAAGGCGAGGTCCGCCTCGTCGAGCTTGCGTTGCACCGCATCGAACGCCTTGACGGTGCTCCCCGCGATTGCGCCCCAGGTTTGCGTCCAGTCGAGGCCGGTCGTCAGCTCGCCGAACACCGGGTCGGTCGAGAGGCTCGGCGGCGCGCCCCAGTTGGGCTGGAGGGTCTCGGGATATTTCGCGCGCATGAACGGGTACAGGTACTTGTCCACGACGCGGACGAGCCACTCCGTGTCGCTCTTCAAGCGCGTCTCGTCGATGTTCTGCACGGCCCACGACGGGAGCAGGCGCAGGATCTGGCTTTCGCGATCCGCCTGGGCGACCTGGGTCGCGAGCGCTTCCCATTCCATTGTGCCGACGCGCAGCTGCCGCTCGACCTTGCCGATCTCGACCTGGCGCTCCGCCTGGTTGAGCTGCATGTCGACCCAGTTCTCGTAATACTGAAGGAACGGCGCGAAGGCCGGGCCGCTGCACTCTCCGCAGGCCGTCATCAGCGAAGTGAGCGCCTGTGACCGGGCGCTCTCGAGGTCCGTCGCGAGCACGCGCCCTTGGACGAGCATCTGCTTGGTCTTCGATTCGATGGTGGGCGCGGCCGCCACCATCGCCTGCTGCACGCGGACGGCTGAAGCGTAACGAGGCTCGAGCACCTCGAGCGTCACGTTCAGCGCGCCGACAGAAACCGTGGGCGTGCAGCTCAGATCGTTGACGGCCAGGTAGATGTCCATGTTGCTGGTCGCCACGATCGTCGTCGAAGGCGACTGGACGACCTCCACGTCGATGAGGTCGGCCAGGCTCGTCTTCGTGCTCGGCATCTTGAGCACGAGCAGCGCGCCAGCAGGGTAGTCGGGGAACGGCGCACTCGGTACGCGCAACGCGGCGTTGAACGCGGCCGTCTTGCGGTACTCCGTGCCGTCCGAGTGGGTATCGTGGTCGCTGCTGCCGAACAGGCCGATGCCGATCGTGAGCCCCATCCCGACGACGGCGCCTATACCTGCTCCGACCGGCCCACCGATCGCGGCGGAGCTCGCAACCACCGCGCCGATCGCACCGCCGGCGGAGCTCGTCGTCCCTGCGACGGCGCGCGCGGCATCCCAGATCGTGAAGTCTTCTCCCGACTGCGCCTGCGTATGGAACTCGCCGTTCGTGTACGAGAGGCCGTACCCTTGGGGGCCGGTCAATGCGCCCAGGAAGTTCTTGATCGCCGGATTGAACCTGTTCGCGCTGGCAGCGATCGCGCACGTCGCCGACCATTGCTTCGGCGTCGTGTTGATCTGCAACAGCGACCCTGCGGTGAGTGGCACGGGCCAGCGCCAGTCCTGCGCTCGCGGAGCGGCGATCGCGAGATCGGTCACATTTGCCGGCCTGGGTCCACCTGCGTATCTCGCCTCGGTGGGTGGGACGTCGAACGTCTGCGTCCAATGCGGGGTGAATCCCGGGCCGCTCTGCTCGAGCTGCGTCACCAGCTTCCCGTACTCGACGCCCGTCGCCCCGAATCGGCTGAGGTCGACGGTCGCTGCGATGCGCAGCCCATCCAGATCCTCCGCGAGCTGCCGCAGTTGCTCGCTCTTGATCGACAGCGCGTTGTTCGCGTTCGCCTGCGCGTTGTTGCCGCGGACGATCGCGAGCTGATCGTCGATGAGCTTCTGGAAGCTTGCGTCGTACGTTGCCTGGTCGTCCGAGAGCGATTTCTTCGCACTGGCCGCCACGGCCTTCACGTCGGTGAGCTTGCTCTGGAGCAGGCTGGTCTCGAGCGCCATGGTCTCCCCCGGCCGGAACCGGCCCGTCCGCTTGTAGTGGTCGGCCTTCATGCTCGAGGGATTGACGATTGCTCCAACCGCGTAGACGGGAACCTGGTCCGGGGTGGCGTTCGTCACCAGGTCGGGCTGGTACGGGGACGACGTCGCAGTCGCGGGAGGCAGGTCGAGCGCGTCGAGGACGGCGCCTTCGAAGAGTCTGTGGCCGACGGCGCCGGACATCAGTTGGAAAACGTCGCGCCAGGCAGGCACGTCGACCGCGTCGAGCAGGGCCGGTTGCAGCTTGTTCGCATCGTCGGGGAGTCCGGCCAGCAGGCGATGCATTTCGCTCACGCGCGTTCGCAGGTTGGGGCCGCAATCCGGCCGGAACCGGCAGCCGAGATCGTGGATGAAGTCGATCTCGTTGACGCGATCGGAGGTGGCACGCAGCGCGTTCGCCACGATGAAGAGCAGTGGCGCCGATCGGAGCGGAGGTTGGCCCGTCGAGACCGTATTCGCGAACGCGGCCTGGATCAGCTCCTGGTCTGCTGCGCTGCTACCCAGGACGAGCTGGTCGCGCGTGGCGACGTCGGCCGCAGCATCGAGCTTGCGCAGCTGCTCCGAATAGGCGCCCTGTACGATCGCGCCCGCCACCACGCCGGTGTCGCGCCATCGCTGGTCGTTCGGTTCGGCCGCCTCGCGCAGGTATCCATACCAGTCGCTCGCGATCGACATGCGGTCCTGGAGGCGTGATCGACGCACCACGGCGTCGGCGTCGCGCAGCTCGGAGAACGCGTTGCGCAGCTCGTTCGTCGAGGACCCGACCCATCCGCTCACGTACTGACCCTTGGCGGCGCACGTCAGGAGCTTCACGTCCTTCCACGCGTTCGTGCAGGTGCTGGCCTCCAGCATGGCGGCGCCCGGAGACGCGTGCGGGTCCGACAGGCGGTCGCACATGACGAGCTTGCCGTCGAGGGCAGAGTTGCAGGTTGGCGACGGGGGGGCCCAGTCCGGTGCCTGGCTGCACGCGGGCAGCACGGTTGGATACGAGGTGTACAGACCCTCGGCAGCGAACTGCTGACCGGGGTTCAGCTGAGACCCGCGGAACTCGAAGAGAAGCTTTTCGTTCTTGATGAGCTTCTGATCGAGCTGAGGATCTTTCGCGACGGCGCTCTGGAGCGTTCCAACCGCGATCTGCGCACGCCGGTCGGCGAATCGTTGGAACTTGCCCTGCGCCTGCGCGTCGGTAGCGGTGACCTCGCCCAGCCCGGTGCGTCCAAACGGCGCGTCTCCTTCGCCAGTCAAACAGACGGGGGCTTTCTTTCCCACCAACTTTGCCGCGGACAGCGCGAGCCCCGGCCCAGTGTAGAGAGTGTCCGGGCTCGGGCATTTCGAGGTGTCGACGACCGACTGGGGGGACCCGTCGACGTTCGTCGTCGGCGGATCGGTGCACACGCCGTACGCGATCTTCGTCTGGTCCCAGCCGCACAACGCGCCGGAGCCGTTCGTACCCGGCTCGCCGACGCTATAGTCGCAGGTGTTCTCCGCGTTCGTGTGGCCTACCGGAGCATTGTTGGCGACGACGGCGCAGATCTGCGTGCCCTCGATACTCCCCGGGCTGGCCGTGACGCCGACGATGGTAGGCGTTTGCGTCACCAGGTTGCTCGGCAGCTTGCAGCCCGCCCGCACGTTGTTCACGTTGCTGATCGCATGCTGCGCGACGACCGAGAGGGTCGGGTCGGCGGAGCAGTTTGCGAACGTGTAATTCCAATAGTCGCAAAGCTTCAGACAGGGTCTCCCGGGAGCCAGGTCGCACTCGAAGCTCCACGCGCCGCACGTTCTCGAAACCCAGTTCTGCAGCTCCGAGTAATGGTAGAGGCCGACGCTGTGCGCATGGTTGCAGGTCACGGGAGTGGTGCTTCCCATGCTGCAGCACTGCTGCTGCCACGGACCCGCGCACACCTTCTGCGCGTCGGTCGCGGTCGGCGCCCAGTCGTACGTCGACTCGCTGCAGGTGTCGGCCTGCGCGAGCAGCTCCGAATCCGGGCGGACCTGCTTCTCCTCGTCTTCGACCCTGCCGCAGGCCACGAATGCAATCGAGCACACCACCGCGATTCCGCCGCGCAGACGCATGTCCCCTCCGGACATCTCGTGCGGGCCGGGCCGCCCGCATCCGATGCGGCGTTCAGCAAGCGTTGCGCCAGCGCTGCGCCATGCGCGCAACCAAAGATCTCGCGGGGATGCGATCGCGGCAGGGGAGTGCAACAGCTGCCGCATGCGGCTGCGACCGCAGTTGCAGTAAGCTCGGGTCGTGGCTGATCGCGCAGCACACGACGAGCTCGTCCCGCCGCGGCTTCCGGTCCGCGCATCGATCTACATCGCGCCGGACGGCACGGTGCACTTCGGCGCGCTGTTCGCCGACCTCGTCTCGGTCGCGGACGCGCTGTCGGCCGCCGGCGCGACCACGATCGCGCAGACGGCGTCCGAGCCCGATGCGAACGCCGCTTCGAGCGGGTAGCCATGCGCGTCGTCGCGGCCCTCCTCGACTGGATCCGCAGGTACCTCGACCGGCGCCGCGCACGGTCTCTGTTGCGGCAGGGCCTCCCGCGCGGAGTCGCCGCCGCGGTGCTGCGTCCCGCGCTGCGCTCTCCGATCGATGCCGCTCCTTCGGAGTACTCGACTGCGCCGCTCGGCGCCGAGGTCGTCCGGGGAGCTGCTCCGCGCCGGCTGCTGCGGCTCGCGGCGCTGCCTGCGCCGGTGCCGGAATTGTCGGCCGTGAAGCCCGACCGGCTGCGGCTCGACGAAGCGCTCCGCGTGGCGCCGGAGCGTGACGCTGCACCCACGGCGACCGATGCGCCTCCGCCAGCACCCGTTCGCGCACCGCCCCGGCCGCGCACGCCGCTTCCCCGCGCCCCGATCTCGCGCGTCGATCCCCGCGCCTTCCGGCTCGATCGCGAGGAGCTCAGCTTCGGCAGCGAGGAGCCGATCGCGGCGAGCGCGCCTGGTGTCGAGCACGTCTGGCTCCATCCGGTCTTGCGCCGCGCGGTCGTCGAGCCGCGCCGCATCGCGTCCCGGCCGCCGTTCGGCACTTCTCCCCTGGCGGCGGAGTGGTTCGCCCTGTGGTGGGCGCAGCACAAGTCCAAGCGGCACGGTGCGGGTGAGCCGAGAACACGCCGGACGCCGCAGGCGCTGGTCCAGTGGATGGAAGAGGTGAAGGAGCAGATGCTCATCCGCCGCGACGTGGTGAAGGACGAGGCGCCGCCGCCGAAGCCGCGCCTGAAGAAGAACGAAGCGCCGCGTCCGATCGCGGCGCACGCGCCTCCCGAAGTCGCTGCTCTCGTGCCGCCGAAGACGTGGGTGGGCGGTCGGTTGCCCTGGCCCGAGCCGCCGGCGCCGTCGTTGCAGAGCGCTGACGCGTACTACGAGTGGCGCACGTTCATCGACGGCCTCGCCGACGGATGAGTCAGGACGCGTAGACCGCGATCGACTGCACGCCGTTCGCGCCGTAGCCGAGCTCGTTCCAGCGACCGGCGTCCGGCTGGACGTTGCCCGCATCGTCGGTCGCCCGGCAGCGCAAGACGTGGCGTCCTCGCCAGGGCGGCGTCCAGATCAGCTCCCAGCCGCGCCACGCATGGGACTCGCCGTCCGCGGCGAGGCGCGCCTCGATCCACTCCTCGCCGCCGGCGAACGCCACTTCCACCCGCGCGATCCGCCCCGTCCCGGACCAGGCGAACCCGCCGACGCGCAGCGGCCCCATCTCCACGCGCGACCCGTCGAGCGGAGCGGTGAACATCGATTTGACGCGCATGCGCGTGACCGGCTCCGGCGCCTTGCCCGGCTCGCGGTACACGTACCGGTGCGACTGGAAATACCCGGCGAACCGCTCGCCGACGACCTCCAGCTGCGAAAGCCATTTCACGCTCGCCATGCCGTACCATCCGGGGACGACGAGCCTGACCGGCGCGCCGTGCGCCGCGAGCAACGGGCGTCCATTCATCTCGAGCGCCACGATCGTGTCCGGATCGAGCGCAGTCGCGAGCGGGACCGAGCGCGCATACGCGGCGTGCCCGAGCGTGACCGGACCGGAGTCGGCGCCGGTGGCGAGCACCTCCATGGCGCCCGGGCGGATTCCCGCACGCTCGAGGAGCAGAGGAAGCGCGACGCCGGTCCACCGGGCCGTGCTGACTGCGCCGCCCTGCCAGGGCTCGCCCGGAGGCAACGGTGACAGGTCCGTGCGCCCGTTGCCGGCACACTCCGTCGTGACGGTGACGGTGCGCTGCGGAAGCGACCGCAGTTCCTCGACGTCCAGATGCAGCGGCTGTTGCACGAGGCCGCCGACGCGGACCCGATGGTCGCGGAGGCGGAGTCGCGGGACGGCGAAGTTGGAACGGACGAACCGGTCGGCTGCGGGCGTGAGGTAGGCGCCCAGCGCCCGCCGCGCTGACTCCACGTTCCGGGGATCGGCGCGGACCACCAGCTGTCTCGCACGCTCGTCGCGGTGCGACGCAGCGCGTCCGGCGCGTCGTGTCCGAACCACCCGTGACATTGGGCCCCCCGACCTCTTGGCGATCCGGATCGCACCCGCGCGGCCGGCGTGTCAAACCACCCACGCAGCCGTTACCCCACTGCAAACCACGCGCACCTTCCTCCGGACCTTGCACGATTACCGGCGAAAGGTCCTAGGTTCTGGTTCAATGGGCTCGAATCCTGGCCGATTGGTAATGACGTGTACCCATCGCGCCGGTGAGGGGGGTTTGTACAAATGAAGACCTTGGGAATCCTGTTGTTGGTGCTCGGCGCAGCGGCGCAGGCGCGCGCCGACGAGAAGCCGCTCACCTTCATCACCACCGCGGATCTTCACGCGAAGACCGCGGCGGCGCCGCCGAGCCGGTGGAAGTTCACCCTCATCGATGCGCGGACTCGCGTCGAATATGAGGAGAACCACATCGCGGGCGCGATGAGCTGCCCGGCCACGCAGGCCTCGGCGCTGCTGCCCAAGCTGGTCAAGGACAAGGCGCGCCAGCTCATCTTCTATTGCAACGGCCCCAAGTGCACGAAGAGCCAGAAGGCGGCGCGTGCGGCGATCGCGATCGGCTACCGCAACGTGGTCGAGTACAACGAGGGGCTGCCCGCCTGGGGCAAGGCGAACCTGCCCGTCGCCGGCAATCCGCTCCCTGCCGTCGAGATGGCCTCCGTCACCGCCGAGGACATGAACTCGCGCATCGCGGGTGGCCAGGGGCTGACCGTCATCGACGTGCGCGACGCGGTCGAGTTCGCGTCGGTCCGCATTCCCGGCTCGAAGAACATCCCGCTGGACGAGCTGGAAAAGCGGGCCGGCGAAGTCCCGGCCGGTGAAGTCGTCGTCACGGATCACGGCGGCGGGCAGAGCCTGATCGCCGGGCGCGTCCTGCAGAAGGTCGGGCGCCGCAACCTGTCGCGCCTCGACGGCGGGCTCCTCGCCTGGCAGCAGAAGGGTCTGCCCGTCGAGGAGGCGCTGGCGGCGCGGCAGTAGGCGGGGCGAACGGCGATGGCGCTCAAGATCGGTGCACGGGTCCGCCTGTACTTCGCGAGCGTCATCGCGATCGTTCTCGCGCTCGGGGCGATGGGATACGCGACCATGTCGCGCGTCTCGCGCGACCTCCTCGGGTCGGTGGGCGGCGCGTTCCAGGCCTCCTCGGACCTCTCGGACCTCCGCCTCATCGCGCGCGAGGCCAGGCTGGTGCTCGCCGCCTCCGCGGCGGCGGGCACCGCCTCCGATATCCGAACCGTCGACGTCCTCGCGCGCCGTTTCCAGGACCAGCTCCGGCAGCTGGCGCCCAACCTGCCGCCCTCGATCAAGGCCGAGGAGCTGTCGAAGCTGATGACTACGGCGGTGACGGTCGGCAGCCAGTACGCCCAGGCGAACGCGCAGCAGCAGTGGAGCCGCGCAGCCGAGCTGGGCCCGCAGTTCACGCGGTCCGCGGCGGCGATCGAATGGAACCTGGAGGAGGCCCAGCGCCAGGAACGCACGTGGGTCGAGCGGCGCCTGCGCGACGCGGCCGGCGCGCTCCGCCAGCGCGCGCTGGCGTTCGGAGGCGGGATCGCGGGCTGCCTGCTCCTGGCGGTGCTGCTGAACATGTCGTTGCAGCGGAGGCTGATCGCTCCCCTCGGCACGCTCAAGAACGCGACGGCGCGCATCGTGGAGCACGGCGATCTGGCACAGACCATCTCCATCCGATCGTCGGACGAGATCGGCGAGCTGGCGCGCTCCTTCGGCGGGCTGGTGGAGAAGCTCCGGCAGATCCCCAACAGCCTGCACGAAGCCTCGCAGGTGCTGGCCAGCTCGATGGGCGATCTCGGCGTCGCCGCCACGGAGCAGCGCGACTCCATCCTGCGCCAGGCGACCGCGCTCGACGAGACGCAGGTGACCGCCAACGAGATCCGGCAGACCTCGGCCGCGGCCGCCCAGAAAGCCGAGCACGTCCTGGGCGTGGTCGCGCGCGCCGACGACGTGAGCCGCGCCGGGGCAGAGTTCCTCGAGCGGAGCCTGAGCGGCCTCTCGGAGATCGGCACGAACGTGGTGTCGATGGCCGAGAAGATGGAGATGCTCAAGGACCGCATGCGCCAGATCGACAGCATCAACATCACCGTGAAGGACCTGGCGGACCAGTCCAACATGCTGGCGCTGAACGCCGCCATCGAGGCGGTCCGCTCGGGCGAGCACGGGAAGGGATTCGCGGTCGTGGCGCGCGAGATCCGCAGCCTCGCCGATCAGTCGATCCAGGCCACCCAGCGCGTGCGGGAGATCCTCCTCGACATCTCGCGCTCCATCGACGAGGCGGTGACGATCAGCGGCTCGGGACGCCGCCTCACCGAGTCGGGCCTCTCCGAAGTGCGCTCCGCGGGCGAGCGGATGCTCGCGCTCTCCGCGATGGTGAAGGACACCTCCGACGCCGTCCGTCAGATCACCGCGTCGGTCGCCCAGCAGAACGCGGGCATCTCGCAGATCTTCAGCGCGGTGAGCGACCTCAGCGAAGGCATGCGCGACACGCGCTCGCGCCTCGACACCACCGGCGAGGCGATCGGCCGGCTCCAGTCCGTGACCGAGCGCGTCTCACAGATCGTGACGACGTACCGGACCTGACGCGCGTCTCCCCAGAGACGCCTCCTCCCAGACCTTCGTGTCACGTCCGAAGAGGATCGACCGCGACTGAGGCGTGGACCTAGTCGTCCGCTTCTTCGTCGCTGCCGGCGGCGACGATGGACTCGAACTTCAGCTCGGTCATTCCCAGAGTGATGATGTCTCCGTTGCGCAAGAAGCGGCGCGGTGTCTTCTTGCCGTTGACCAGCACGCCGTTCTTGGAGCCCAGGTCGACGATTTCGAACTTGTTGTCGTCGATCGAGACGCCGGCGTGCTTGCCGGAGACGGCGCCGTCGAGCAGCCGGATGTTGTTCTCCGGGCCGCTGCCCAGGCTCACCACCTTGCCCACGAGCGGATACTGCTTGCCCTTGTTCATGCCCTTCTGGACGAGCAGGCGCGCCTTGGCGCTCTTCAGGCAGAAGAGGCACACGTCCCAGTCGGGCATCTGCGCGCGCTTGCAGACGAAGCAGAAGCGCTGCGGCGGCGGCTTGGGCCGCGTGATCACGTAGACGGCGCCGGCGATGATGGCGAGCAGCAGGATGCCGACGACCCACGCCGCGAGGCGGTACCAATCGAAGTAGTCGGGCGTGCGCACCATCAGCGAGCCCTTCAGCCCGGGCCCGCTGTCGCTCTCCATGGCGATCTCGACCTTGTGGTCCTTGCCGTCGTGGTCGAGGTCGGTCTTCCAGTCGATGACGTACGCCTTGTTGATGTAGTCCTTGATGACCGTCAGGCCCTTGTTGACGTCGTCGACGGTCGGCGCCGCCCGGTACGTGCCGCCCGTCCGCCGCGCGATCTGCTCCAGCACGCTGAGCGAGTCCTGATCCAGCTCCGAGTGGCCCACCGCGTGGATGGGGATGCGCCGCCTGGTCGCGTCGGAGATGACCTTCTCGACGTCGGTGGCGGAGCCGTTGTCCCGGCCGTCCGCGATCACGATGATCGCCTTGGGGGCCGGAAGCGCGGTGATCTGCTGCCCTTTGCCAGGGGCGCCGGTGAAGAGCGAGACCGCCTGCGCCAGCCCGTCGTAGAGCAGGAAGCTCTTCCCGGTGCAGGTCATCTTTCCGATCTTGCCCGCGACCTCTCCCTTCTCCGGAGAGAAGGGCGCGATCGTCTCGGCGGCTTCGGCATAGTCGACCGCGGCGACCTGGTCCTTCTCGCCGAGGCCGTTCACGAAAGCGCCCGCCGACTTCTTCAAGTCCTCGCAGATCGGCTCCATCGCGCCGGACGCCTGGATGACGAGGACGATCGACGCGCCCGTCCCGAGCGACTCCAGCGTCTCGACCCGGGTGATCTTCGAGCTGGAGCGGTTCCCGCCCTCGTAGACGCGGAAGATGTCGGGCCCGAGCCCCTGGATGGGCGACCCCGACGCCCCGACCACGTTGACGAAGGCGCGGGCGCGCATGCCGCGCGGCCAGGTCGCCTTCTCCATCTGCACTTGCTGGATCGACAGCTGCGGCCCGGCGGCGCTCGCCGCGAGCGGCAGCGCAGCCGCCACGGCGGCCCACCAGGCGTTGCGATGCGTATTCACGATGCTCCTTCTACAGTACCCCACGCGCTTTACCTTCGACCTCACGCTCTT
>Ga0075423_10000831_pt1 | contig 26099 bp, 28 predicted proteins | sample SoiMethybrSBSTD2_FD_80114 | JGI IMG/M metagenome (GOLD analysis project Ga0075423, IMG submission 80114) | Bulk soil microbial communities from a Populus tree surrounding site in Tennessee, USA - Soil MetaG P. TD hybrid SBSTD2 | ecosystem: Environmental > Terrestrial > Soil > Tree plantation... | reverse complement strand
TGCGACGGGCGTCGCAGTAGGCGATTTCCGCCTCCCGGTAAACCCTTCGAACGAAGCGCTCCCGGTCCTTCTCCAGAAGCCTGCGAACGCGCCCCACCTCGCACAGGTCCAATCCCACGCCCACAATCACCGACCCACCTCGACCTTTTCGAACGTCTCGAACGTGGCCCCGCCGTCCGCATCGATGCGGAGGTAACGCCTCCCATCCCTCCACGACGGAAGCACGAAGACCTCGATCGCTTTTCCATCGGCCTGCAATCTCAGGCGCGCTTCCTGATGGAAATGGCCGAGCACCAGCGTGTCGGCTCCTTTGTCCAGCTGCTCCACGGCGAAGCGGCGGCATTGCTCTTCCGGAAATCGGATCCGGTGCTGCCGATTGGTTCGGGCGATGCGGCGCTCGAGCTGCCCGGCCACCGCCCTGGCCAGGCCGGCGGGAAGCCCTTTCAGGATTCCCAGAAGCAGAGGTCCCTTCGCCAGCCGCCGCCAGCGGCGGTAAGGCAGGTCCTCCCGGTTCACGAGATCGCCGTGGGCCAGGTGAATGCGGCGATTGCCAAATACCAGGTCCAGGCTCTCCCCGGCTATCTCCTGGAACACCGACGCCCCGTACAGGGACTTCAAGTGATAGTCCCGGTTTCCCTCCACGTAGAATACCTTCGTTCCCGCTGCCCTCAAGGAGACGATGGTGTCGACGATTTTTCGATGGCTGGCGGAGATGAAGGCCTGGGATCCGATCCAGAGATCGAAGAGATCCCCCAGAAGATAGAGGGCGCCGGCGCCGGACGGCAGGTGCCGCAGAAAATCCACGAAGACCTCGACCTCGGGGTCCTGGTCCCTGAGGTGCGCGTCTCCCAGCAGGAGGATCGAGTTCATCGCCGGATCAGGTCGGCATAGTTCCCGGAGAGGGAAATTTCGCGCAGCGAGTTGCCCCGCAGCATCCACTCCGCGGCCAGGCTGAAGAACAGCTTTTCCGCCTCTTCAATCTTGGCCGGCTCCGCGCCCGCGGCGCCCTTGGCTTCGCGATAAGCCGTGGCGGCGACACCGAGGGCCTCCTGCACCTCGTCGTTGCTCATCTCCTGGAAAGGCTTGCCGCCCGGAGCGGACTCCAACCTCCCGCCGCAGCGCCCCAGGTGCGCCGCCACGTCCGTGCCGTACTGCGCTTCAGTGGCAGTGGCTTCGTCCTGCACCCGCGCGAAACGCGCTTGCGCTTCGGCGAAACGACCGGCCCCCAATTCCATCAGCGCCAGCTGGAACGGCGGCGGGGGACTTTTCGGGGTGAGCGTTTCGGCCTGCTCCAGCTTGCGCGCTGCGTCGCCGTACCGGCGCGCCTGGATGTCGCTGCCCGCGTCGGCGGTGAGCGCCAGCGAATACAGGATCGGGTTGGGGTCTTTCTCCGCGGCCATGGCATCCACCGACTTTCGATAGGTGGAAGCGCTCAACGCGGCGTTGCCCGCGAACTGGTACAAGCGTGCCAGACGGAAGAGGTCCGCCCCGCCAAGGTCGGAGCGCTTGCCGAACTTCTCGATCCCCGCCTGGGCGGCCTTGCGCATGTCCGCGCTGCGCTGAAGATTCAGATACAGCGCGGTCAGGTAATAGGAGTCTTCCAGGGTCCCTTTTTCCGAGGCCGCCTGCTTCTCAAGCAGCGGCGCCGCTTTCTCGCGGGCCGCCCTGGCTTTCTCCTTGTCCCCTTTGCGATCGTAGACGTAGGCCAGCTGATAGAAGAGCTGGCCATCCTTGAGTCCCTTTTCCGCCGCTTTTTCCAGCAGCGGCAGTGCGGCGTCGTAGTCGCCTCGATCGTAGAGCTGCGCACCCTCCTGGGCGGCCTTCTGGGCTTCCGAGGCCGCGCAGCCACCGCCGGCGAGAACGAGCGTCAGAAGAATGAGCAATGGTATCCGGCGGAAAGTTGGATTCATCCGTACCTCGGAAATTCGCCCGGCGCCTGGGCGGGTTGTCGGCATGGCGCGCCATCGTAGCATGCGGAATTTCGCGGCTTCAATCCGCCTCCCCCGGCGCGGACTCCCGCTTAGGGGTCGAGAACTCGTCAAGGCGGCGCAGTCTGTCCAGAGTGCCCGTAGCGATGGCTTCCCGGGCCCGGCTCATGACCGAAGCGAAGTAAGTCAGATTGTGCAGCGTGTTGAGCCGCGCTGCTAGGATTTCCCCGCTCATGTAGAGGTGCCTCAGGTAGGCGCGGGAATATCTCCGGCAGGCGGCGCAGACGCACACGGGGTCCAGAGGGCCGGGATCCTCGCGGTATTCATGCCGCTTGATGTGGAGCTTCCCCTGGCTGGTGAACAGCGTGCCGTTCCTGGCATTGCGCGTCGGCAGCACGCAGTCGAAAAGGTCGATCCCCTCGGCGATGAATTCCAGCATCTGCGCCGGGACGCCGATTCCCATGACGTATCTTGGCGCCGCGGCCGGCAAGTGAGGGACCGCCTCGCGCACCGACTCCCCGGCCAGATCGGGTGGCTCTCCGACCCCGATTCCTCCCAGAGCGAACCCCTCGAAGCCCAGGGCGGTGATCTCGCCCGCGCTGCGAGCCCGCAGGTCCCGGTGGACTCCCCCTTGGACGATACCCAGTCGGTGCTGTCCCTCTCCCAGGGGAGAGGCGAGGCTCAGCCGGGCCCAGGCGGTGGTCCGGCGAACCGACTCCTCGACGCGCTTTCGATCGGACGGATAGGGAGGACAGTCGTCCAGCGGCATCACCAGATCGGAGCCGAGATCCCGCTGGATCTCGGCGCTGAGCTCCGGGGTCAGTTGGAACCGGCTTCCGTCCAGGTGGCTCGCAAACTCCACCCCATCTTCATGGATCTTTCTCAGCTCCGCCAGGCTGAAGACCTGAAAACCGCCGCTGTCGGTCAGCAGCGCCCCGTCCCATCCCATGAATCGATGCAACCCTCCCAGCTTCGCGATCGTCCGGTGCCCCGGTCGAAGCAGAAGATGATAGGCATTCGACAGCAGGAGGGTGTATCCCATCGCCCGCAGCTCGCAGGCTTCCATCGCCTTCACGCTGCCTTGCGTTCCCACCGGCATGAAGGCGGGAGTCAGCACGCTGCCATGGCTGGTCTGCAAGAGCCCGCAGCGGGCGAGACTCTTGGGATCCCGGGCGGTCACCTGGAAGAACATGCGAAGCCCCGCGGGCACATCAGTGGAGGAACATGGCGTCGCCGTAGCTGTAAAAGCGGTAGTGCCGGTCGATCGCCTCGCGGTAGGCAGCCAAAATGCGTTCCCGGCCGATGAACGCCGCCACGAACAACAGAAGCGTGGAGCGCGGCAGATGGAAGTTGGTGAGCAGCGCGTCGACGCATCGGAAGGGATGACCCGGCAGGACGTACAGGTCGCATTCCCCCTCGGCCTCGTGCAGCGGTGAGGCGAGAGCCACGTGCTCCAGAACCCGCGCCACGGTGGTGCCCACCGCCACGACTCTCCCTCCGCGCTCCCGGGTCAGCGCCACCGCCTCTGCGGCTTTTCGCGGAAAGACAAACCTCTCGGAGTGGATGCGATGCTGCCGCGCGTCGGAGGCGCGCACCGGCAGGAAAGTCCCGGGCCCGACGTGCAGGGTCACGAACGAGGTGCGCACGCCCTTCTCCCGCAGTCGCCGCAATAGCGCACGGGTGAAATGCAGACCCGCGGTAGGCGCCGCCACGGCGCCGGGGTGCCGCGCAAAAACCGTCTGATAGCTGGCCGCGTCCTGAGATTCCCGGGATTTCCCCTTGCCCCGGTGGATATAAGGAGGAAGCGGCACCTCCCCCTGGCGATCCAGAAGCCCCGGCACATCGGCGCCCGGCGGGAACTCCAGAATCACGCTCTCCTCGCCGCGCCCGGCGACGCGGGCTTCCGCCCCCGGGAACTGGATGGACATGCCTTCCCTCAGCTCGCTCATCCCGTTGCACAGGACTTCCCAAGCGTGCCCTTCCAGGCGGCGCACGAAGAGAAACTGCAAACGCCCTCCGGTGGGCTTGTGACCGAACAGGCGGGCGCGGAACACCCGGGTGTCGTTGAGTACCAGGAGATCCTTCGGATCGAGGAGGTCAGGGAGGTCGCGGAAGCTGCGGTGCTGAATTCTGCCGCTCCCGCGCTCCAGCGCGAGCAGGCGCGACGCGTCCCTGGGAGAGACGGGTGCCTGCGCAATGCACTCCGGGGGCAGCGGATAGTCGTAATCCGCCAGCAGGATCGGCGACCGGGAGGTCAGACGCGTATCCGGTAGGGAATGGGATCTTGATAACCCGCTTCGCGAAATCCCTTCATTCTCAGGAGGCACGACTCGCATTCTCCACAGGCCCGCTCGCTTTCGCCGTAGCATGACCAGGTGAGTTGGAACGGCGCCCCGACCCGCACTCCCTCCCGGACGATTTCTCCCTTGTTCCGGTGCAGCAGCGGAGCGATCACCCTCAGGCGCGTCTCGGGGCGCGTCCCCTCCTCGATCAGGCGGTTGAATGCCTCCAGGTAGCTTTCCCGGCAATCGGGATAGCCGGAGCTGTCCTCCTCCACCGCGCCGTAAAAAATCCACTTCGCCCCGAGAACTTCTCCCCAGGAGACCGCCGCCGCCAGGAAATGGGTGTTCCGGAACGGAACGTAGGTGGTGGGAATCACCGAGGCTCCCCGACGGGACTCGGACAGGGGAAGGGAACGATCCGTCAGGCTCGATCCTCCGATGCTCCCCAGGGGATCCACCCGGGCAATCAGTCTTTTGGAGACGCCAAAATAGTCCGCCAGGGCCTCGAAGCAGCTGCGCTCCTTGACCTCGGTGCGCTGCCCGTAATCCAGGTGCAGGAAAGCCGCTTCATGCTCCCGGCAGGCCAGCGCCGCCACCACGGCGGAATCCATTCCGCCGCTCACCAGGACCACCGCCACATCCTTGCCCGAGCTCATCAGACCCCCCGCATTTCCGGAGGCCAGATGAGCTTGTGGATCTGCAGCTGCAGCCGGACATTCAGCCCATCCTGCAGGATCCACCCGGCGAGCTCCCTGCCCTCCAGCGCCCCGAAGACGGGCGAGAAAAGCACGCCCGCGTGTTTCTCCAAGTGCTTCTCCCGTACTACCTCGCGGGCCCATTCATAGTCGCCCCGATCGTTGAGCACGAACTTGATCTCGTCGGTGGGCTTCAGGCAGCTCAGATTCTCCCAGCGATTCCTGCTCTGCATGCCGCTCGCCGGGCATTTCAGATCCAGGACGATCCGCACGCGATGATCGATGCCGGCGACATCGAGGCTGCCGCCTGTCTCGATCATCACTTCTTTTCCAGTCTCCAGGAGACGATGCATCAGGGCGTGCACCCCTGCCTGGGCCAGGGGCTCTCCCCCCGTGACCAGGACCAGCGGTGCGCCGTGCGCCTCCACGCGTCGCACGATTTCCTCCAAATCCAGGTCTTCACCCCCTTCAAAGGCATAGGCCGTGTCGCACCAGACACAGCGCAGATTGCAGCCGGTCAGCCTCACGAAGGAGCAGGGGCGTCCAACCTGGGAGGACTCGCCCTGGATGCTGTGGAATATCTCGGTGATGCGCAGCGTCTGCCGCTCAGGACTCATGACACCAGGCTCCGCAGCAGCGCCAGGTTGACCCGGTCCTCGGCGTAGTCGGGCCCCTTGGGAGTCTCCAGGAGCATCGGCACGGTAACCAGCCGTGGATCGTTGACCAGCATCCGGAACGCCTCGGCGCCGATCTGCCCTTTGCCGATCTGCTCGTGCCGGTCCACTCGACTCCCAAGCTCGCGCTTCGAGTCATTAAGATGAATCGCCTTGAGCTTCTCCAAACCCACCGTCTCTTCGAACCTTTCGAGGGTCTCCCGATACTTTCCGGGGGTCCTCAGATCATACCCTGCCGCAAAAACGTGGCAGGTGTCCAGGCACACTCCGACACGCTCCGGCTGTGCCACTCGTTCCAAGACCGTTCCAAGCTGCTCGAAGCGGTGGCCCAGGCCCGTCCCCTGCCCTGCGGTCGTCTCCAGGAGAATCTGCACCCGGTGGGCACTCCGGCTGGCATGAACCCGGTCGATGGCTCGTGTGAGGCGATCGAGTCCGGCGGCGTCGCCGGCGCCGGTGTGGGAGCCGGGATGGGTGACCAGGAAAGGCACGCCGAGAGTCTCGCAGCGGTCCAGCTCCACCAGGAAGGCTTCGAGCGATTTTTCCCAGAGGGCATCCTCCGGCGAGCACAGGTTGATGAGGTAGGAGTCGTGCGCCACCACCGGGCCGATGCCGGTGGCCGTGAGGTGGGCGCGAAACCGCTCCACCTCGCCCTCGCGGAACGGCGCGGCACGCCATTGATTGCTGCTCTTGACGAAAATCTGCAGTGCTTCGCATCCCACTTCCCGGGCCGTCAACACCGCTTTGTCCACTCCTCCGGCGATGGAGATGTGGGACCCCAGCCTGGGGGCGCGGTTCTCGACCTGCTTCGGACTTTTCTTCCCGGTGGTTTGGCTCACGGCAGGCGGACCGGTACGATGGCTTCCCTTCATGGCGCTCCCGGGTGCGCCGCCGGGCGCAGATTGCCGGAGAGCATCTCGCGATACAGCGCCTCGGCGACCGCGCGGTTTCCCGCGGGGTTGAAGTGCCCGTCGTTCTTGAAGAAAAACTTCCGGGCGGCCGAGCTCCCGCTCATGATCGAGAGCAAGTCCAGAACTTCGATTCCCTCGCGCCGGCAGAACCGAACGATCGTCTCCCCCGCTGCGCGGCTGTGCGACCAGTCCTCCACCCAGCCGCCACCCACGCCGTCCCGCGGATAGATCACCACCACCATCAGCGCCGCGCCGTGCTGTCGACACTCCTCCTGAATCCGCCGCAGGAAACCGAAGGAGCGGTCCAGGATTTCGGGTCTCGAAGCAAGGACATACCGCAGTCGCGGCACGAACAGATTCAGCGCCAGGATCCTCCAGACGACGCTGGGGGCGAAGACGAAGGGACACTCCGTTTCAACCTCCGCTGCCAAGGATTGAGCCCGCTCTGAATCGACCGCATAATGCCCTGACTCGTCGACGGTGACGATGGCGTTCGGCAGAAAATCGTTTCCCACGAAAAATCCAAGCACGACCCTATCGGGCCGGACTTCCTGGATGAATCTTTGCAGCACGGCAAGCTCCTGCCCGGTGTTGAATCCCCCCACCGAGAAATTGAATACCGAGAGACCGGCGATGTCGCCGGCCGCCCCCCGGCGGCCTAACTCCTCGAGTTGCACGTCGATTCGCTCCGTTTCTTGCGCGCCGACTCCCACGAACATGGAATCCCCGAGCAGCCAGACGCGATATTCGCCGCTTCGGGGAGCGACGATCTCCTTGCTCCGGAATCCCAATGAATTGGTGTGCATGGTGTAACGATACTCCGGAGTCTCGACGGTACTGACCGCGTTGGGAGTGTAGGCGAGAAACCGCTCTGGGTCCCCTCCCTGATTCTGGGCGACGACCCCTGAATTCAAGAGTCGCTCGAACACCAGCCTGGAATACCGCGAGTCGTCCGAATAGACAGGGAAAGCCAGTCGGGCAATGAGTTCGGCCGCAATGAGGGTCACGCCAAGCATCAACAAAACCGCCAGCACCCTCATTTGAATCGTCCGCGCCCGCAAATCTGGGCCCTCCGTGAATCTCTCTGATTCGTCGTACCCCGCGATTTGTAGCACCTTCAGGGGCGCCAGATCAAACGATGGGAAGGGCTGAATTTCTTGACGGATCGGCAAGTTTGGGCTATCGTTTTCGACTCAGCCGAATCGCGAGGAGCTTGGCTCTTCCGCGCCATGAATCCAGCGTAAGGAGTGATGATTGTGAAAGTTCAGCGCCCCATCGTCCTGACCATCCTGGCGGGGTTGGCGGCGGGGGCGGTGGCCATCGGTTTCGCCGCCTCCGAGTCCCAACCCGCTTCCAAGAAGACCCAGACCCAACCTGCCAAGCAAGCCTCCAAGGCCGCCCCGCAGACCCAGACTGCCCCAGTCACGGAGAACCAGCCGGTTCAGAGCCAGGGAGGGATCACGGTACGGGAAAACTATTTCATGGAGCTGCCCGGAATCGACTTGAGCACCCTCACACCCAAGCAGAAGCAACGCTACCTGGATCGGGTGAACAAGGAGATCTGCACCTGCGGCTGCCCCACTGACACCATTGCGCGGTGCCTGGTGAACGATCCGAAGTGCGGAACGGTGCGTGGACTTGCGGAAAAAGTCCTGAGCGAGGTCAAGTCTGGTAAGTGACCTCCGGGGAACGTTCCGGGGGCGTTGAGGCCCGGCGCGGCGCTGTGCTATATTGACCCGCCATTCAACCGAGTGAGCTTCCCTTTCGCGGATCCGCCTCCCGGGCTTCCCCTGCGCGGACCATCCCACGGTGCGGAAGCCGGGCGTACCCGCGACCACCGGAGGGACCCGGGCATGAAAGTCTACGACGTCTCCGAGATTCGCAATGTGGGGGTGATCGGCCATGGGGCTGCAGGCAAGACCTCCCTGGCCTCGGCCATGCTCTTCGATTCGGGAGCAGTGAGCCGGCTGGGAAAGGTCGAGCAGGGCAACACCGTCACCGACTACGACGACGAGGAAATCCACCGCAAAGTCTCCATCTCTTCCAGCCTCTGCTTTTTCGAATGGAACAAGCGAAAAATCAATCTGATTGACACGCCGGGATACGGCACCTTCATCGCCAGCGCCAAGGGCGCCCTGCGCGTGGCCGACGCCGCCGTGACCGTGGTCTGCGGGGTGTCCGGCGTGGAAGTCCAGACCGAAAAAGCCTGGTCGTTCGCCGAGGAGTTCGGCCTGCCGCGTCTGTTCTTCATCAACAAGCTGGACCGGGAGCGCGCCAGCCATTCCCGCGCCTTGGAATCAATCCAGTCGCGCTTCGGGCGGGCGGCCGTCCCCATTCAGATCCCCGTGGGCACTGAGAAGGAATTTCAGGGGGTGATCAACCTCCTGGAGATGAAGGCGCTGATCTGGGAGAAGGACGAGAGTGGCAAATTCCAGACCACCCCCGTCCCCAAAGACCTGGAGGACGAGGCAAAATCGGCGCGCGAGAAGCTGGTCGAGATGGTGGCCGAGACGGACGAAAAGCTCATGGAGAAATTCTTCGAAGCGGGCGATCTTCCCGATGCTGAGCTGCGCTCGGGACTCTCGGCCGCCGTGAAGGCGGGCAAGCTGTTTCCCGTGCTTTGTGGCTCGGCGCTCCTCAATATCGGCTCGCAGCCCCTCATGGACGCATTGGTGGAGCTGCTCCCCTCTCCTGCCGACCGCGGCGAGGCGAAAGGGACCGATCCGAAGGCCCACCAGGATACCGGCCGGAAACCCTCCCCCGACGAGCCCTATTCCGCCCTGGTCTTCAAGACCATCGCCGATCCGTTCTCGGGCCGGATCACCCTGTTTCGCGTCTACAGCGGCGTCATCAAGTCCGATTCCTCGGTCAACAATGTGACCCGCGGCACCTCCGAGCGTCTGGGCACGATCTCCCTGATGCAGGGAAAGGAGCTGATCCACGTGCCGGAAGTGAAGGCGGGAGACATCGCGGCGATTCCCAAGCTCAAGGAGACCCACACGGGCGATACCCTGGCCGACAAGGTGCACCCGATCCTCTACGCCCCCGTGGTCTTTCCCGAGCCATCCATCTCCTTCGCCATCGAGCCCAAGAGCCGGGGAGATGAGGAGAAGATTTCCAACGCCCTGCACCGCCTGGCCGATGAAGACCCGACCATCAAGGTCAGCCGTGACCCACGCACGCACGAAATGCTGATCAGCGGCGCCGGCGAGCTGCACGTCGAGGTCGCGGTGGCCAAAATGAAAAAGAAATTCGGGGTCGAAGCGATTCTCCACCCGCCCAAGGTCCCCTACCTGGAGACCATCAAGGCGAAGGCCGAGGGGCACGGCCGGCACAAGAAACAGACCGGGGGCCACGGTCAGTTCGCCGATTGCAAGATCCGCATGGAGCCGCTCGCCCGGGGTGCGGGGTTCGAGTTCGTGGACGAGATCTTCGGCGGCTCCATTCCCCAGAACTTCCGCCCGGCGGTGGAAAAAGGGGTCCAGGAATCGCGCCTGCGGGGATACCTGGCCGGATTTCCGGTGGTGGATTTCCGGATCATCCTCTATGACGGCGCCTACCACACGGTCGATTCCTCGGAACTCGCCTTCAAGATTGCCGGACACCTGGCTTTCAAGGCCGCCATGGAGCACGCGCGGCCGACGCTGCTGGAGCCCATCATGCACGTCTCCGTAGAGACGCCGGAGGAGTACATGGGGGACATCATGGGGGACTTGAACAGCCGCCGCGGCCGTGTGCAAGGCATGGAATCGCAGGGGAGCACCCAAAGCATCAAGGCGCAGGTGCCCATGTCGGAAATGCTCGCCTACTCCAACACTCTCAAGTCGATCACCGGGGGCCGCGGCGGTTACCACATGGAGCTTTCCCACTACGAGGAAGTTCCGGCGCCGATTCAGAGCAAGATCATCGCCGAGCACAAACCCCACAAGACCGAGGGTGAGGAAGGGGCCTGACGCAATGACCGGGCACACCGCGATTCGCGACCTCGCCGCGTTCGAGGGCAAGGAGGTCCTGATCCGAGGCTGGCTTTATGCCAAGCGCGAGTCGGGCAAGATCCGCTTCCTGGTGGTTCGGGACGGAACCGGATATCTCCAGGTTGTGGCGTTCGCCAAGGAGGTCTCCCCGGAGGTTTTCGCGGCATCAGGCTCGGTGGGCCAGGAATCTTCCCTGGAAGTGAGGGGGATCGTCCGCCGCGAGCCGCGGGCCCCGGGAGGCTTCGAGATGGGGCTCAAGGAGATGCGAGTCCTCCACCAGGCAGTGGATTATCCGCTCACCCCCAAGGAGCACGGTCCCGAGTTTCTGCTGGATCATCGCCACCTGTGGCTACGCTCCTCGCGCCCCCATGCCCTCTTGAGGATTCGCAACGAGATCTGTCAGGGAGTCCGCGACTTCTTCTACCAGCAAGGCTTCGTGCTCATCGACTCTCCCATCTTCACGCCCGCCGCGTGCGAGGGAACCTCCACGCTGTTCGAGACCGACTACTTCGGAGAGAAAGCGTACCTGACGCAATCGGGACAGCTCTATCTTGAGCCGGCCTGCATGGCCTTCGGAAAGGTCTACTGCTTCGGCCCCACCTTCCGGGCTGAAAAATCGAAAACCCGACGCCATCTGACCGAGTTCTGGATGGTGGAGCCCGAGGTGGCCTTCGCGGAGCTGCCGGAAATCCTGGAGCTGGCCGAGGACCTGGTGTGCTCCTTGGTGGCTCGCGTCATGGACAAGAATCGCGAAGACCTCAAGGTGCTGGAGCGCGATACCTCCAAATTGGAGAAGATCGCCAAGCCGTTCCACCGGATGACCTACGACGAAGCGGCGAAGATCCTCCAGGATCCGGCGATTCGCGCCCGTTCCGATGCTCAGGGAGCGCCCCCCTTCACCCTGGGCTCCGATTTCGGAGGCTTCGACGAGACGGTGCTCACCGAGAACCTGGATCGCCCGGCGATGGTCACCCACTATCCCAGCGACATCAAGGCTTTTTACATGCAGCCGGACCCCGCGAACCCTTCCCGGGCGCTCTGCGTCGATGTGCTCGCGCCCGAGGGCTATGGCGAAATCATCGGGGGCAGCCAGCGCATTCACGATCACGACCTGCTCCTGGCGCGCATTCGGGAGCACCAGCTCCCGGAAGAAGCTTTCAAGTGGTATCTGGAGATCCGCAAGTACGGCACCGTCCCTCATGGTGGCTTCGGCATGGGAATCGAGCGGGTGGTCTCGTGGCTGGGAGGCATCAAACATCTGCGCGAAGCGATCCCCTACCCCCGGATGCTCCACCGGCTCTACCCGTGACCCGCCTCGCCACCCCCATCCGCGTCGGATTCGTCTCGCTGGGCTGCCCCAAGAACCTGGTGGACACCGAGATCATGCTCGGGCACCTGCGGCGCGACGGTTATGCCTTGAGCCAGGAGCCCGCCGATTCCGATGTGATCGTGGTGAACACCTGCGGCTTCATCGAATCGGCCCGGCAGGAATCCATCGACACCATCCTGGAGATGGCGGAGCACAAGAAGACCGGCCGCTGCCGGCGGCTGGTGGTGGCGGGATGCCTGGTGCAGCGCTATCACTCACAGCTGCGGCGGGAAATCCCCGAGATCGATTCCTTCATTTCCCTGGACGATCTGGAACGCATCGTCGAGGCGGTCAGGACCGATCTCCATTCCGGCGCCGCCGATCCGGGCACCGACATCTCGGGAGCGGCCCGGGCGCTTTATGATCACCGGCAGGCTCGCGTGCTGGCTACGCGGGCCCACTTGGCGTATCTCAAGATTTCCGAAGGGTGCGATCACCCCTGCGCTTTCTGCGCCATCCCTTCGATGCGCGGGGCGATGCGCTCCCGCAGCATCGAATCGCTGCGCCGGGAGTCCGAGGACCTGGCGGAGCGGGGCGTGAAGGAGCTGATCCTCATCGCCCAGGACACCACCGACTACGGGCGGGATCTCGCGGACGGGACGGATCTCCCCGGGCTGTTGCGGGATTTGGAGACCGTGGACGGCGTCGAATGGATTCGGATTCATTATGCTTATCCCAACCGTGTCACCGGCGCGCTGCTCGAGGCCATGTCTCAGAGCCGTAAGGTATGTCACTACCTCGATATTCCCCTGCAGCACGCCGACGCGGGCGTTCTGAAGGCCATGAAGCGGGGCGGCGGCCGCAGGGTGTTCCGGGAGATGATCGAGCAGATTCGCCAGGTGCTCCCCGGGTGTACCTTGCGCACCACGTTCATCGTGGGCTTTCCCGGCGAGTCCGATGCGGCCTTCGGGGAGCTGTACGATTTCGTGGAGGAGACGCGGTTCGATCACCTTGGGGTTTTCACCTATTCCCACGAAGAAGGGACGTCCGCACACGCCCTGAGCGACGACGTCCCGCCGGCGCTCAAGGAGGAGCGCCGTGCCCGACTGATGGAGCTCCAGTCCGGCATCTCCCTGGAGAAGCACCGGGCCCTGGTGGGCCGCACCCTCGCGGTGCGCGTCGACGGGCTCGAGAGCGACACCCGCATGCTGCTCACGGGCCGGCTGGCTTCCCAGGCGCCGGACGTGGACTCGCGCGTGTTGATCGTCGACGGTGAGGCGGCGGCAGGGTGCCTGGTGCCGGTGCGCATCGAGCAGGCGCATGCCTACGACCTGGTGGGCAGCATCGTCGCCCGGGATGGGTCGGAGCGAGCCGTCGCCCCATGGGATTCCCCTGAAGTTTCCCCGTGAATTGGATATCATGATCGACGATCGGGAGGGTGGGAATTCCCAGGGATCGCATTTCGACAGAGATCAGGTCCGAATCGCCGACCAGCCATGAGGACTTACACGTCCGTGGAATCCATCGCTCCACCCCTGGACCGGCCCGTGGTGACCCTCGGAAATTTCGACGGTGTGCATCGCGGGCACCAGGCCATTATTTTCAGGACTCTCGAGTTCGCCGGGAATTCCGGCCGTGATGCGCTGCTCACCACGTTTCGGCCCCACCCTCTCAAGGTAGTCCGCCCGGAATCGGCGCCGCCGCTGCTGATGGATCACGAAGAGAAGATGCGACGCATCGAAGAGCTGGGGATCGAGCACAGCCTGGTCATTCCCTTCACCCCTGCCTTCGCGCAGATCCCGGCCGAGGAATTCGTCCGTCAGGTCCTTCACGACGGCCTGAAGGCCTCGGCGGTTTTCGTGGGAAACAATTTCAACTTCGGTCGCGGGCGGGAGGGCGATCTCGATCTGCTTCGCCGGCTGGGAGGCGAGCTCGGAATCCAGGTTCCCGAAATGCGCGACTTCCTGGTGCTCGGGAGCCCGGTGAGCTCCAGTCGCATCCGACGGGCCATCCTATCGGGTGAGGTCGAGCTGGCGCGGGAGCTTCTGGGCCGGCCCTTCACGCTCAGCGGGACGGTCATTCGCGGCGATTCGCGCGGAGCGCAGCTGGGATTTCCCACCGCGAACCTGCAGACCTCCTCCGAGATTCTCCCTGGCGACGGGGTCTATGTCACCAGGGCGGTGACAGCAAATCGCGCCTATCCCGCGGTCACCAATGTAGGAAACCGCCCCACCTTCCAGCCGGCCTCGCACGCCGTGGAGACCCACATTCTCTAATCGCCCGGAGATCTTTACGGCCAAAGCCTTTCCGTTCAATTCCTGTCGCGCCTGCGCCCTGAGGTCCGCTTCGCCTCCCGGGAGCAATTGGTGAGGCAGATCGTCCTGGACGTGGAGAGAGCCCGCAAATTTTTTTCCAATCAGCCCCCGGAGCACAGCCGTGAGTAAGATGAGCCTGTCCAACCACGAAAAGCGCTTTTACTGGCTGCGGCTCCATTCCCTGTCGGGGGTGGTTCCGGTGGGCCTGTTCGTCCTCCTGCACTTTTACACCAACTCCTTCTCCGTCAAAGGCCCCCAGGCCTACGACGACCGACTGGCGTCGTTCGACCGCCTGCCGTTCCTGACGGCGTTCGAAGTGCTGTTCATCTATCTTCCCATCCTGTTCCATGCCGCTCTGGGGATCTGGATCACCGTGCGGGGTAAGCAAAATCTCGCTTCGTACCCCCACTTCGGCAACCTGCGCTACACCTTGCAGAGGCTTTCCGGGATCGGCGTCCTGCTCTTTGTGGGAGCGCATGTTTACAAGACGAAAATCGAGCCCTGGTGGGGCGGCTTTCCGATCAACTTCGCCCATATGTCCGAGGCCATGAGCGAGCCCCTCACGCTCGCGGTCTACGCACTGGGAATCCTCGGCACCGCCTACCACCTGGCCAACGGCCTCTGGACCTTCTGCATCACCTGGGGCATTTCGGTGAGCCGGACTTCCCAGCGGTGGCTGACGGTGGCCACCCTCGTCCTTTTCGGGCTTCTCTTCCTGATGGGAATGAACAACATCCTGGGCTTTCTCGGGAAAGGCATGGAGCTTTAGGCGCCCGATATGAGCGAATCTTCATTCGCGCGTGAGTGGCTGGCCGGCAAGCTGGTGCCGCTGGTGCTCTGGAGCCTGCTGTTGGCCTCCGAGGTCAGTGCGCTGGCCCGAAGCTCTTCCGCAATGGCTCGCTCGGGCCTGAGCGACGACCTGGCGCTGGAGGTCGCCCGCCACACCCTGACGCTCGCCTTCTTCCTGCTCGTCCTCGCAGCCTACCTGACCCGGCTGCGCGCCGTGTCGCACGCCCGAGGGTTCCGGGAGCAGGTGCTTCCTATGCTCGTCTTCATGGCGGGACCGGTGGGCATTTTCGTGCTGCAGCGGCTGGCCTGGCCGCCCCGTTTCCAGGCGTCGCGGGTCGCGGTCGCGCTGTCGGTGGCGGGACTCGCCCTCAGCCTCTGGGCACTCTGGCACCTGCGCAGCTCGTTCTCCATCCTGGCAGAGGCTCGCACGGTGGTGCGCAGCGGTCCCTACCGCTTCATCCGCCACCCGCTTTACCTGGGAGAGGCCATCACCATGCTGGGATTGTGCCTCCTCCAAGGCACCTTCACCGCCCTGGCGCTGTGGGCCGGGGTCAACCTCTTTCAGGTCGTGCGGGCCCGGATTGAGGAAGAAAAGCTGGCACGGGAGTTTCCCGCCTACCAAGTCTATCGCCGGCAATCCCGGTTCATCATTCCCGGCATCTATTAGGGGGCCGAGGAGTGAGCTGGTCCTTCCGGTTGGGCTCGGTGCTCGGGATTCCCATCCGGGTCCATGTCACGTTCCTGATCCTTCTGGCACTTCTCTCGTTCAGCGAGGCCAGCCGCGCGGGAGCCCGCGCCGGAATGAGCAGCCTCCTCTTCATGGTGCTGTTGTTCAGCTGCGTGCTGCTGCACGAGCTGGGACACTGCGTGGTGGCGCGCCGGTTCGGGGTCGTCATCACCTCGATCACCCTGTACCCGTTCGGCGGCATCGCCGTGCTCAACGAAATTCCCCGGGAGCCGGCGAGGGAAATCCTGATCGCCATCGCCGGCCCGATCGTGAATTTCCTCATCGCCGCGGGGCTTTACCTGGGAGTCGGCTTCCTGCGGCCTTCCGAGCCGCTGCATTCCCTGTCTCTCGACCCGGCGGGCCTGCTCGGCGGCCTCTACTCGGCCAACCTCACGCTGGGACTGTTCAACCTCATTCCGGCCTATCCCCTCGATGGCGGGCGAATCCTGCGCGGCCTCCTGGCGATCCGGATGCCCTATGTGACGGCGACTCATTGGGCGGCCCGGATCGGAAAGATCTTCGGCGCCCTGTTCGTGCTGGTGGCAATCGTTCGACCGGAGCAGGAATATTGGTTGCTCGCCGTTCTGGGCGTGTTTCTTTACATCATGGCCAATTCCGAGGAGCAGGCCACGGTGTTGCGCAATGCCATGGAGGGGCTGTCGGTAAAGGACTTGATGATTACCGACTACCTCTGGGCCTCTCCCGCGGAAACCCTCTCGGAGTTACTGAACCGCTCCTTCCATACCTTCCAGGAGGATTTTCCGGTCATGAGAGATGGCAATTTCGTGGGAGTGCTCACGCGGGGGCGCTTGATCGAGGCGTTGCGCGAGGAGGACAGGGATCAATTCGTGCAAGGCGTGACCCAGCCGGTGCGCGGCTCGGTGTCCCCTTCGGATCCCTTGCGCGAGGCCCTCAAGCGGATGAACGCGGAGCGCATCAGCCTGCTTCCGGTTCTCGAGGACGGCCGGATGGTGGGAATCGTGACGCTGACCGGCATCCTCCGGGGAGCCTCGGTCCTCGCGGGCCGACCTCCGGCGCGCTGAATCTCCGCCCGCGACCGATTGCGGGGCCTCCTTATTTCTCCCACTGATAAAACCCGGCACCGCTCTTCTTGCCGAGTCTTCCCATCCGGACATGGTCCTTCAGGATCTGCGGCGGCTCGAAGTGGGCGGCTCCCAGCTCCCGGTGCAAAGTCTCGGCGATGGAGAGACGCACATCCAGGCCCACCAGGTCGGAGACTCGCAGCGGGCCCATCGCATGACCGTAGCCCAGCTCCATCGCCTTGTCGATGTCCTCGGCGCTGGCGACCCCTTCCTGCAGCATGCGCATCGCTTCCAGGCCCAGCGCCACTCCCAGGCGGGAGGTGGCGAAACCCGGGGAGTCCTTCACCAGGATCGGGTCCTTGCCCAGCCGGCTCGCCAACTCCAGGGCCGTCTGTACGGCCGCGTCGGTGGTGGCCTCTCCGCGGACCACCTCCAGGAGCCTCATGCGATACGGGGGGTTGAAGAAGTGCAGCCCCACGACCCTCTCCGGGTGGGTGGCGCTGCGGGCGATGCGGGAAACGCTCAAGGAAGAAGTGTTGGAGCCGAGAAGCGCGGCCTCGGAACAGATTCCTCCCAGCTCTGAGAATAACTTCTCCTTGAGCTCCATCCGCTCCGGTATCGCCTCGATCACGAGCTGGGCCCCCACGACGGCCTCTCGGAGCAGGTCCACGGCGGAGAGCCGACCCAGCTCCTCGTCCTTCTCCCGTACCGAAACCTTTCCCCGCTTCACCCCTTCCTCGAGGCTGGAGCGTATTTTTTCGAGCGCCGATTCCGCCACGCCGGGTGTGCCGTCGTACAGTCGTACTTCGAACCCGGAGTGGGCAGCCAGCTGGGCGATGCCGTGCCCCATCGTGCCCGCTCCCACTACCGCCACCCTCTGGATTTCGGCTGCCCGGACCACGGCCATGCCCCGCACCTCCTTCAGGACTTGAACAGCTTCTTGAATTTCTCCCGGGCCAGCTCTTCGGGCGACCTCCCGGCTCCGCGGGTCGTGGGTGCGCTGGTCACGGCGAGCTCGAAATAATCGCAGAAGTTGGCCCGCTCCTTGTCCGACACCCATTCCGCCACGACCTCGCGGCACTGGTTGTGCACGGCGGGGTCGAAATGTCGGCAATTCCGGCAGCAACGCAGGTCCCTGCCGCATTGCGGGCACTCCTCGGTGCGCCTGATCTTTTCGCTCGCGTCGATGGCCCGGCCGCAGGCATGACAGGTTCCCATGGACCCTCCGAGACGCGCATTGTATCAAAGCCCGGCGAGCTTCCTGGCAGGCCGCGCCGCCGGCGTCCTTGGATCCGGAGCGGTGTGCTATCATCCCGCAGTGTCGCAACAGGATGAGGAACGATGCGCGCATTCATCACGTTCGAGGGAATCGAAGGCTCGGGAAAGACCACGCAAATCCAGCTGCTGTCGGAGAAGCTGGAGCAGGGCGGCATCGAGCACGTGCTGACCCGCGAACCGGGTGGCACCCGGGCGGGAAACCAAATCCGGCAGCTCCTGCTCGACCCCGCCAATCGCGACCTCACCCCGCTTTGCGAACTTCTGCTCTACCAGGCCGCCCGAGCCCAGCATCTCGCCCGTGTCATCATTCCCGCACTGGCCGAAGGGAAGCTGGTGCTCTGCGACCGCTACAAGGACGCCACGCGCGCGTATCAGGGAATGGGCCGCCAGCTGCCCGGTGATCTGGTGGAGATGCTGAACCGGGTGGATCTGCTGGCGCTCGAGCCCGACCTGACGCTGCTGTTCGATCTGGATCCCGATGCGGCGCTCACCCGGGCCCGGCGCCGCGAGGGCTCGAGTCCTTCCGAGCAGAGTCGCTTCGAGGAGGAGGCGATGGACTTCCACCAGCGGGTGCGAGAGGCGTATCGGAGCCTCGCCGCAACCTACCCTCAGCGGATTCGGGTGGTGGACGCCGCCGGCCCGGTGGACCAAGTGCATGGGCGCGTTCTCACCGTCCTGAAAAAAACCTTCCCCTCCTTGAAGTTTGAATGAGCGCGGCGCAGCGCTTCGGCGGCCTTCTGGGAAACACCCGGACGCTCCAGGCGCTTTCGCGAGCCCTGGATGAAAATCGCCTTTCCCCCGCCCTTTTGTTCCACGGGCCTGCGGGAGTCGGAAAGCTCACTTCCGCGGTGGAATTGGCCCGCCATCTACTTTGTCCCTCGAGCGACGGAATGGCCTGTGGCGTGTGCGATTCCTGTCGCAGGGTCCAAGCCGGCTACTTGCTCCATCCGGATCTGGGAGTACTCTTTCCTCAGAAGAAGGAAGACGCCGCTGAGAAAGCAAACGCCGACAGCCCCCTGCCCGCACCCGACCTTCACTCCATTCAGGAGGAAGCGCGGAGCAACGCCTCCTGGAAAATCCTAGCCGATCCTGCCCGCCAGCGGCTGAGTCAGCTGTTTCTTTCCCCCTCACAAGGCAGGCGACGCATCCTGCTGGTCCTCGCGGCCGAGCGGCTGCAGGAGGAGTCGGGAAACGCCTTCCTCAAAGTGCTGGAGGAGCCGCCCCCCAGTGCGGTTCTGCTGCTCCTGTGCGAGAATTTTTCGGCTCTGCTCCCCACCTTGCGCTCCCGCTGCCAGGCTTTCCGCTTCGGCACGCTTTCCAGAGAGGACGTGGCGCAGCTTCTGGTCGCGGAATCACGCGTCCAGCCGGAGCAGGCGCGTGTCCTCGCTTCGCTTTCCGGCGGCCGCATCGGGCGCGCCCTGTCGATGGCCCGGGATGCCGCAGGCTACCGGGAGCGTCGCGCCGAGCTGTCCCGGGTCCTTGTCCAAGCCCGCCAGGTCGGGACTGCTGCCGCAGCACTGGCTGCCGCGGGTGAGATCCAGGCCAAGGAGGGCGAAACCCTGGAGGACCTGGCGATTCTCTCCGACCTGCTGCGCGATGCCATGCTCCAGGGGAGCGGCTGCCCGGCGCGGCTGCTGACCGATCCCGGCGGCGCCTCGACCCAGGTGATGCCCGCCGTCCAACCCCTCGAAGCCGCCGCCCTCCTGGTCCGGGTGGAGCGGGCCCGCGAGGACCTGCGTCGCTATGTCAATCGCCAGCTTGCCTTGGAGTCACTCTTTTTGGATCTGGTCAAACCACCGCCGAGCTTCGCCTCCCAGCTATAGGCGCGCCCGCCCCACTTCCGCCACTCCCCGCTGAAATCCGCGCCTGTCAAGGATTTCACGCCGTCGAATACGATCTTTTCTATTGTCTTCTGAAGCCTGCGACCCATACTTTCCTTTGCTCGTCGTAACGCCTCATGCGCAAGGACCATGCCCAATGAATCCGGTTGAAGCAAGGCCCGCGCTGCGGCGACCCAGTTCTGAGAAGAACGGCAATCCCGCACTGCAAGAATCCACTTCGCGCGATTCCGCCCGGTGGCAGGACGCGACGGGGACCTGGAAGTACCTCCCCAGCCGCTCGGCCCTGATGCAGGCGGTGGAGCACCGTGCCATGCGCGTCGCTCCCTCCGCCGAAACCATCCTGATACTGGGCGAGACCGGAGTGGGCAAGGACCTTTTGGCCCGGCTGATTCACCACAATTCACTGCGCCGTGACCGCCCTTTCGTACACCTGAACTGCGCCTCCCTCTCCGAAGGACTGCTGGAGTCCGAGCTATTCGGGCACATGCGGGGCTCCTACACCGGGGCCCACGAAAATCGACCCGGACAGTTCGAAATCGCCTCCGGCGGCACGCTTTTTCTGGACGAGATCGGTGAAATTCCTCCCCGGCTGCAGGCCAAGCTGCTGCACGTCCTGCAGGAGCGCAAGCTTTTTCGAGTAGGCGGGCGACAGGTCGTGGAGGTGGACGTGCGGGTCGTGGCAGCCACCAACCGGGACCTCTCGAGGGACATCAAAGCCGGGACGTTTCGACAGGATCTTTACTACCGGCTGGGCGTTGTGACCCTGAAAGTACCGCCCCTGAGAAACAGGAAGGAGGATCTGGAGACCCTGGCGCGCTACTTCCTGCAGCGATACGCCGCTTTGTACAACCGCCCGGAGCTGGCGGAGCCCCCGGCCTCCTTCTTCGAGACCCTTTCCGGCTCCTCCTGGCCGGGGAACATCCGCGAGCTGGAGAATTTCATCAAGCGGACGACTCTGCTGGGAGAAACCGAAGAGATGGAGACGGAGCTTTTCGAAGAAGCCTGCGGCACGGCGGTGGGAGAGCCGCAGATCGCCGTGGTGCCTCAGGAGATGTCCGCGCCAAGATCCCTGCGAGAGGTGTCGCGCCAGGCGGTTCAGACCGCCGAACGCGAGGCGATTCTGCAAGCCTTGCAGCGCCATGGCTGGAACCGGCGCCACGCGGCCCGCGATTTGGAGATGAGCTACCGCTCGCTGCTTTACAAAATCAAGGATTACACCCTCCGCCCGCCGAATGCTCTCAGCGACGGGGATGCCCCATCCAGCGACTAGGGTGCTATCAAGTCTGGGAGTCGAGGGAGCGCAGCAGATCCTCCCTGCGCTTTCCCTGGTCGGGGCACGTGGCCTGGGCGATACGCAGCGCCGGGATGACCGCCGATTCCTCTCCGAGCACCCGGGATTGCACCAGCGTCCGTCGGATTTTTTGAGCCACTTGTTGCCCCTCCTGCGCATCCATCTCCGGGAGAAACACCAACAAGTCACCGGCCGGCCCCGGAGAGAGCAGATCGACTCCCCTCAGACAGCCGCGGACGACTCGGATCACCTTCGCTTGACGGAGGATCTCCACCTGCTCGACGGATTCGCCTCGGCGATCCAGCGCGACCCGCAGCAGGGTGCTGGACCGGCCGCCCCACAGGACGCATTCCAGCTCCCAATCCAGCCGGGTCACGAAGACGGACGACGAAACCAAGCCGGGGTGCGAGTGGGTGGACGCATCCGGAGGTTCGCTGGATCGCACCGACCGCGCCAGGCTGGGCAGGGCGTCCTCCACGATCAAAGCGTACATCCAGAGCAGCACAGCCTCGTCTTCCGAGAAAGCCTCGCTCCTCAGCAGCTGCAGGACTCCCCAGGGCTGTCCTTCCCGCAGGATGGGGAACACCAAACAGGAGGGCTCCCCCAGCCAACGCATCTCCTCTTCCAGCCGGGCCTCTGTCGGTCGGCTGACGAGCAGCGGTTTCCCGACGCGCATCGCCACGCTCGCCAATTCACTGGCGCATCGCAGACGCTCCGGCACGCCTCGCAGAAAGCCTAAAGCGGCGGCCGCTTCCAAGGTGCCATGGCCCTCGCTGCGTACGTAGAAGATGCCCCGCGAGGCCCCCACCAGCGCTCCGGCGGTGCGCAGCAGCCGCTGGAACGGTCTGCGATCGCGGCCTACTCCGTGCAACACCATGCAGGCGTGGATCAGCCGATTCAGCTCCCGCCATCGCCGTGAAGCTATCTCTGCGGTCAATTCCGGCGGCTTGAAGAGGCCATAGCGGTTGGCTATTTCGTCGACCCGGGAAGTGCTTCCCGCGCCGTCTCCATCCTCCATCACCCTATTCATGCCTCCCTCCTTTAAACGCCGCCCGCCATGCCTCAGTGCGGCTCGCGGCTCAGGGTTGCCATCTCCGTGCCAACTCCTCCTATCCCTCCGGGCGGCCGGAAAAGCCCCGTGGCGAGCTTTTTTGCGCCGATCCGCGTCAAAACAACCTCGGAAGCGAACTCCCCCGACCGCACCATGCTGCATCTCGGCGCACGACTTTGCACAGCGCTCTCCCGTATCCCGCCGGGAAGCATGCAAGAGCTTGCACACACTGCCTGCACTTTGCATGTCGCTGCATGGGGGTGACTCCGCCTGTGTCGCGTTCTCGTTTCGCTCAAACTCCTTGCACAGAAGGCATTTCCGAGGATCCGTGTCGCAGTGGCACGCTCATTGCGATGGTCCGCGCAACGGGTTTCCATTAACTCACTTTTAGGAGGAGAGAGCATGAAGGCTTTGATGACGCGTCTGTGGAGAAGTGAAGAGGGCCAGGATTTGGCCGAGTACGCTCTGCTCATCGCTCTGATCGCGCTGGTCGTGATCGCGGCGGTGACCGCTCTTGGCGGACAGATTCAGACGGTGTTCAACAACATCGCCAACGCCCTGAACCCCTAGAAATCGGCGTTACAGAACCAGCCCTCGGGAGGGGGCGCCCCCTCGCCCCCTCCCACTTTTTAAATGATGAGCCCCGGCGCGCTGCGCCGGATGAACCGCGAAGAGAGGAGATGACGGATGTTCGAGCGCTTCATTTCGAGATTCTTCCCATCGGACCTGCTGTCCAGGAAAGAGGGCCAGGACCTGGCCGAGTACGGAATGCTCGCAGCCTTGATCGCCGTCGTCGTCATCGTGACGCTCATTACCGTCGGAAACAGCCTCGTCGTGCTGTGGGGAAACATCACCACCGCCTTCGCGGCACTTCCTTAAGACTGGAGCTGAGAGAATCGTGGAAAGCAAAATCCTGATTTATCTCGTTGCCATCATGATCGCAGGAATCGCCTGCATCACGGACCTCCGCTCCCGTCGCATCTCCAACCGCCTCGTGATGACCGGGCTGGTGCTCGGCCTCCTCATGAACCTTCTCATCGGAAGCTGGGCGGGTCTGGGGTGGAGCCTGCTGGGCGGATTGCTCGGGCTGGCCATCTTCTTCCCGTTCTTCGCCCTGGGCGGGATGGGCGCCGGCGATGTGAAGCTGCTCGCCTGCCTTGGCGCCGTGCTGGGACCGAAGGACCTGCTCGCCGTTGCCCTGGTGGGCGCGGTGATCGGTGGCGTGCTGGCCCTGGTGGTCGCCACAGTGAACGGCCGGCTCCGCAGCACCCTGCAAGGCATCGCATCCCTCCTTGCGTTCTGGGCAACCGGGGGTCTCCGGCCTTCGCCGGTCTTGAATCTGGACAGCCCTGGAACTTTGAAGATCCCCTACGCCGTTCCGGTGGCGGCGGGCACCCTCCTGGTGCTGTTGAGCCGGTGGAGCTGACCATGAAGAGATTCCGTTCCGAGCAGTCAGGACAGAACCTGGTGGAGTTCGCTCTGGTGGTGGTGATGCTCCTGCTTCTGGTGGTGGGCATCTGCGAGTTCGGCCGGGCCTGGAACCTCTACCAGATTCTCGCCAACGCCTCGCGTGAAGGGGCCCGGCTGGCGGCGCTTCCGAGCGGCTTCACCACCGCCGCGGCCGTCAAGACCACCGTGCAGAACTATCTGACCACAGGGAATGTGGATCCCAGCAAGGTCACCATCGCCATCGGCGGGGCCGGCGTCGATGGTGGAACCGGAACCCAGGTCTCGATCACCGTGACCTATCCGTACAAGTTCGGATACGTCGGGCCCGTCGTTCGTCTCCTCAATCCCGGCGCCACCGCCGGAGCCGATATCACTATCACCGCTCAAAGCGTGATGCGCAACGAATAACCATCAGGTGCCGGGACCCCTCCGAAAGGGGCCCGAGCTTCAAGGAGGCAGAAACGTGAGAAAGATTCTCGTCATCGGCATTCTGATTCTGGCCATCGGCTCGGGCGGCGCTGCCAGCATCCTCACCTACCGGATGCTCAAGAGCCGGCAGCTCGCGGCCATGGATCCCGGCAACAAACCCGCCCCCACCTTTCCTCTGGTGGTGGCCACCACGAAGCTCCCTTACGGCAGCATGCTCCAGGCGGAGCACGTGAAGACCGTCGAGTGGGCCTCGACCGTGCGGCCCGAGGGGTCCTTCTCGGATCCGCAGGCGGTCATCGGCCGCGCCATCCTGGATCCGGTGGTTCCCGGCGAGCCCATCATCGAATCGCGCCTGGCGCCCAAGGACGCCGGCAGCGGGCTGGCCAGTGTGATTCCCAAGGGAAAGCGCGCCGTCAGCGTGCGCGTCAACGAAATCATCGGTGTCGCCGGTTTCGTTCTGCCGCGTACCCGCGTGGACGTGGTGGTCAGCGTGAATCCCGGAGGCGAGAAGGGGAAGAGCGCCAGCAAGATGATTCTCCAGAACGTGGAGGTGCTGGCGGCCGGGCAGAAGATCGAGCAGGACGAGGAAGGCAAGCCGGAAACGGTGAATGTCATCACGCTTCTCGTCACCCCGGAAGATGCGGAAAAACTGACTCTCGCCAGCCACGAGGGAGACCTTCAGCTGGCGCTGCGCAACAGCCTCGATCTGGACTCGGTGACCACCCAGGGCGTGCTCCTGTCGTCCATGGTGCACGGCGCCCCCGTCGCGGCCCCCGCACCGCGGGCCAGCCGCCCCGCTGCTCCCAAACCCACCCCGGACACCGTCGAGGTGATCCGCGGGAACAAGCGCTCAACGGAGAACTTCTAACATGAACAACAACCGTCGCTCCCCTCGTCCCGTGACCCGGAAGCTGACCGTGCTTGCCCTGAGCCTTGTCCTGGCCGTGACCTGCATCTCCGCCCGGTCCCAGGACACCACCGACTCGTCGGTGATGCTGCGCTCCGTGGATGTCCAGCCGGCCCCCGACGGAAGCGGCGCCTGGGCGGTGTTCCACGGTAACAATCCCCTCCCCTTCTCCCTCTCTCCCATCGAGGGCGGGACCTGGAGCCTGACCATGGACGGGGTGGATTGCCGTGAAATCCCCCAGGAAATGAACCTGGGAACGGCGGAGATGGGCCGAATGGTCATTCGCCCCGTCTATGGCACGCAAGGACGCCCCGCGACCCGCGTCGAGTTCACCACCCCCGAAGGAACGGAACGCCGCGTTCGTCTGGACGGCAACGATCTGACGGTTGAGGTGATGCCTGCAAAGGCGGTCCAAACGACCCCCGCTCCGGCTCCGACCCCGGCGGTTGTCCCGGCCGTGGCCACCTCGACACCCAGCGTGGTGCCGGCCCGCTCCACCGTGTCCGCGCCGGTGACCCGCGCCAGCCTGGGCCCGAACAGCGCACCCGTCCAGGATGAGGGGGCTTCCCCCAATGACCTGGTGGTGTCGAGCGGCAAATCGCTGACCTTGGACCTGCAATCACCGGTGACCCGCGTGTCGGTGTCGAATCCGACCATTGCCGATGCGGTGGTGGTCTCCAGCCAGCAGTTGCTCATCAACGGCCTGACCCACGGCTCCACGAGCCTGGTGCTCTGGTTCAAGGGCGGCTCGTCGAAGTCGTACAACCTCACGGTCCAGATGGACACGGCGGCGCTCGGGCGTCGCCTGAAGGAGTTCTTCCCCGATCAGGACATCGAGGTGGGCGCTTCGAAAGACACGCTGGTGCTCTACGGCAGCGTCAGCAAGCCCGAAATCGGCGAGAAGGCGGTGAAGCTGGCCTCCGACTACACCGGCAAGGTCATCAACAACCTGACCTACCCGGCCGAGGGCCGCAAGCAAATCATGCTGAAGATCATGTTCGCCGAGATCGACCGCGACGCCATGACCGAGCTGTCGGCGTCCCTGGTTCGTTTCGATCCGCTGAATCCGCGGGGCGACCACGAGGGCCTCACTTCGACGGGCACCCCGGGAGCCAGCGGCAATTTCGCCGATCAGCCCGTCGGACCCAATTTCAACTACAGCCAGGACATCAACATCTACGGCTTCAGCTTCAGGGACAAGTGGTCGGC
>Ga0075423_10000829_pt1 | contig 26139 bp, 27 predicted proteins | sample SoiMethybrSBSTD2_FD_80114 | JGI IMG/M metagenome (GOLD analysis project Ga0075423, IMG submission 80114) | Bulk soil microbial communities from a Populus tree surrounding site in Tennessee, USA - Soil MetaG P. TD hybrid SBSTD2 | ecosystem: Environmental > Terrestrial > Soil > Tree plantation... | reverse complement strand
CGCTGTCGTGGCGCTCGCGCTCCCGGTGTTGCTCGTCGCGGGCTGGCCGGTCAAGGGCTGGGTCCTCGGCGCGGTGCTCTGGGCGGCGAGCATGGCCCTCGGCCTGCTGCTCATGCGGCTCCGCATCGGCGCCGACAGCCTCGGGTCCTCGGGGGCGGTCGCGTTCGGCCTCGTCTTCCGCGGCATCGCCGTGATGATCGTCGCGATCGCCGTCGCGGCGACGAACCCGAGCGTCGGCCTCGCGGCCGCTCTCATTTACGCGCTCGCGTACACACTCGAGCTGGGCGTCTCGATCATGGCCTACTTCGGCGGTGAAGCGAAGTGAGACGCGGCCTCGTTCTTCTCACGACCGCGCTGCTGACGCTCGCGACACCGACCGCTGCCCTCGCGGCGAGCGACGAGTTCACGCCCGAGGAGGAGTTCCATCTCGACAAGTGGGTTCCGATCAAGATCGGGCCACTCGACCTCTCGATCACGAAACCGGTCGTCTACCTCTGGCTGGGCGCGATCGTGACCATCGCGTTCGGGATCGTCTTCATGCGCCTGCGCCTCCGCGTCGATCCGACCACACGGCAGACCGTCGGTGAGAGCGTCTACGACGCGACCCAGGCGCAGATCGCCGAGCAAGGGTTGCCGTCGAAGGCAATCGGGCGGTGGTTCCCCTACGTCGCGTCCCTCGCGCTCTTCATCTGGATCGTGAACCTGATCGGCTTCATCCCGCTCCCGATCTCGAACGACACCGTTCACATCTTCGGGCTCGAGCTTCCCACCTGGGCGATCTACGCCGCGACGTCGAACCTCTCCGTGACGCTTGCGCTCGCGTTGTTGACGTTCCTCTTCACCCACATCGAGGGAATCCGCTGGAACGGCGTCCGGCGCTACTTCAAGAGTTGGATCCCGGAGGCGCCGCCGGCCGCGCTGTTCCTGATCGTCCCGATCGAGATCATCTCGCAGTTCATGCGCCTCATCTCGCTCAGCGTCCGTCTCTACGCCAACATGCTCGCCGGCCACATGTTGATCCTCGTCATGATCGGCCTGCTGTTCGTGGTCGGGTGGGCGGGGATCATCGGCGTCCCGGTGGCGATTCTCTTCTACCTCTTCGAGGTCGTGATCGTGGTCACGATCCAGGCATTCATCTTCGCGGCGCTGTCCGCCATCTACATCGGCTCGGCGATCGAGCCTGAGCACTAAGGAGGGAGTCTCGTGATCATCGAGTTACTGGCCAAAGTTGATCCGACGCTCGGAGCGGGGCAGGCGATCGCCTTCGGGCTCGGTGTCGGACTGGGGGCGGTCGGTGCGGGCATCGGCATCGGCAACATCTTCGGGAACATGATCGCCTCGGTCGCCCGTCAGCCCGAGCTGCGCGGCGAGCTGCAGGGGATCATGTGGCTCGGCTTCGCCCTCACCGAGGCGGTCGTCTTCTACGGTCTGCTGGGCGGCCTGCTCGCCTTCGTGCTCGTCAAGTGAATCTGTCGCAGACGTTTCCGCTCGCCATATCCGACCTGATCAAGGTCGTTCCCGGCCTGATGATCTGGACGCTGGTCTCGTTCGGTGTCGTCTTCTTCGTCCTCAAGCGCTATGCGTTCGGGCGGATCCAGACGCTGATCGACGAGCGGCGGGCGCGGATTCGCGAGTCGCTGGACGAGGCGGATCGCGCGCGGGAGGAGGCGCGGCGGCTCGTCGAGGAGCACCGCAAGCTGATCGGGCAGGCGCGCGGCCAGGCAGATCAGATCCTCGCCGATGCGCGGCGGACTGCGGACGCGCAGCGTGAACGAGTCAAGGAGGAGATCGAGGCCGACCGGGAGCGCCGGCTCGACGAGACGCGCAGGCAGATCGAGGCGGAGACCCAGAGGGCGCTGCAACAGATTCGCGCTGAGGTCGCCGACCTTGCGCTCGTGGCGGCCGAGAAGGTGACCTCTGGCGCCCTCGACGGGGACAAGCAGCGCCAGCTGATCGACGCCGCCGTCCGGGACCTCGACTTCTCGGCGCTCGAGGAGCGGCGCAACTAGGGCTCGTCTGCACGCATGGCAGTAGCTCAGCGGATGTATGCGCGCGCGCTGCTCGAGGCGGCGAAGGAGGAGGGCCGTCTCGACCAGGTGCAGGAGCAACTCGCGCAGTTCGTCGCCTCCGTGCGGGCGGTGCCGGAGCTCGCCGAGCTGCTGCGTAACCCGCAAATCGAGCCTCGTGCGAAGGCGTCCATCCTCGAGGGCCTGCTTGCCGATGCCGACGAGCTCGTCCGTAACCTGCTTCTCGTCCTCGCCGAGCGCGGCCGAGCGGCCGAGATCGAAGAGGTCGAGCGCGAGTTCGAGCGCCTCGTCGCGCGAGAGGAGGGCCGGATCGACGTCGAGTTGACGACTGCGGTGGAACTCTCGGAGGAGGAGGCTCGCGAGATCGTGGGTCAGATCGAGCGCCAGGCGGGCCGCCGGGTCGAGGCGACCCGTAAGGTCGACCCGAGGCTGATCGGCGGCATCGTCCTCCGCGCCGGATCGCTGCTCGTTGATGCGAGCGTCCGCGGCCGGCTCGACCGTTTACGCAGAGAATTGGTAACTCGCTAACCGAAGGAGCGGAGTTGTTACGGCCCGATGAGATCACGTCGATCCTCAAGCAAAGGATCGAGCAGTACGACGTCGAGACCGACCTCGCCGAAGTCGGAACGGTGCTCCAGGTCGGGGACGGCATCGCCCGCATCTACGGGCTCGAAAATGCCGCCTCCCAGGAGATGCTGGAGCTCGAGCACGGGGTGGTCGGGCTCGCCTTCAACCTGGAAGAGGACAACGTCGGGGCGGCGCTGTTCGGCGAATGGGAGCACGTGAGCGAGGGGGAACCGGCGCGGCGGACGGGTCGCGTCGCGAGCGTGCCCGTCGGCGATGCGTTGCTGGGCCGCATCGTCGACCCGCTCGGGCGCCCGCTCGACGACGGCGGCCCGATCGAGTCGTCGGAAACGCGCCCGCTCGAATTCAAGGCGCCTGGTGTCATCGACCGCCAGCCGGTCACCGAGCCGCTCCAGACAGGGCTGAAGGCAATCGACTCGATGATTCCGATCGGCCGCGGCCAGCGCGAGCTGATCATCGGCGACCGCGGGACCGGGAAGACCGCGATTGTCATCGACACGATCCTGAACCAGGTCGGCCAGGACATGATCTGCGTTTATGTCGCCATAGGCCAGAAGGCATCGACGGTCGCCCAGGTGTACGAGCGGCTCCGTGACGCCGGCGCGATGGCATACACGACCATCGTCATGGCGCCCGCGAACGAAGCGGCGCCGATCAAGTGGATGGCCCCGTATGCCGGCTGCGCGATCGGCGAGTACTTCATGTACGACGGCCGCCACGCGACGTGCTTCTACGACGATCTCTCGAAGCACGCCGATGCGTACCGGCAGATGTCGCTCCTCCTGCGCCGCCCGCCGGGCCGCGAGGCCTTCCCGGGTGACGTCTTCTACCTGCACTCGCGGCTGCTCGAGCGCTCGTGCAAGCTGTCCGACGACAACGGCGGCGGGTCGCACACGGGCCTCCCGATCGTCGAGACGCAGGCGGGCGACGTGTCGGCGTACATCCCGACGAACGTGATCTCGATCACGGACGGCCAGATCTTCCTCGAGTCGGAGCTCTTCTACTCGGGCGTCCGGCCGGCGATCAACGTCGGGATCTCGGTCTCCCGCGTGGGCGGCAACGCCCAGACGAAGGCGATGAAGTCGGTCGCAGGTCGGCTGCGTCTCGACCTCTCGCAGTACCGCGAGCTGGAGGCATTCGCCCAGTTCGGTGCCGAGCTCGACGTCCAGACGCAGCGGGCGCTCAGCCGCGGCGAGCGGATGGTGGCAACGCTCAACCAGCCGCAGTACCAGCCATGGCCCGTGGAGGAGACGGTGGTCGCGATCTACGCCGGGACGCACGGCTATCTGGACGACATCCCGACGCCGCAGGTACCGCGCTTCCAGGACGAGCTGCGCGAGCACATGCGGGCAGAGAAGACGATCTACCAGGAGATCCGGGAGGGCAAGGAGCTGCCGGACGAGCTCGCCGGGCGGCTGAACGGCCAGCTCGAGAAGTTCAAGGAGATGTTCAACGTCGAGGACGAGTCGGGCGTCGCCGGCGCGGCAGCGTAAGCAATGCCCGCCGCCTCCGTTCGCGACCTCCGCCGGCGGATCCGGTCGATCGGCAACACGCGCAAGATCACGCGGGCGTTGGAGCTGGTCGCGTCCGCCCGGCTCCGCCGCGCAGAGGCGCGCATCGCCGCGATGCGCCCCTATGCCGAGCGGATGCGGGAGCTGACGGCGGGCACGGCGCGAGCGGCGGCGTCGTTCCAGGGCCTCGCGCTCCTGCAGCAGCGGGAGGTCCGCACGGTCGCGATCGTCGCCGTGACGAGCGACCGCGGCCTCGCCGGCTCCTTCAACGGCCAGATCCTCCGGCGTGCGTTCGCGCTCGAGCGCGACCTGCGCGGCCAGAACGCGCAGGTGCGCTGGCTCGTCACCGGGAAGAAGGGGCGCTCGACGCTTCGCTTCCGCCGCTACGAGATCGAGCAGGCGTGGATCGACTTCACCGACCGCCCGACCTACCACGACGCGCAGGCGATCGCCCACAAGCTCGAGGAGCTGTACACCGAGGAGGCGATCGACGGCGCATCTGTGATCTACAACCGGTACTACTCGCCGCTGACGCAGACGGTCGAGGTGCAGGAGCTGCTGCCCATCTCGGAGGATCTCCTCGCCGCCGCCGACGATCGCGACGCCGCGCAGACCGGCGACTTCATCTTCGAGCCGGAGCCGGAGCAGATCCTGGAGCGTTTGCTCCCCGTGTACCTCGAGACCGAGCTCTACCGGGCACTGCTCGAATCCGCCGCGTCCGAGCACGGCGCGCGCATGACGGCGATGCGAAACGCCTCGAAGAACGCCGGCGAGCTAATCGACACGCTCACGCTAGAGATGAACCGGGCCCGGCAGGCCGAGATCACGCAGGAGATCCTCGAAGTTGTCGCCGGAGCCGATGCGCTCACGACCTAGGCCGGCTCCCGCCTTCAGGCTCCGCCGCGAGCGCGCGTTGCTCTGGTCGCCGCAGCCGGGCTTTGCCCGGCGAAGGTACAGCGCGGGAAGCGCGTCTGTCCCTGGGTTCTGGGAGGGGGCCAACGGGGGAAACCCCATTTCCCCCGTTAGCACCAACTCTTTGGTGCGTTGGTCGTCTATTGTTCCTAGCTAGCCGTGGCGACGAGAGAAAAGGATGTAGTCGGTAGCCAGGCCGGGCTTGGCGCCGCCGTCGCGACCGAGACCCATGGGGAGCTCGGCACGGCCGAGGCCGTTCGCGCCCGCGGCTACTGGGAGCTCGTCTGGATCCGCTTCCGGAAGGACAAGGTCGCGATCGCAAGCGGCATCGGGATCATCCTGATCTTCCTGATCGCGTTCGCCGGCGCTCCGATCGCGAAGCACTTCGTCGGCCACGGTCCGGACGACATCTTCACGGGCACCGCGGCCGTGCAACAGCCGAGCCTGCTGCCGGCCGGTCCGTGGACGCACATCGACAACTACTACACGGGGAAGACTGACGTTCTCGTGCTCGGGGCGGCGAATCGCCTCGGCCAGGACGAGTTCCTGCGCCTCCTCTACGGCGCGCAGGTCTCGCTCGAGGTCGCATGCCTCTCCACGCTGGGCGTGATGATCATCGGGGTCATACTCGGAGCGATCGCGGGTTACTTCCGCGGCTGGTCCGACACGGTCGTCTCTCGCGTAACGGAGATCACGATGGCCTTCCCGCTGGTGCTCTTCGTCGTCGCTCTCGCCGCGACTGCGGGGCCGCGGCTCGACTCGATCACGTTAGGTGGGACGTTCACTCCCGGGGTGATGACGCTCGTGCTGATCTTCACGCTCTTCGGCTGGTTCTATCCGGCCCGGATCATGCGCGCGCAGGTGCTGTCGATCCGCGAGAAGGAGTACGTGGAGGCGGCGCGGATGATCGGCGCGAGCGACGCCCGCATCATCCGCTCGCACGTGCTGCCGCACCTGGTGGCGCCGATCATCGTGTATTCGACGCTGATCGTGGCCAGCTACGTCCTCTTCGAGGCGGGGCTCTCGTTCCTCGGCCTGGGCATCAAGTTCGAGGCCAGCTGGGGAAATCTCCTCTCTTCTGCGCCCGAGTACTACACGACGGTTCCGCTGCTGATGCTGTGGCCGGGCCTCGCCGTGCTGCTGACCACGCTCGCGTTCAACCTGCTCGGCGACGGGCTCCGCGACGCGTTCGATCCGCGCGCGGCTCACCACTAAGCCGGCGCAGGCCGCTCCGCCAAACATCGCGCCTCGGCGCCGCTAACTAACCGTTCACCGGTTCGTCATAGACGGATGGTGGGCAAGCGCCTGCCCCGAGCGGCAGTGCCGTCTCGGAGTTGATGGAAAGGAGTGGTATGCATAGACGGCTCTGGCTCTCGGCCGCGATGCTCGTGGCCGGGGCAAGCCTTCTTGTCGCCGCCAGCCTGGCGAGTGCCGCGGGGAACTCCCACGCGCTCAAGAAGGGCGGTATCTGGCGGTACGGCGTCGTGGGCGCCTCGGTCAAAGTCGACCCGCAGGTCGCATATGTCACGACCGCGTGGACGAGCGAGTACGCGACCGCTGCGAAGCTCTACAACTACCCGGACAGGCAGGGACCGGCTGGTTCCAAGCTCGTTCCGGAGGTTGCGTCGAACTTCAAGGTCTCGAACAACGGTAAGACGTACACGTTCACGATCCGGAAGGGCTTCCGGTTCAGCGACGGCACGAAGGTGACCCCGGCCAGCTTCAAGTACGCGATCAACCGCGTCGCGAACAAGCAGCTGTCGTCGCCTGGCGCCACGTTCATCACGGATCCCAACGGGACGAACATCGTGGGCGCGCAGGCGGTCAACGCCGGGCACGGCACGAGCGTGAGCGGCGTCACCGCGAAGGGCAACAAGCTGGTCATCCACCTGGCGAAGCCGGACGGCACGTTCATGTCGAAGATCACGATGCCCTTCTTCCAGGCGACCTCGACGAAGCTCCCGCTGACGAAGGAAGTCGAGAGCGTCGGCGGCATCAAGTCGATGCCTTCTGCGGGTCCGTACGCATACGCGAAGAACATTCCGAACCAGCTCACGTCGCTGCGGCGGAACCCGTTCTACAAGGCGGGCCCCGGCCGGCACCGCCCGCACAACCTGACGGGCTATGACACGCAGTGGAACCTGAACGAGCAGACCATGTTCAACCAGACGATGGCCAACCAGCTCGATCAGAGCACACCTCCGGCGGCCGAGGAGTCGAGCGTGGCCAAGCGGTTCGGCGTCAACAAGACGCGGTTCTGGTCGAAGCCGGTCAACTGCACGGGCTACCTGCCGATGAACACGGCGCGGTCGCTGTTCAAGAGCGTCTCGCTCCGCAAGGCGATCAACTACGCGGTCTCGCGGAAGGACTACGTCCAGCAGGCAGGTCCGTTCGCAGGTCAGCCGTGGTCGCACATCTTCAACGCGGGCGTGCCCGGCTGGTCGGCCGCGCAGCCGTACCCGACCGCGAAGGCGAACCTGACCAAGGCCCACAAGCTGGTCAAGGCCTCGACCCTGAAGAACAAGAAGATCACCGTGTGGTACCGCACGAACTCCTCGGCGAACATCGCGCAGTTCCAGATCGTTCGCCGCGACCTGATCCGGCTCGGCTTCGGCGCCGGGAACATCGAGTCGAAGGGCTTCTCGGGAGCCACCCTCTACGACGCCATGGGTAAGCGCGGCAACGGTGCCGACATGGGCGTCTCGATGGGCTGGTGCTCGGACTACCCGGATCCGTACGACTGGCTGAACGTCCTGTTCTACGGCGGCGCCATCCAGGCCGAGAACAACAACAACTACTCGTACTTCAACAACCCGAAGTGGAACAAGAAGCTCGCCTCGGCGGCGAAGCTGGTGGGGCCGAAGCGCCTCAAGGTCTACAGCGCACTCGACCTGCAGCTGACGAGGTCGGCGGCGCCGGTCGCGGCCGAGCGGACATACAACAACCGCACCGTCTTCTCCAACCGCGTGAACCCGAAGAGCCTGATCTACCAGGGCATCTATCAGGACTTCGACATCGCGGCGATGTCATTGAAGTAGAGGGAGACGGGTAACAAGAACCATCAACGGATATGGGGCGCCGGGTCGAGGCCGGCGCCCCACTTCCTCGAAGTACTGAGATAGGATTCCGAAGTCTGCGCTAGGAGGTCGACCCCCAGGCCATGTTCCGATACCTGATCAGACGGCTTCTCTGGGCGATTCTGCTCTTCCTCGTGATCACGTTCATCACGTTCGTGATCTTCTACATGGCCCCGGCCAACCCGGCCCGCGCGTACTGCGGCGGGGAGTCGGCGAAGGCGCAGTGCCTCCGGCAGGCGACCGTGGCCCTCGGTCTCGACAAGCCGGTGCCTGTGCAGTACTGGCGCTTCCTGAAGCAGCTGGTCGTCCACCACTCGCTGGGGACGTCGTACTCGACCGGCCAGAGCGTCAACGCGACGATCAAGAGCGCGGCCCCGGTGACCGCGTCGCTCGTCTTCGGCGGCGCAGTGCTCTGGATGATCATCGGCCTCATCGTCGGCGTGTTCTCGGCGCTGCGGCCGCGGTCGCTGCTCGACCGCGGGGCGATGGTATTCGTGCTCATCGGCGTGTCGGCGCACCCGATCTGGATCGGCCTGATCTTCTCGTACCTGTTCGGGTACAGGTGGCACATCACGCCGATCGCGAACTACGCGAACTTCTTCGGCGCGCCATCCGGGACTGGGTTACCCGGAGGGCCCTGGCAGTGGTTCTACCACATGATCTTGCCGTGGTGCACATTCGCGCTGCTCTTCGCGGCCCTGTACGTCCGCATGATCAGGGCGAACGTGATGGAGACGATGAACGAGGACTTCGTGCGTACGGCGCGGGCGAAGGGCGCGCCCGAGCGGCGCGTCCTCTTCGGGCACGTGCTTCGCAACGCGTTGCTGCCCGTCGTGACGATGCTCGGCATGGACATCGGCATCGCGCTCGGCGGGGCGATCTTCACCGAGACCGTTTACCAGCTGCCCGGCCTGGGGAGGACCGCGATCAATGCGATCAACGACTACGATCTCGCCCTCGTCCAGGGTGTCGTCGTATTCGCGACGCTCGCGATCATCGTCTTCAACCTCGTCGTCGATCTTCTCTACGCCTGGATCGACCCGCGCATCCGGCTAACCTAGGGTCACTTGCCGCTTCTCGAAGTCAAGGACCTACGTACCCATTTCCACACCGACGACGGCATCGTCCAGGCCGTCGACGGTGTCTCGTTCTCGGTCGAGAAGGGGCAGACGCTCGGCATCGTCGGCGAGTCCGGCTCGGGGAAGAGCGTCACGTGCCTGACGATTATGGGCCTGAACGCTAAGCGGAATACCGTTTCGAGCGGACAGGCGCTCTGGAAGGGTCGGGACTTGCTGACGGCGAAGCAAAGCGTCCTGCGGGACATCCGCGGGAACGACATCTCGATGGTCTTCCAGGATCCGATGACCTCCTTGAACCCCGTCTACACGATCGGGAGGCAGCTCGTCGAGGCGATCCAACTCCACCGCGACGTCACCCGGCGCGTCGCGCGGGCGCGCTCCCTCGAACTGCTCAAGGCGGTAGGCATTCCACGCGCCGAGACCCGAATCGACGACTATCCGCACCAGTTCTCCGGCGGCATGCGTCAGCGCGTCATGATCGCAATGGCGCTCGTGAACGATCCCGACCTCCTGATCGCGGACGAGCCGACGACGGCCCTGGATGTCACGACCCAGGCGCAGATCCTCAGCCTGATGAAGCGTCTGCAGGAGGATTTCGGGAGCGCGATCATCCTCATCACGCACGATCTCGGCGTCATGGCCGAGATCGCCGACGAGGTGCTCGTCATGTACGCGGCCAGAGTCGTGGAACACGCGCCGGTCGACGACCTCTTCAACCGGCCCCGCCACCCCTACACCTGGGGCCTCATGGGCTCGCTCCCGCGGCTGGAAGTCGACGTCGAGCGCCTGATCCAGATCCCGGGCCAGCCGCCGTCGCTCTTGCGGCCGCCGTCGGGCTGCCGGTTCCACCCGCGCTGCTCGTACGTGATGGAGAAGTGCAAGACTGTGGATCCGCGCCTCGAGGAGGCCGAGCGTGACCCCGGTCACCTGCAGGCCTGTCTCCTCGATGAGGACACGAAGGAGCGGGAGGCGGCGAAGCTGGTCGAGAGCACGATGGCGGGAACGGGGTGACGTGACCGAGACAGCGGTTCAGACCAACGGGCGGGTCGGGATCGACGACGACGCGCTGCTCGTCGTCGAGGACGTCAAGAAGTACTTCCCGATCACCCGCGGGATCATCTTCCAGAAGGAGATCGCCTCGGTGCAGGCGGTCGACGGCGTCAGCTTCTCGGTCAAACAGGGCGAGACGCTCGGCATCGTCGGCGAGTCCGGCTGCGGGAAGTCGACGCTCGCGCGCTGCATCATGCGGTTGCTCGACGTGACCGACGGCCGCATCGTCTTCGACGGACTCGACATCACACGACTCTCGCGCTCGCAGATGCGCCCGATTCGCCGCGAGCTGATGATGATCTTCCAGGACCCCTATGCGTCCCTGAATCCACGCAAACGCGTCGGGTTCACGATCGGCGAGGCGCTCAAGGTCCACGGGCTCGGGACGAACCAGGAGATCAAGCGCCGAGTGCAGGAGCTGCTCGAGGTCGTGGGGCTGAACCCCGAGCACTACAACCGCTTCCCGCACGAGTTCTCGGGCGGCCAGCGCCAGCGGATCGGCGTCGCCCGCGCCCTCGCCGTCAACCCGAAGCTCATCGTCTGCGACGAGCCGGTCTCGGCGCTCGACGTCTCCGTCCAGGCGCAGATCCTGAACCTCCTCAAGGACCTGCAGCAGGACTTCGGCCTCACCTACATCTTCATCGCCCACGACCTGAACGTCGTGCGCCACATCTCCGACCGGGTGATGGTCATGTACCTCGGCCAGGTCGTCGAGCTGGCGGGCCGCGACGAGCTCTACGCGCATCCGCGGCACCCCTACACCGGCGCCCTCCTCTCGGCCGTCCCGATTCCGAACCCGGAGCGCGGCCGGAAGCGGGAGCCGATCGTCCTCGAGGGGGACGTTCCGAGCCCGGTCAACCCGCCGAGCGCGTGCCGCTTCCACCCACGCTGCCCGCGTTTTCAGTCGGGTCACTGCGATGTCGAGATGCCGCCGCTCTACCCGTTCGGCGACGGCCACGTGGCCGCCTGCCACTACCCGCTCGAGCGGTGGCCGATGCGGGCAGACGAGATCCGCCGGCCCGACCGGCAGGCGGCCGAGATCTCGGCCGAAGTCTCCTCGTAGGCGCCGATGGTGCTTGCGGCGCTGCGTCGCCTCGTGGGGCTCCTTGCTCTTGCCGTCGGCATCGCCACGGCCGGATCCCTCCTGCTCGGCGCCCTCGCGGGTGTCTCCCTGACGCGCGCCCTGGCGCTCGGCTTCTACGCCGTCGGATCGTTCCTGTTGCTCGTCGGGTTCTTCGTCGGCAATCGCGGTCCCGTCCGGGTGCGGTCGGAGTCACCGGGCGCGAGCTTCCCGCTCGCCCAGTTCGGCAACCGCAAGCTCGGCTGGGCGACGCGCAGTGAGCAGCACGAGACGATCGGCTATTCCGCGGTATTCATCGTGCTCGGCTTCGTGCTCGTGCTGATCGGCCTGGCGTTCGACCGCGCCGAGCGGCTCTGGTAGGAAATTTACGTTCCGCACACTTCTAACTCTCGACGCCGGCGTGCGTCCAACCTAATATGAACGCCGTGGCTCCACGGCTCGATTGTGACCGCGTCCGCGAGTGGGCGTCGCTCGACCTCGACGGCGAGCTCTCGGACTTCGAGCGCGTCCTCATGGACGGGCACCTCGCGCTGTGCGCGGACTGCAGCAGCTTCCGCGCGACCATAACCGGTTTCACGGATCGTCTGCGCGCCGTCCCGCTCGAGCTCTCCGAACGCCCGGTCGTCGTCCGCAGATCGCGGCGCGCGATCTCGTTCAGGCGCGTGCCGGCGGCGGCTGCCGCGCTCGTGGTCGCCGTCGTCGGGGTAGCGACGCTGCTCAGCTCGGCCGAGCTACGCGGCGTCACCGAGAGCGCGCCCTGGGCGCGGCCGGGAGCCGCCAACGATGCGACCAACCTGATCCGGAAGACGGGGAACCAGCGGCCGCAGATCCTGCTGCAGCGACGGCGCGTGTATCAGCAGCCCGCGCCCGTTCGCGCGCGACAGCTTCGCGGCGGGCCCGTGCGCGGCTAGGCTTGCCCTAGCTAGTGCTCGCCTCGCTCGTCACCTCATACGTCTGAAGCCTCGACCACGCCGCCCGGGTGGCGGCGCTCGAGGAGGACGCCCAGGCAGCCCGCGGCATCGCGGGTTCGGAGGGCAGGCCGCCGGGTAAACTTCGATTGCTCGGACGGCGCCTGTCTCTCCGGCGCCTGAAACCTCACGCCCCACTACTAAATAGGGAAACGCATGGCTACTGAGAACGGTGCCCGCAAGAACGTGGGCAAGATCGTGGAGATCAAGGGCGTCGTCATCGACGCCGTTTTCACGGAAGGCCTCCCGGAGATCAACACCGCGCTCCGGATCGATTTCGACTCCGGCGACGACGGCGGCCGGGGTGGCACGCTGATCGCCGAGGTCCAGCAGCACCTGGGCGACGACCGCGTCCGCGCCGTCGCGATGGACTCCACGGACGGCATCCCGCGCGGCATCGACATCGTCGACACCGGCGCGCCGATCAGCGTTCCGGTCGGGGAGGCGACGCTCGGCCGCATCTTCAACGTCATCGGCGACCCGATCGACAAGGGCGACCCGATGCCGGACGACGTCGACCGCTGGCCGATCCACCGAGAGCCGCCCGACTTCGGCGAGCTCGAGCCGTCCGTGCAGGTCTACGAGACAGGCATGAAGGTGGTCGACCTCATCGCCCCGTTCGTCCAGGGCGGAAAGGTCGGGCTGTTCGGCGGCGCCGGCCTCGGCAAGACGGTGCTGATCCAGGAGCTGATCCACAACATCGCCACCGCGCACAAAGGACGCTCCGTCTTCGCCGGCGTAGGTGAACGGACGCGCGAGGGCAACGACCTCTGGCTCGAGATGACCGAGTCCGGGGTGATCGGATCGACGGCGCTCGTGTACGGCCAGATGAACGAGCCGCCCGGGGCGCGTCTCCGCGTCGGGCTCAGCGGCCTCACCATCGCCGAGTCGTTCCGCGACCAGGGACAGAACGTCCTGCTGTTCATCGACAACATCTTCCGGTTCGTCCAGGCCGGCTCCGAGGTATCCGCGCTCCTCGGCCGCATGCCGAGCGCGGTCGGCTACCAGCCGACCCTCGCCACCGAGATGGGCCAGCTGCAGGAGCGGATCACGTCAACGCATACCGGCTCGATCACGTCGGTGCAGGCGATCTATGTGCCGGCCGACGACCTCACCGACCCGGCTCCGGCGAACACATTCGCGCACCTCGACGCCTTCATCACGCTGTCGCGTTCGATCGTGGAGAAGGGCATCTTCCCCGCCATCGACCCGCTCGACTCGAGCTCGCGCGCCCTGCAGCCGGGCGTGGTCTCGGACGAGCACTACGAGACGACGACGCGCGTGCAGGAGGTGCTCCAGCGCTACCGCGACCTGCAGGACATCATCGCCATCCTCGGCATGGAGGAGCTCTCCGACGAGGACAAGCTGACCGTCCAGCGGGCGCGCAAGATCGAGCGCTTCCTCTCGCAGCCGATGTTCGTCGCCGAGGCGTTCACGAACCAGCCCGGCGTCTACGTCAAGCTCGAGGACACGATCAAGGGCTTCCAGGAGATCCTCGACGGCAAGCACGACGACCTGCCGGAGCAGGCGTTCTACATGGTGGGCGCCATCGAGGACGCCGTCGAGAAGGCGCGCAGCCTCTCCGGCGACGAGGATGCCGAGCCGGAGGCCGAGGCCGAGGCGGCCGAGGACGAGGAGGAGACCGAGGAAGCGGCCGCCGCGGCAGGCGCGACGTCGTAGTGGCGGACGAATATCGCACGTTCGACGTCGCGCTCGTGACGCCCGAAGGCCCCGCGTTCGAGGCGGAGGCGCGGATGCTGATCGTTCCGGGCGCCGACGGCGAGATCGGCGTGCTGGCGCGGCACGCGCCGCTCGTGGCCATGTTGAAGGCGGGCTCGACGCGCATCCACGTCTCGAACACCGAGGTGCTGGAGTTCGCCACCGGCCCGGGGTTCTTCAAGGTCGAGCAGGACCGCGCGATCGCCCTCGTCGACGATGCGGTGTCCGCGAAGGACATCGACACGGGCCGGGCGCGCGCGCAGCTGGAGGAAGCACAGGCGGAGCTGGACCGCGTCGAGCGCGGCGAGTCGGAAGCCGACCGCTGGCAGCTGGAACAGCGGATCAAGCACGCCGAGAACCAGCTGGCGGTCTCGGGGCGCTAGCGCTCGTACCTCGGCCGGTCGGGTGGCCACATTTGCGCTCGTTCACGGTGCGGGCGACGTCGGCTGGTACTGGCACCTGGTTGCCGGCGACTTGCGGGAGCGGGGTCACGATGTCGTTGCACCGGACCTTCCGTGCGACGACGATTCGGCCGGGCTGTCGGACTACGCCGACACCGTGGTCGACGCCGTCGGCGACCGCTCTGACGTTGTGGTGGTCGCGCAGTCGGCCGGTGCTTTCCCGGCGCCGCTCGTCTGCGAGCGGGCCGACGTGATACTCCTCGTGCTGGTGGCCGGGCTCGTCCCCGCGCCCGGCGAGGCGGGGCAGGATTGGTGGACGAACACGCGGTACGAGCCGCAGGGAGAAGGAACCGGCGACCTGATCGAGACCTTCTACCACGATGTCCCTCCCGGCCTGGCAGCAGAGGCGATCGCGCGTTCGCGTGAGCAGTCCGACACGCCGGCAAAGGAGCCGTGGCCGCTCGACGCCTGGCCCGACGTGCCCACCCGATTTATCCTCTGCCGTCAGGACCGCCTTCTCCCGGCCGACTTCCTCCGACGCGTCGTCGAGGAGCGCCTGGGTATCGAACCCGACGAGATCGACGCCGGGCACTGCGTAGCCCTCAGCCGCCCTAAGGAGCTGACGGAGCGGCTCGACGGCTACGCACGCTCCATCCCCGGCCGCTAACCAAACGTCGGCTCGCCGGCTTCGGCAAGGCGGTCGGCCACCACCGCCCGGCCGGCCTCGCGTCCCCCAGCATGCCGCGTCACCGCGGCCAGGAAGTGCTCGCGATCGAGGGCATAGAGGCGGAGCGGCGTGCGCGCGCGCACCGTGGCCGTCCGCGGGACGTCACGGAGCAGGGCGATCTCTCCGAAGTAGTCCGGCGCGCTCCGCACAGCCACGGGCGAGCCGTCCCTGAGCACGTCCGCCTCGCCCTCGAGCAGGATGTAGAAGTAATCGCCGCCCTCGCCCTGCCGGATCACCTCGTCGCCCGGCGCGCGCTGCAGCGGCAAGAGCACGGACGCGATCTCCTCCTTCGCCACCAGCGAGAGCTGGGCGAGCATCGGGACGCGGTCGACGGCCGCCAGCTGGTCGGCGGGGATCGCCGCGGAGTCGTCGACGGCGCGCAGTCGGTGCCAGGCCGCCACCGTGATGACCGGCAGGAACGCGCCGCTGGCGATGAGCGCACCGCGTAGCCCGACCGCCGCGCTCAGGCCGGCCACGGCGATGGAGCCGATGCCCATCATCAGCAGAGCGATGCCCCACATGACGCCGAGTACGCGCGCGAGGACCTCGTTCGGCACGAGCCGCTGCAGCAGCGTGATGCCGGCGACGTCGAGCACGCTGTTCCCCGCCCCGATCACCGCGACCATCACGAGCGCGACACCGACCTCGGGTGCCGCCCCGACCACGATCAGCGGCACGCCCCAGAGAACAAGGCCCGCCGCGAACGGCAGTGCCAGCCGCCGACCGGCAATCGACAGGGAAAAGACGGCGCCGACCAACCCGCCGGCGCCCAAGGCGGCAGTCAGGAAGCCGACGCCCCCTTCCCCGGTGTCGAGCAACTGCAGCGGGATCACGACGAGGAACACGTTCAGCGCACCGCGGATCAGGGACTGGCAGCAGAAGAGGCCGATGACCAGAGCGGCGCCCCGCTCGTGACCGAGCGCGCGGAACCCACCGAGGAGCTGCTCGACCAGCGTCTCGCGGCGTTCCCTCGTGGGCGCCGCCTCCTCGACCGAGATGAAGAAGACGAGGACCGCGGAGAGCAGGTAGATGACCGCGCATGCTGCGAAGAGGAGGCCCGCGGTCGAGGCTGCGAGGATGAGGCCGCCGAGCACCGGCCCGGCAAGCGCGCCGATGTTCTCGGTCGTCATCGTCGAGCCGTTCGCCGCCACGAGCTCCTCGGGTGTGCGGCACAGCGACGGCAAGAGCGCCCACTGGGCGGAGCGCGAGAGCGTCGCGCTCGTCGCCGCGACGGCGGCGAGCACGTAGATCAGGGCGGCCGACGGGTCCGTGTAGGCGACGAGGGCCGCGACGGCGATCGCCGCGGCCATCGACAGGAAGAGCCCGAGCACGACGCGATCCCGGCGGTAGCGGTCGCCGAGCGCGGACGCGAACGGCCCGACGATGGCGGACGGCAGCATCCGGATCAGGCCGACCAGCCCGACGGCGAGCGTCCCACCGCGCTCGAAGGCGAAGACCCCGACGCCGACGAAGAACGCCCACTCCGCGGTCACCGCCGCTGCCCACGCGAGCTGCGCGCGACGGAGGTTCCGGCTGCGCAGCACAGCCGAGTACCCCCTGACGATGCTCGAGAACCAGGCCGTGAAGCCGCTCATGGGCGTGCTTCAGCCTAGACTGACACCCGTGGTCGTGTGTGCCAGCTGCGGCGAGGAGAACCCCGACCGCGCCCGGTTCTGCCTGGCCTGCGGCGCGGAGCTCGCCCCGACGCCTCGCGAGCGATTCACGGCGACCGTGACGCTGCTCTTCTCCGACATCGTCGGGTCGACCGCGCTCGGGACGCGGCTGGACCCCGAGGTGCTCGCGCACGTGACCGGCGCGTACTACGAGACCATGCGCCCGATCGTCGAGCATCGCGAAGGCCGCGTGATCAAGTTCATCGGGGACGCGCTGGTGGCCGTGTGGGGCCTGCAGCCCGGCCGCGATGACGATGCGCTCCGCGCGTGCGCTGCCGCAGCGGAGATGCGCGACCGCCTGGAGCCGATGAACGACGAGCTCGAGCGGACTCGTGGTGTCCGCATCGGCGCGAGAGCCGGCATCACGACCGGGCCGGTGGCAGGCGAAGGCGACAACCTCGTCGCCGGCGACACGTCCAACGTGGCGTCGAGCGTGCAGGGTGCGGCCGAGCCGGGCGAGGTGCTCCTCGCGGAGATGACCTACGACCTGGTCCGCGACGCCGTGGAGGTGGACGCGAGCTCGGAGGTCGAGATCAAGGGAAAGCCGGGCCTTTTGCGCGTATACCGGCTGGCCTCGGTGCTCCGCGAGCCCGAGCGCAACGGGTAGGCTCGCCGCCGTGCGCGCGTTTGTCCCGGGCATCTACCCGCGCTCCGAGGCGCTTGTCCAGGCGACTCGTGACCTTGACCGCGGCCGCACGACCCCTGAGGCCGTTGACGAGCAGTTTGCAGCCGATTTGCAGGGGTTTCTCGCGGTTCAGCAGAAGGCGGGCCTCGATCTGCTCGCGGACGGGATGCTGCGCTGGCAGGACCATTTCCGGGCGCTGCTCGAGGCCTCGGACGGCATCGAGCCGGGGGCGCTGACGCGCTTCCTCGATACGAACACCTTCTACCGCGCGCCGCGGGCATCCACGGTCACGCCGCACCTCCGTGAGCCGCTGGGCGAGGAGTACCTGGCGCCGCTGCCCGGCGCGCACGTGGTCACGCTGCCGTCACCCTGGGCGCTGGCGAGCGGGACGGGACTGACGCCGCGCGCGGTCGCAGAGGGGCTGCTGCGTCCCCAGCTCGACGCTCTCGGCCCGCAGGTCGAGCTCGTGGTGCTCGTCGAGCCGTTCCTCGCGCGCGACCCGGCCGCGAAGCTCGACGACCTCGCATCCGCTCTCGAGGCGCTCGCGGGGACGCGACCTCTGGCGCTGCAGTTCGTCTTCTGCGACGCACGGCCGGTCCTGGAGCAGCGGGTCGACGAGCTGGCGGTAGACGGAATCGGCGTCGACTTCTACCTGACTCGGGCGACCGACATCCCCGAAGGGTTCCTGAAGACGCTGCTCGCCGGCGTCGTCGACGCGCGCAGCTCGCTCGTCGAGGACCCGCGGGAGCTCGCCGGCTTCGCCGAACGGCTGCTGGAGCGGGCGGAGACCGTCGAGCTGGTGCCGAACGGCGACCTCCAGTTCGTCGCCGAGCCGATCGCGCGTCAGAAGGTGGCTCGGCTCGGCGAGGCGCGGTTCGCGGTCGGGCGGGAGGCGGCGGCCTGAGCGACTTCCGGTTCCTGACGCACGAGATCGGCTCGTTGGCGAAGCCACCGTGGCTCGTTAAGACGAACGCCGGACGGCCGCTCGCCGATGCGGACATCGAGCACGCTCGCCGGTGGGGCGAAAAGGTCGGCGTCGAGGGCTACGAGGAACTGATCGAGCTTCTCCGTCAGCCCGAGCGAGATCCGGTGGCCGTCGCGCGCTGGTCGAGCCGCTACGCCCTCCGGCTGCTGGAGTCGGCCGGCATCGACGTCGTCTACGACGGCGAGCAGCAGCGCAGCGAGATGTACGCGTGGGCCGTGGCGCACGCGAACGGCTTCGAGGAGCGCGGGACCGTTCGCAGCTTCGACAACAAGTACTACACCAAGTCGGCGGTCGTCGACACGCCGTCACTCCGGGCGCCGTACCACAACGACGAGCTCGAGTTCCTCGCGTCGGCTGCCGAGCACGACCTGAAGATTCCGGTGACCGGCGCGTACACCCTGGCGGTCTGGTCGTACGACGAACGGTATGGCTCCAGGGACGGCCGCCTCGGCAGGACCGGGCGGCGGGCGGCGGAGGTCGCTGCCCGGCAGGAGTTCGCCCTCGATCTCGCTCGCAACGTGATCCGCCCGAACCTGCAGGCGCTGATCGACCTGGGCGCGACGTGGATCCAGATCGACGAGCCGGGCGCGTCCACCGAGGAAGACGAGCTGGAGGTCTTCGTCGACAGCTTCAACGCGAGCGTGGACGGTCTGGACTGCTTCTTCTCGACGCACCTCTGCTTCTCCGACTACGACCTCTTCTTCCCGGCGATCGAGGGCATGAGCGGCTGCCGGCAGTACTGCGTCGGGTTCGCGAACTACGACAGCCGGGAGCTGGGGACGTCCGGCGCGGACAGGCCCGGGTACGAGGTGATTGCGAAGTTCCGGGATCTTCCGTACGAGCCGATCCTCGGCCTCGGAGTCCTCGACATCCACACCGATTTCGTGGAGCCGCCGGAGCTCGTGCGCGACCGCATCCTCTACGCCGTCGAAGTGTTCGGCGATCCGGCTCGGCTGCACATCTGCCCCGACTGCGGCTTGCGGACGCGGAGCTGGGAGGTCGCGTACGACAAGCTTGTGAGCATGGTCGAGGGCACGCGACTCGCCGCAGAGGCGGTAAACCGGGCACACGCCCGCGCCTGACTTCCAAACTGCTGTGATGGAGGTCAACTTCGGCTCCGGCCCGGCGTTCAGCGTCGGCGTCGAGGAGGAGTTCCAGATTGTCAACGCGTCCAGCTTCGAGCTGGTCTCGCGGTTCGACGAGGTCGCCGAGGCGGCCGGCGAGGACTCGCGGATCAAGCCGGAGTTGCTCCAGTCGACGGTCGAGGTAGCCACCCACGTCGCCGAAACCGTCGGCGGCGCCATCGAGGAGGCGGCGGCGCTGCGCGAGCGGCTTCGCGACGCAGCCGCCGACCACGGGGCGCTGATCGTCGGCGCGGGAACGCATCCGTTCTCGCGCTACCAGGACCAGGACGTCACCGACGAACCCCGCTACCGCGAGTTGATCGAGGCGATGCAGTGGGTCGCCGAGCGCGAGATCATCTTCGGGCTGCACGTCCACGTCGGGCTGCCCGACGCGCAGACCGCGATCGCGGTCGCCAACGGTCTACGCAACTGGCTACCGGAACTGCTTGCCCTCTCGGCCAACTCGCCCTTCTGGCACGGACGTGACACGGGCCTCGCGTCGACCCGCATCAAGGTGTTCGATCCGTTTCCCCGGAGCGGGATGCCGCCGGCGTTCTCGTCCTGGGAAGAGTTCGAGCTGCTCGTCGAGCGTGGTGTCAAGACCAACTCGTTCCCGGATTACACGTACATCTGGTGGGATCTCCGTCCCCACCCGACGCTCGGCACGATCGAGGTGCGGATCTGCGACGCGCAGACGAGGCTTGCGAACGTCGCCGGGCTCGTCGCCCTCATCCAGAGTCTCGTGGCGACGCTCGCGGATCGATACGAGCGGGACGGCCAGGTCGCAACCCAGCCCCGGCCGCTCATCGAGGAGAACAAATGGCGCGCGGCCCGCTACGGGCTCGACGCGGAGCTCATCTGGCTCGAGCAGGACGAGGAACGCCCGGCCCGCGAGGCCCTCGGCTCGCTCGTGGAGCTCGCCGGTCCGGCGGCGAAGCGCCTCGGTTGCACCGCGCAGCTCCACGAAGTCACGCGAGTGTGCGGGCGCGGCACCGGCGCCGACGAACAGCGCGCCGCGTACGGGGAGGGGGGTACGCTGCTCGCAGTTATGCAGTGGCTCGCGGCATGCACCACGTCAGACTGCTGACGGTGTCGATCTCGGCCTGATGGCTCGGGTCGGGATCTTCGGCGCCGGCTACGCCGGCCTCGTGACCGGGGCGTGCTTCGCCGAGCTCGGCCATACCGTCGTGGTCCGCGACGTCGTTCCCGAGAAGGTCGACGACCTCGCGGCAGGCCGTGCGCCGTTCCACGAGCCCGGCCTGGACGAGCTGCTCGAGCGCAACCGGGAACGGCTGCGCTTCACGCTCGACGCCGCGGAGGCCATTCGCGAGAGCGACTTCTTCTTCGTCTGCGTCGGCACGCCCGCGACCTACGCCGGCGATGCCGACCTCTCAGCGGTTTGGACCGTCCTCGACGAGCTGCCCCGCGTTGACCGGCGCGCCGTCCTCGTCATGAAGAGCACGGTTCCTGTCGGCACGGGGGAGAAGGTGGCTGCGGCCCTGCACGCGCGCGGCCTCGAGAACGTCGGTTACGTCTCCAACCCCGAGTTCCTGTCGGAGGGGAGCGCCGTGCGCGACTTTCTGGAGCCCGACCGGATCATCGTCGGCGCATTCGACGACGTCGACGCGGCGGCCGTTGAGGAGCTCCATTCGGCGATCGACGCGCCGGTCGTGCGGACGGACGTCGCGTCGGCGGAGATGGTCAAGCTTGCGTCGAACGCCTTTCTGGGCACTCGGATCAGCTTCATCAACGAGATCGCGAACGTCTGCGAGCTCGTCGGCGCCGACGTGGAGCAGGTCGCTCGCGGTATGGGCCTCGATCGCCGGATCGGCGAGAAGTACCTGCATCCGGGGATCGGGTTCGGCGGTAGTTGTTTTCCAAAAGACATATCTTTTCTTAAGCTTCTTGCCGGAAATTCCGGCTACCACTTCCAGCTGCTGAACTCGGTCATCGAGGTGAACGAGCTGCAGAAGCGGCGCGTCGTCTCGAAGCTCGAGAAGCACCTCGGCTCCTTGCGAGGAAAGACCGTCGCACTGCTGGGCCTGTCCTTCAAGCCGAACACCGACGATCTCCGCGAGGCGCCCAGCATCGTGCTCGCCTCGCGGCTTCTCGCCGAAGGCGCCGACGTGCGGGCCTGGGACCCGGTCGTCGATCCGGACGAGCGGCTCAAGGGCGTCGAGCTCGCCGGCACCATGCTCGACGCGGTCCGGGGTGCCGACGCCGCCGTCATCGTCACCGAGTGGGGCGAGCTGCGCTCGCTGGCTTCGAAGGACGTCCGCGAGGTCATGCGGACCCCGCTGATCATCGACGGGCGAAACCTCCTCGACCCCGTCGCGGCCCGGGCCGCGGGCTTCGCCTACGAAGGCATCGGCAGGCCCGTCTCCGCGCTCGAGGGGTTGCCCGAGGGCGACGAGCAGCCCGACCGCGCCGCCTCCTCGCGCTCGTAACGACCGGTCCCGGCTGTTCGCAATGCGCAGCGGAATAGACTCGCCCCGTCCCGTGGATCGAAACCTCTCGTCACCCAACCTGAGCGGCATCGACCGGTTCGCCTTCCATGTCGAGCGCATCGAGAAGCCGTGGGGGCACGAGCTGCTCTGGGCGCTGACCGACCGCTACTGCGGAAAGCTGATCTTCGTCCGCGCCGGGCAGGCGCTCAGTCTCCAGTTTCACAAGGTGAAGGACGAGGCGTGGTACATCGAGTCCGGGCGGGCCCAGCTCGAGGTCGCCGGTGCAGGCGAGCGGATCACCGAGTCGGAGATCGTCGGCCCGGGCGCCGCCTTCCACTTCCGGCCGGGGACGGTGCATCGCGTTACCGCGCTGGAGGACACCACCATCTTCGAGGTGTCGACGCCCGAGATCCACGACGTCGTGCGGCTCGAAGACCGCTACGGCCGCGGCTAGACCCGACCTTGACACGGTCGTGGTAAGGTTTGGCCGATGGAGGCGATGACTGTCGGTGAGGCGGGCAGGTGGACCGGGTGGTCCGCCCGGATGCTCCGCTACCTCGAGCAGGCCGGCCTGGTCGTCCCGGATCGGTCGCCGTCCGGCTACCGCCTCTACGGCATTCGAGAACTGAATCAGCTCCACTCGCTGCTGGAACTCCGGCGGCGGTTCGACGTCGACATCGACGCGCTCGCGTTCGAAGTCCGCCTCCGGCGGGAACCCGAGCTGCGAGCAGCCGTCGAGACCTGGCTCGCCGGGTCCGACGCGGTGCCTCGCACGGCGCCGGCTGCCTGGGTCGAATGGGAGCAGCGAAAGCACGAGCGGCTGCTGGCCGCCTGAACCGGAGGGAGAACTGAATGGCAACCACGAGTCGCTTCGACGTGAAGGATCTGACACTCGCCACGGAAGGCATACGACGGATCGAATGGGCCGAGCGCCAGATGCCGGTCGTTCGAGCAATCCGTGAGCGTTTCGAGCACGAGCAACCGCTCGCCGGGTACCGAATCTCCGCCTGCCTCCACGTCACCACCGAGACCGCGAATCTCGCCCGGACGCTGAAGGCCGGTGGCGCCGACGTCGTCCTCTGCGCGTCGAACCCGCTGTCGACACAGGACGACGTCGCCGCGGCGCTCGTCGAGGAGTACGGGGTCGGCGTCTTCGCGATCAAGGGCGAGGACAACGACACGTACTACCGGCACATCGAGGCCGCGGTCGACCACAAACCGCACGTCACGATGGACGACGGCGCCGACGTGATCGGCGTCCTCCACGCCCACCGCCGCGAGCAGCTCGGAGACATCATCGCCGGTACCGAGGAGACGACGACCGGGGTCATCCGGCTTCGCGCCCTCGAGCGGGACGGGGCGCTCGGGTTTCCGATCATCGCCGTCAACGAGGCGAAGACGAAGCACCTGTTCGACAATCGCTACGGCACGGGCCAGTCGACGATCGACGGAATCATCCGCGCCACCAATCTCCTGCTCGCGGGCCGGCACTTCGTCGTCGCCGGCTACGGCTGGGTCGGAAAGGGCGTGGCGCTTCGGGCGCGCGGGCTGGGCGCGCATGTGATCGTCACCGAGGTCGAGCCCGTGCGGGCGCTCGAGGCCGCGATGGACGGCTTCGCGGTCATGTCGATGGCGGAGGCCGCCGCTGTGGGCGACATCTTCTGTACCGCGACGGGCGACAAGGCCGTGATCACCGGGGAGCACATCCAGCGGATGAAGGACGGCGCCGTCCTCGCGAACACGGGGCACTTCAACGTCGAGATCGACATTCCGGCGATCCGCGCGCTTGCCGTCGAGACGCGTTCGGCGCGCGAGTTCGTCGAGGAGTTCACCCTCGCGGACGGCCGCCGGATCTATCTGCTCGCGGACGGGCGTCTGGTGAATCTCTCGGCGGCTGAGGGCCATCCCGCGGCCGTAATGGACATGTCGTTTGCCAATCAGGCGCTCGCGGTCGAGTTCGCGGTCGCCAATGCCGGCAAGCTGGAGCGGCGCGTCTACGAGGTACCGGACGCGATCGACCGCGAGATCGCGCGGCTGAAGCTCGACACGATGGGAATCACGATCGACAGCCTCACCGACGAGCAGGCGCGATATCTCGCGTCCTGGGACGAAGGAACTTGACCGGGGGTAGCCCGGCTGGCCCCCGCTTGCATGGGTAGCTCTCTTCAACCAGAGCAGATCGTTCGCCTCGAAGCGGATTGCGTCGTTTTGCTGGATCAGCGGCGCCTCCCTGACGAGGAGGTGGAGCTTGTTTGCCGGTCGGCCGACGCGGTTGCCGAGGCGATTCGAGTGCTCGCGATTCGAGGGGCGCCGGCGATCGGCGTAGCCGCCGCCTACGGGTACGCGCTCGCTGCGGCGCGCGGGGACGACCTCGACGAGGCGGAGCGCGTCCTCGCCTCGTCGCGGCCGACCGCCGTGAATCTCAGCTGGGCGCTTCGCGAGATGCGGGCGGCCGGAACCGACGCGTACGCGCTCGCGCAGCTGGCGCGGGCGATTCACCGCGACGAGGTCGAGCGGTGCCGGCGTATGGCGGCCCATGCGGCCGACCTGCTCGAACCGGGAACCCGCGCCCTCACGCACTGCAACACCGGCGGGCTGGCCACCGGCGGCTACGGGACGGCGCTCGGGGCGTTGCAGGCTGCCTGGGAACGGGGTCTGCTCCAACACGTCTTCGTCGACGAGACGCGCCCGCTCCTCCAGGGCTCGAGGCTGACCGCATGGGAGCTCGAGCGCGCCGGGATCCCGAGCGCAGTCATCGTGGACTCGGCCGCCGGCTCGATGATGGCCGCCGGCGAAGTGGACTGCGTCTTCACGGGGGCGGACCGCATCGCGGCGAACGGCGACACCGCCAACAAGATCGGCACCTACGAGCTCGCGGTGCTCGCCTCGCACCACGGCATCCCGTTCTATGTCGTCGCGCCGAGCTCGACGATCGACCTCTCGACGGCCTCCGGCGAGACGATCCCGATCGAGGAACGCGATGCAACCGAGGTCTCGGCGCGGTTCCCGGCGCGCAACCCGGCCTTCGACGTGACGCCGCACGCGCTCATCACCGCGATCGTCACCGAGGAAGGCGTGCACCAGACTCCGTTCAGCGTCTCCCTCGCGGGTCTTCGCGCGACCCCAGCATGAAGCTGGTTATCCTCGCCGCGGGGTACGCCACGCGGCTCTACCCGTTGACGCGCGACCGGCCGAAGCACCTCCTCGACGTCGCCGGCCGACCGGTGCTCGACCACGTCCTCGACAGTCTCGAGCCGATCGGGTTCGACGGCGCGTACGTCGTCACGAACGGCAAGTTCGCCGGTGTCTTCCGCGAGTGGGCGTCCGGATACCGAGGATCGCCGACGCCGGAGATCATCGACGACGGCACCACCTCGGAGGACGACCGCCTCGGCGCGATCGGCGACCTTGCGCTCGTCGTGCGGCAAGCGGCGCTCGACGACGACGTTGTCGTGGCGGCGGGAGACAACCTCTTCACCGAGCGTCTGGACGGGTTCGGTCAGCTCGGGCGCGAACGCGAGAAGGCTCTCCTCGCCGTCTACGACGTCGGCGACCTGGACGCGATCCGTCGGTACAACGCGATCGATGTCGACGACGACGGCCGGATCACCTACTTCGAGGAGAAGCCGGAGCGGCCGCGGAGCACCCTGACGGGGATCGCGCTCTACTTCTATCCGCGCAGGCTCGTGCCCCTCGTGGGCGAGTACCTTTCCGCCGGGAACAACCCGGACCAGCCCGGCCGGCTCGTGGAATGGCTCTACCGCCGCGAGCCCGTCTACGTCTGGCGCGTACCCGGCGAGTGGATCGATATCGGCTCGCCCGAGACGCTGGCGGAGGCGAACCGTGTCTTCAGCCGCCTGGGCGCCGGGCGCGGCTGAGCAGGTCGGTCAGCGGCAAATCCGCCAGCGAGCCAACGACGACGTCGGCCTCGGACAGATCCAGGTCTGCCGTGACCGGATTGGGCACGGCGACACAGAAGATGCCCGCGGCCTTTGCCGCCCGGACACCGTTCGGCGAGTCCTCGACGGCGACGGCCTCGGCCGCCGAGACGTCGAGCGCGGCCAGCGCCCGTCGGTAGAGCGTCGGTGCCGGCTTCGCCAGCGTCGCATCGTGGTCGGCGCAGATGATGCAGTCCCAGCCGTCCGCCT
>Ga0075423_10000826_pt1 | contig 26165 bp, 26 predicted proteins | sample SoiMethybrSBSTD2_FD_80114 | JGI IMG/M metagenome (GOLD analysis project Ga0075423, IMG submission 80114) | Bulk soil microbial communities from a Populus tree surrounding site in Tennessee, USA - Soil MetaG P. TD hybrid SBSTD2 | ecosystem: Environmental > Terrestrial > Soil > Tree plantation... | reverse complement strand
TTGTCGCGGACGAGGACCCGCCCCCACAGCGACGCCTGCCCCAGGGCGATCGGCCGCCCGGGCGGCGGCGGCGCCGGCTCCGGCGACCCACGGCCGTAGCAGTGCCGGACCCCCGTGTACCGACGGAACAGATCCTCGGCGAGCGCACGCGTGCGGAACGAGTAGATCCCGCAGTCGTGCTCGCCGTCCGGCGCCTCCGCGCCGTGCGTCGGGCAGGTGGCGGCGAGCGCTTCTCTCGCCGGCCACGTGACGTGGTGCCATGTAAACGACTCGAGGCGGTGCTCGCCCTGATGCAGCCGGACGTGCCACAGGCGCCAGCCGAGAAGTACGTCGTGCGAGAGGTGGTTCACGTCGAGCTGTCCGTCACGCCGGCAGCGGCTCCTCGGTCGGCTGCTCGACCGGCGGCGAGGGAACGGGCTCCTCGATGGGCAAGACCTCGATCTCCCGCTCGGTTTCGGGATCCCCGATGTCCATCGCGATCGCAACCAAGCGTACGAAGGCCTCCGGACAACACCCGCCCGCGCCGGGGTCAGGTCCAGGGTAGTGTCGCGCGTTTTTCCCAGTAGGTTTCGGAAGCTTCGTGCAGCGGCCGCACTCGGGACGCCAGCTCCTCGCCGAACTGGATGTCGAGTGCGTGCAGGTTGCTCTCGAGCTGGTCGACCGTCGCCGCGCCGCTGAGAACGACGTCGGCCCACGGACGCGCCAGCACGGCGGCAAGCGCCAGCGCGTCCGGCGTGGTTCCGGCCGCCTCCGCAGCCTCGCGGAGCACGGGCGGCGCGCCGCGTGCCGTGAGCCGCCCGTTCGCAAGCGCCTCCTTCACGATCACGCCGAGCCCGGCATCGTGCGCCGCTTCCAGCGCGGGCTCGGCCGAGCCGTCGAGCAGGTTCCAGGTCGCCTGCACGGTGTCGAAGCGATCGAGCTCAAGCGCCCGCCGGATCGTCGCCTCCTGGTCGGGCCCGGTCACAGTGAAGCCGACGGCAACCCCGGTCGCGCGCAGCCCGGCGAGCCCCTCGAGCACGTCCGCATCGTCGAGCACGCCGCTGTCCAGGGTCGCCGAGTGGATCTGGTAGAGGCTCAGGTGCGCGCCGAGGAGCGAGCGCGTCTCGTCCAGTTGGCGCCTGAAGGTCGTCGCGGACAGGTCTTTCACCTCGTGACGCTCTGCGTCGACCCGCCACCCGCCGGTGTACGTGTAGCCCCACTTCGAGCCAACCGTGACGTCTCCGGGGGCGAGGCCGCGGCTCTCGAGCCAGGAGCCGAGGAACTCTTCGGCGCGACCGTACGAACGTGCCGCGTCGACGTAGCGGATGCCCCGCCCGTAGGCCGCATCGAGAACGGCGTGCGCACGTCGGCGGAGCTCATCCACGCCGCGCTCCGGGCCGAGGTCCGCGTCGTGCCCGAGGGTGATGTACGCCGGGCGGCCGAGCGCCGCGAGCCCGAGCCCGATCGGACTGACGGCGAGCCCGGTATGACCAAGTTCCTTGAGCTTCATGGGCGGAGGCGGGCTTGGCCCGCCGCACAGCTCCTGTCGCCTTCGGCTCGGTCGCTTGAAGTTGACGCGCGAGTGATGGCGCAAGACGCAGGAATCCTTGCTTCCCCCTTACGACCTACGGACGAAGTCGATGCTGAGCGGGACGCCGTCGAGGTCGTAATGGTCGCGCAGCCGGTTCTCGAACCAGTAGCCGTAGTCGCGCGTCATCAGCCCTGGATCGTTGACGAACACCCGGAAGCGCGGCGGCCGCACGTGGATCTGAGCGGCATACAGCAGGTTGAGCCGGCGGCGGCCGTCCCGTGAGGGCGGCTGGCGCTCGCCGCGCAGCTCGCGGAGAAATCGGTTCAGCTCGGGCGTGGGGATCCGGCGAACGTGCTTCTCGAACTGCTCCTCAACACGGTCGAGGAGCCGTTTCAGGCCGCGCCCCGACCTCGCCGACACGGCGAGGATCGGCGGGCGCTGCCGGAGACGCGCCTGCAGCCGCGGGCGCACGTCCTCGATCGTCACGGTGCCGATGTCCCACTTCGAGAGGACGACCAGCGTCGAGCACTGGGCCCTTCGGGCGATGTCCGCCACGGCCAGGTCGCCGTCGACCAGGCCTTCGCTCGCGTCGACGAGGACGAGCGCGACGTCCGCGCGCTCGGCCGCCTGCAGCGCACGAAGCTCAGAGTAGTACTCGATGCCCTGGCGCTGCCGCCGCTTGCGGCGCAACCCCGCGGTGTCCACGAGGACCAACGTGCTGTCGCCGCGCTCGAGCACGGTGTCGACGGTGTCGCGCGTCGTGCCGGGAACGTCGGAGACGATCACGCGCTCCTGGCCGACGAGTGCGTTGAGCAGGCTGGACTTGCCGACGTTCGGCCGGCCGAGGATGGCCACGCGGATCGCGTCTTCCCCCACCTCCACCGGGCCGTGGCCGGGGAGATGCTCGAGCACGGCATCGAGCAGGTCGCCGGTGCCGTGCCCGTGGAGCCCGGAGACCGGAACCGGGTCGCCGAGCCCGAGGCGGTAAAACTCGAGCGCCTCGGCGTCGCGCGCCGGGTCGTCGAGCTTGTTCGCGACCAGCAGCACCGGCTTGCCAGCGCGCCGCAGGAGCCCGGCGAGCTCCTCGTCGCCGGGCGTGACGCCGGCACGAGCGTCCACGACGAAGACGACGACATCGGCGTCGTCGATCGCGGCTCGCGCCTGGTCGACGACAGAGCGGGTGATCGGCGAGGGATCCGCGACGTCCACCCCGCCCGTGTCCACGAGCAGAAAACGCCGCCCTCTCCACTCGCAGACGACCTCCTTCCGGTCGCGTGTCACGCCAGGGGTCTCGTGGACGACCGCCTGACGAGACTCGCTGAGGCGGTTCACAAGCGTCGACTTCCCCACGTTGGGGAACCCCACGACCGCCACGACCCCTTCGAGGGGAGCCTCCATCACGCCGGCGGAACGCCGTGCGGACGTCGCAGACGATGCATCTCGACCAGAAACTCCCAGAGGCCGCGGATGCGCCGTTCGATCTCGATGGTCGCCTCGCGGTATCCGCGGCCGCCCCTTGGCAGCCGGTCGAAGCGGAGCGGCTCGCCCCAGGCGACCGAGACCGGATGGAAGTTGCCCAACTTCCACGTCTGCGAGCCATGGATCGCGCCGGCGATGACCGGAACGTCCTCCTGCAACGCCACCATCGCCGCGCCCGGCATCGCCTTGCCGGGGACGCCCGCCCGCTGCCTCGTCCCCTCCACGAACAGGCCGAGCGCGTTGCCGTCGTGAACAAGACGGCGCATCGCTCGCACGGCCTCACGGTCCGATTCCCCGCGACGGATCGGCGTCGCGCCGAAGGCGCGGATCAGGGCCGCGAGCGGGGCGATCTCGTAGGCTTCGATCTTCGCGACGTAGTAGATCGTTCGCGGACACGCGGCGCCGAATGACACCGTGTCCACCCAGGAGAAGTGGTTGATCGCAAGCACGACTCCACCCGAGGACGGGATCCTGTCCTTTCCGTACACGCGGAGGCGTGTGAAGATCTGGGTCGTGGGCTGCGCCCAGTAGCGGCCGACAGCCCAGAAGGCGTCTGGGAAGGCCACTTGCTTACGCCGGCTGGCGCTCGCGCACGAGCTCCTCGATCCGGCGCACGACGTCTTCGACCTGGAGATCGGTCGTGTCGACAACCTCCGCGTCGGCGGCGGGCCGCATTCTGGCCGCGTCGCTCTCGTCTCGCGCGCGGAGGTCGGTCTCGAGCGCCTCCGCGCCGATGCCGGGGCGATCGGCCATCCGGCGTTGCGCGCGAACGTCGCGGTCTGCGACCAGGTAGATCTTGACGTCCGCCTCGGGCGCGACCACGGTGCCGATGTCGCGGCCCTCGACGACGACGTTGCCCTGCTCGACGAGCTCGCGCTGGCGCCGGCGCATGACGGCACGAACCTCCGGGTGGCGGGCAACCACGGGCACGAGTCGGTCGACGCGCGGGCGGCGGATGACGTCGGTAACGTCCGTTCCGTCGATCCAGACGCGTCCCTGGTCGTCGAACCCGACCGGACGCTCCTCGGCGAGCGCGGCGAGCGGCGGGCCGTCGCCGAGCGGCACGCCGCGATGAATGGCGAGCCACGTGAGTGCGCGGTACATCGCTCCCGTGTCGAGGTAACGGAACCCGAGGCGGCTTGCCACGGTGCGCGCCACGGTGCTCTTCCCGGCGCCTGCGGGCCCGTCGATGGCGACGATCAACCAGTCCCTCCTTCGCCGCTCACCGCTGAGCGACCTGGTCCAAGAGGTCGTAGAAGCCGGGGAAGCTTATCGCCGCGGCCTGCTCGCCCTCGAGCTCGACTCCTTGGCGCGACGCGACGCCGGCGACGGCGCCGAACATCGCGATGCGGTGGTCGCCCTTCGACTCGACTGTACCGCCGCGCAGTCTCGTGGGCACGCCGCGAACACGGAAGCCGTCCATCGTCGCGGTTACACGGCCGCCGATAGCCCGCAGGGCCTCGGTCACGGTCTCGATCCGGTCGGACTCCTTGGCGCGGAGCTCCGCAGCTCCGCGCACGACGCTCTCCCCTCGCGCCGAGGCGGAGGCGAGTGCGAAGAGCGGGAGCTCGTCGATGAGCCTCGGCACCTCGCCGGGCGGGACTGACGTCGCCACGAGCGGCGCATGGTGCACCTCGAGGTCTCCGACGATCTCGGTTGCCGCGCGGCGGCGATTGAAGACGGTGATTCGGCCGCCCATGCGCTCGAGCGCGTCGAGCAGGCCGGTGCGCGTGGGGTTGAGCCCGAGCCCGTGTACGGCGAGCTCCGACTCGGCGAGGAGCGCGGCGCCCACGGCGAAGGGCGCCGCCGAGGAGAAATCGCCGGGAACGTCGACTTCCCCGAGCACGATGCGATCTGCGCCTCGAACCGTGACGCTCCCGGGCCGCCGTACGACGCGGGCACCCGCAGCCTCCAGCATCAGCTCCGTGTGGTCGCGCGTGGCGGCGGGCTCGAAGACCGTCGTCGCGCCCTCGGCGAACAGGCCTGCCAGGAGAACGCAGGACTTGACCTGCGCGCTCGCGACCGGCATTCGCCAGCTGACACCGCTGAGCGCACCGCCCTCGATCGCGATCGGCGGGCGGCCCTCCGTGGTCTCGACGGTTGCACCCATGGACCGAAGGGGCTCGGCGATGCGCTCCATCGGCCGGCGCCGCAACGACTCGTCGCCGGTGAGCTCGAAGCGGCCGTCCTGCCCCGCCAGCAGGCCGGCGAGCAGGCGGATAAGCGTGCCCGCATTGCCGCAGTCGATCGGCTCGCCCGGAGACCTGAGCCCTCGCAGGCCGACTCCTCGAACGCGGACGACGTCGACCTCCTCGTCGACCGCCTCGGCGCCGAGCAGACGGACAGCACGGAGTGTCGACTCCGTGTCGCCGGACCGGCCGAACCCGCGGATCAGCGTCTCGCCTTCGGCCACGGCCGCGAGTAGCACGGCCCGGTGGGAGATCGACTTGTCTCCCGGAACGGCGATGTGACCGACGAGCGCGTGTGCCGGCTCGACCCGCCTCATCCGACGACGGGCGCCACGATCGCCGAGTACCCCTGCGCCTCGAGGAGCTCGGCGGCACGGCTTGCCTGCCGGTCACCGGCCACGAGCAGCGTCAACGTGCCGCCGCGGTCGGGTGAGAGATGCTGGAGCTCGAAGTCCTCGATGTTGATCCGCTCGGCGGAGAGCGCCTGCGTGATGCCGGCGAGCACCCCCGGGCGGTCGGGAACGTGGACGCGGACGCGATGTAGCTCGCCGGGGTCGGGGTACGCCTCGGCGAGCAGCTGTCGGCGGTTCCCGGCTGCCTCGCCGATCCAGCGGGCGAGGAAGCCGGCGTCGCCGCGCCCCAAGGCCTGCTCGACCTGTTCGATACGGCGGCGATGCTCCCCGAGCGCCTCCTGAACCTCGGCGGCGTTGTCGAGGAAGATGTCCACCCAGATTCGGGGGTTCGCGCCAGCGACGCGGGTCATGTCGCGGAGCGAGCCGCCCGCGACCGCGAGAGGCTCGTGGCCGTCGACACGCGTTGCCCCGGCCTGGTTCACGAGCGCGTTGGCGACAACGTGCGGGAGATGGCTCGTCAAGGCGGCGAGGCGGTCGTGGGCAAGCGGGTCGACGGCCACTGGAGTGGCGCCGAGCAGGCTGACGAAGCCGTGGACGAGCCGGTACCGGTCCGGGTCGGTCTCCGCGGTGGGCGTCAGGAACCACGACGCGCCCTCGAAGAGCTCGCCGTTCGCGTGTTCCGGGCCGCGCGCCTCCGAGCCGCACACGGGGTGACCGCCGACGAAGCGGGCCGACGGCGCCGCCGCACGGCAGACGGCGACCTTTGTCGAGCCGACGTCGGTGACCGTGCAAGCTTCCGAGCTGGCGGCGAGCACCGAGCGGACCGTCTCGCTGAGCGCGGCGACAGGAACCGCGACGAGCGCGAGTTCCGCGTCGGCGAGCGCCGCGTCAAGCGATTCCGCGGCCACGTCGGCCGCACCGCGTTCGACCGCGACTGCTGCGGCGCGCGCATCCTCGTCGTAGGCGGCGACGGAGTGCTCGCCGCGCTGCTTCGCCGCCAGTCCGATGGAGGCCCCGATCAGCCCACTGCCGACGATCGCGATCCGCATCCTCCCAACTCTACGGAGGAGCAGCCCAGCCGGTCGCTGGCCCAGGAGCTTCCCCAGAGGTTCGTCAGACGGGCCTTTTTTGACGGAGGCGGCTTTGCCGCCTGGAGTCACAGCGCGGGAAGCGCGTCTCTCTTAAGGAGGGGGCTCATGGGGGAAACCCGGTTTCCCCCATGCTCGGGTTAGCCGATCGTTTTGCCCATCAGGCCGACGAGGGCGCCGACCTCGGCCGCGAAGTTGCCGAACTCGCCGGTCGGGATCTGCTGCGGCCCGTCGCAGAGCGCCTCTTCCGGACGGGGATGCGACTCGACGATGATCCCGTCAGCCCCAACGGCGACGGCGGCCCGGGCGAGCGGCAGCACGAGGTCGCGACGCCCCGCGGCGTGCGACGGGTCGACGATCACGGGCAGGTGCGTCTCGTGCTTGAGCACAGCGACCGAGCCGAGATCGAGCGTGTAACGCGTCGAGCGCTCGAACGTCCGGATTCCCCGCTCGCAGAGGATGATGCGGTCGTTGCCCTCCTTGGCAACATACTCGGCAGCCATCAGCAACTCCTCCACGGAAGCCGACGTAGCCCGCTTCAGGAGCACCGGCTTCTCCGACCGCCCGACCTCGGCGAGCAGCAGGAAGTTCTGCATATTCCGGGCGCCGATCTGGATCACGTCCGCGGCCTCGACAACGTCCTCGACGTGCCGCGGATCCATCAGCTCCGTGACGATCGGAAGCCCCGTCTCCTCGCGCGCCTCGCGCAGGACGTCGAGCGCCTCGACGCCGAGGCCCTGGAAGGTGTACGGCGAGGTGCGCGGCTTGAACGCGCCGCCGCGGAGCATCGTCGCCCCGGCGGCCGCAACTGCCCGCGCCGTCTCGAGCGTCTGCTCCCGGTACTCGACCGTGCACGGGCCCGCGATCAGGCCGAACGCGGAGTCTCCGATCAGCCGCCCGTTCACGTCGATGACTGTCGGATCGGGAGCGACCTCGCGCGAGACCAGCTTGTAGGGCTTGAGGATCGGCAGCACCTGCTCGACCCCCGGATAGCCCTCCAGCGGAAGCGTCGCCAGCAGCTCGCGGTCGCCGATCGCGCCGATCACCGTCGCTTCGCGCCCGTGCGAGACGCGCGCCCGAACGCCGGCCTCCTCGAGGCGCTCGACGACGTGGCCGACCTCGTCGACCGTCGCGCTCGCACCCATGACGATCAGCAGCTCGGGAGACCCGTTCGCCGACATCTCGAAAGTCTAGGTGCGCCGGTGCAGGCGGCCGCCGACGCGCAACCAGACGATGTCCTCGTCAGCGTTGCGCAGGAAGACCATCCGGCTTCCCTTCCAGAGGTCGTCCGTAGCGATCGCCCGGTCGTCCTCGTAGAACGCGAGCTTCGCCGGCGGCGGCGGGGGTGGAATCGGCGCATCGGGCGTCGGAAAGCCGCGCGTCTGGACGTACCGCAGCTCGAGACCGCCGTCGGCGACTCCGACCTCGACGTCCGACATCCACGACCGGTAAACGCCGGCGTACTCGGCGAGTTGACCCGGCTCGAGCACGCGAAGCTCCGGCTCCGGCTCGCGAACGCCGAGGTACTCCTCCAGCAGTGGCTCCTGGAGCCGATCGATCAGCACGCCGCCGTAGTCGTGGTTCGTCAGGGCGGCGAACGCGAACTTCTCGTCGGGCGCGACGTAGAGGATCGAAACCTGGCCGCTCGTACCCCCGCCGTGCAACATGAAGTCCGCGTCGCCGATCCGCCGCAGCATCCATGCGAGACCGACGGCGTCGACGTCACCCCCGACCGGCACCTGTGGCTGCCGCAGCAGCTCGAACGATTCCGGTGTGAGCAGCGGCCGCCCGTCGAACGCGTACCGCCCGTAGCGCAGCAGATCGTTCAGACTCTGGACGATCCCGCCGGCCGGGTGCGAGGCCCTGCCTACCCACCAGTCCCGGGCGATCGCCGCCTGCTTGCCGCCCTCTTCACCGTGGAGGTGTCCGACGGCGAACCGGTACGTCATCACTTCGTCCGGGAAGAAGAAGGTCGATTCCAGCCCGAGCGGCTCCACTACCAGCTCGCGCATCGCCGTTTCGAACGGCTGCCCGGTGACCACCTCGACCACGCGGCCGAGGATGGAGAAGCCGGCGTTGTTGTACGACCACGCCTCGCCGAGCGGCGTGACCTGCGGTGCGTCCGCCAAGCGCGCGACGATGCGGGCAAGCGCGTCCTCGCCGCGGCCGTGATCCTCGAAGACGTCGCCGACCCAGCCGCCGGTGTGGGTCAACAGATGGCGAATGGTCGCGCCCTCGGCGGCCCGCTCGTCGGCGAGGCGGAACTCCGGTAGGTAAGTCCGCACGGATCCGTCGAGCTCGAGGCTCTCTCGCTCGACAAGACGCATTACCAGCGCGGCGACGTATGTTTTGGTGATCGAACCGACCTGAAAGAGCGTGTCGGCCGTGACCTCGAGGGGGTTCTCCCGGCTCGTGACTCCGAGACAGAAGGCCTCCTGCTCGCCGTCGGCCAGAACGGCCACTGCCACGCCGGGGACGCCGAGGTCGTCCATCTCTCTGCGAGCCTGCTCCCGGAAGCGCTCGAGGCGCGACATGCCGGCGAGCGTACAACCGGCTCGTGCATGCTGTCGTCTCAATTCACCATGACGGACCAGAACGACGACCCGATCATCCGCCGCTTCCGCGAGCAGATCTCCGACAACGACCGGCACCTCGTCGAGGCGATCAACCGGCGGCTCGAGCTCGTCGCACGCCTGAAGACGTACAAGGAGTCGCGCGGCGTCGACTTCCTCGATCCGGAGCGCGAGGAGTGGATGCTCCGGTACCTGTCGCGTGCGAACCGCGGCCCGCTCTCGGCCGAGGGACTTCGCGAGGTCTACACGGAGCTGCTGGATCTCACGAAGCGCGAGGTGGCTCGCTCCGAGGCAACTCCGCCGCCGGACTCTGCCGCTGCCAATCCACAAAGCTCGCCAGATAAACCGTAAGCACGGCGAAGGCGGTCAGCATCTCGATCATCGTGGCGCTTCTCGCACCGCGGGAGTGGGCGAAGATGTCGCCCGGAGGCGAGATGAGCGCGGTCGACACCGAGTAGTAGAAGTGGGCGAAGCGGGGCCGCGGGGCGAGGCCGACGAAGGCGGAGTGCGGATGGTAGGCCCACAGGCCGATGTAGACGAGCGCCCAGAGCAGGAAGAGCCCAAGCCCGAGCAGCGGCAGACCGATCCGCCGCAGGAGGTGGAGCCCGGCGGTCAGCGCATACTCGTGGCGCCCGCTCAGTGTCAGCCACCGGGTGGCAACGAGGAAGACGACGAAGCCGGCGATCATCAAGGCGCCGCCGACGCCAACCACCCACCACGCCCGCCCCGGCGTCAGTCGCGGACGCAGCATCCCGACGAGCGCGACGAACAGGCACAGGATCCCGAGCCGGATCATGCCGCCCGTCAGCCAGGTGGGCCGCATCTGCACGGGCGGCGGGCGGGGGCCGGGGTCATAGCGCGGTTTTCGCCGCGGCGAGGCCGTCCCCCAGCCCCCGGCTTTCTTGACCGGCGCGGCGCGCGTCCGTATCCTCGAGGCATGACTCCTGTCTGCTCGATCTGGGCCTGGGCTTGGCGCCACGAGCGGGGCGGGAGCACGCCGTGACCTGAGTCAGGCCGAACGGCATCCCGCACCGCTCGCAGACCCGATTCCGGGTCTTTTTCGTTCTGGAGGACAAACATGAACACCGTCACCGTCATCGCCACCGATCTCCTCACGCCGCTCGGGGCCTATCTCCGCCTGCGCGAGAGCGGAGTCGCGAGCTTCCTGCTCGAGTCCGTGGAGCAGGGTCGGCTCGGCCGCTACTCGTTCGTGGGCGCGGGGTCGCGCCTGCTCACGATCGACGAGGCCGAGACGCTCGGGCAGCCCGTGGTCGGGTACGTCTCGTACGACTACGTCGCGAGGCTCGAGCCGTCGGTCCCGCTCCCGGACGCCGGCCGCAACCTTCCGGAGAGCCGGTTCGTGGTACCCGAGATCCTCGTCCGCTTCGACCACGCCCGCGGCGCGGCCGACGTCCTCTGCGGTGACGCGGCCGAGGCGATCGACCTGCTGTCGGGCACGGCTCCCGCGCTGCCGTCCGGCACCGCCGACAGGCGATCCGGGACGAGGCGCGTTCCGTCCCGGTTCGCGTACGAGCGTTCCGTCGAGCGCGCCAAGGCGCACATCCGCGACGGCGACGTGTTCCAGGTCGTCCTGTCGCAGCGGGCGGAGCGGCGGACGGGAGCGACGCCGCTCGCGATCTACCGAGCGCTCCGCCGGATCAATCCGTCGCCGTACCTGTTCCTGCTCGAACTGGGTGGGCTCGCACTGGTGGGCTCGTCGCCGGAGACGCTCGTCAAGGTCGACGGGGGTCGCGCAAGCGTGAACCCGATCGCCGGGACGACGAACGCAGGGCCGGGCGATGCCGAGCGGCTTCGGAGCTCGGAGAAGGATCGCGCGGAGCACGTGATGCTCGTCGACCTGGGGCGGAACGACCTGTCACGCGTGTGCCGGGCCGGCACGGTCAAGGTCGGGCGCTATCTCGAGCCCGAGCGCTACTCCCACGTGACGCACCTCGTCTCGGAGGTGTCGGGCGAGCTCATCGACGGGGTCGATGCCTACGAGGTCCTTCGCGCCTGCTTCCCCGCGGGAACCGTCTCCGGGGCGCCGAAGGTACGCGCGATGCAGCTGATCTCGGAGCTGGAGGGCTTCCGGCGCGGGCCGTATGCGGGGGCGGTGGGCTACGTGCTTCCCGGCGAGGCGCTCGACACGTGCATCGGCATCCGCACGGTCGTGGTTCACGACGGATGCGCATTCCTTCAAGCGGGAGCCGGCATCGTCGCCGACTCGGATCCGCGCGCCGAGAACGACGAGTGCCTGCGCAAGCTCGCGGCGCTCGAGACGGCGATCGATCTCGCAGAGGCCGCGCCGTGATCCTTGTCATCGACAACTACGACTCGTTCACCTACAACCTCGTGCACCTGCTCCAGGAGGCGGGCGGGGACGTGCTCGTCAAGCGGAACGACGAGGTCTCAGCGGATGGCGTGGCCCGCCTTGCGCCGTCGCACCTCGTGATCTCCCCCGGTCCCGGCCGGCCGCGCGATGCAGGCGAGACGCCTGCTGTGGTCAGCCGCCTGGCCGGCCGGGTCCCCACGCTCGGCGTCTGCCTGGGCCATCAGGCGATCGTCGAGGCGTTCGGGGGCGAGATCGGCGCCGCGCGGCGCCTCGTGCACGGCAAAGCCTCGCCCGTGCAGCACGACGGCCGGGGGATCTTCGACTCGCTCCCGCAGGGCTTCGAGGCCGGCCGGTACCACTCGCTGAGTGCCCGCCGCGTGCCGGACTGCCTCGAGGTCGCGGCAACGTGCAACGACGGAGAGGTGATGGCGGTGCGCCACTGCGAGCTCCCCGTCGACGGCCTGCAGTTCCACCCCGAGTCGGTGCTCACGCCGCTCGGGTCGACGCTGATCAGGAATTTCCTCGCTGGGGATAATCGGAGGTAAGACCATGCGCATCTTCTCTGGCATCCAACCGACCGGCGCCAAGCACCTCGGCAACTACATCGGAGCGATCCGGCAATACGTGGCGACGCAGTCCGAAGGCGACGCCTTCTTCTGCATCGTGGATCTGCACTCGATCACGGTCGACTACGACCCGGCCGACCTGCGCGAGTCGACGCTCACGCTGGGCGCGCTGCTCATCGCCTCGGGCCTCGATCCTGACCGTTGCACATTGTTCGTCCAGAGCCACGTCGGCGAGCACCCTGAGGCGGCTTGGCTGCTGGGCGCCGTGACGAGCTTCGGGGAGCTCAGGCGCATGACGCAGTTCAAGGACAAGTCGGAACAGCAGGAGTTCGTCTCGGCGGGCCTCTTCACCTACCCGGTCCTGCAGTGTGCGGACATCCTGCTGTACGGGACCGACATCGTCCCCATCGGCGAGGACCAGCGGCAGCATGTCGAGCTCGCCCGCGATGTCGCAGAGCGTTTCAACGCGCGCTTTGGCGAGACCCTGACGGTGCCGAGGGCCGTGTTCCCGCAGGTCGGCGCAAGGATCATGGACCTCCAGCAGCCGGAGCGGAAAATGTCGACGACGGGCGGGTCGGCCCAGGGAACGGTGCTGATGCTCGACCAGCCGGACAGCATCCGGCGCAAGTTCAAGTCGGCCGTGACCGACTCGGGACGCGACGTCGTCCGCGCCGACGACAAGCCGGGCATCACCAACCTGATCGAGATCATGGCCGCTGCAACCGGCCACGCGCCGGAGGCGATCGAGGCGCAGTACGACGGCCAGGGATACGGGCCGTTCAAGGACGACGTCGGGCAGGCGATCGTCGAGCTCTTCGGCCCGATCCGGGCGCGCTACGAAGAGCTCCGGGCCGACGAGACGGAGCTGATGCGACTGCTTGGCGTCGGCGCTGAGAAGGCTCGCGTCGTTTCGGCGCCGACGCTCGAGCTCATGTACGAGCGGATGGGGTTTGCCCGCTGAGGCAGTGAGGACGGCCGTCTTCACGGCGGCAGTCCTCACGGTCACCGTCGTCGCCGGCGTGCTCAACTACAAGGGCGCCGCGCCCGTCGCGGTCTTCATCGTCTCCGGCATCGCACTCGCGGGCCTCGCCTGGGTGGTTGCCGTCGCCACCGAGGCCGTCGGGACACGCTTCGGGCCCGCCGCGACAGGGGTGCTTCAGTCGACGCTCGGCAACCTGCCCGAGCTGTTCGTCGTGCTCTTTGCGCTCGGCGCGGGCGAGGTCGTCGTGGCGAAGACGTCGATCGTCGGCTCCCTGCTCGCGAACGCGCTGGTCGTCCTCGGGTTGGTGATCATCGCCGGCGTGCGTGCGTCGGACGAGCGCGTGATGCGGTTTCGCGCGCGGCTGCCGAACGACACGGCGACGCTCCTGTTTCTAGCCGTCTTCATTATCGTCCTGCTCGGCCTCTCCGATACGGTCGGCGACCGGGCGAGCCGTCATCAGGTGGCGATCTCTGCGATCGGCGCCGTGTTCCTCCTCGCCGTGTACGGCGTGTGGCTGTGGGGATACCTTCGCGCCGAGCAGCGCGAGCCGGCGCTCGAGCAGGGCGGTGAGCACCTCCTCCGTTTCGATATCGCCGTCGCCCTGCTCGCGCTGGGCGGCGCCGGCGCGGCGTTCGTGTCCGACTGGTTCGTGAACGCCCTCGACCCCGCGACGAAGTCGCTCGGCATCTCGAAGGCGTTCACCGGCCTGGTCATCGTCGCGATCGCCGGTAACGCCGTCGAGAACGTCGCCGGCATCTTCCTGGCGGCGAAGGGCCGGGCGGACCACGCCGTCTCGGTCGTGATCAACTCCGTCTCGCAGATCGCCGTCTTCCTCTACCCGGCGCTCGTCCTCCTGTCGCTCTTCTTCACGCACCGGCTGACGTTTGTGCTCGGGGCCGTCTACATCGGTGCGCTCGTCCTCACCGCGCTCGCCGTCTGGCAAATCACGGGCGACGGCGAGGCGTACGCGTTCGAGGGACTCGCGCTGATCGCGCTCTACGGCATCGTCGCCGTGCTGGCGTTCTACGAATAGGCGTGGGGGGAGGCTGTGCCTCCCCCCAACGACTCGCTGTCTAGGGCCCGCCGAGCGCAGCGGCCTGGTCGATCAGGTCCTGGGCCTGGCCGACCAGCTGCTGAGCCTGGCCTGAGGCCAGCGGATTGTTGTCGAAGGTCGCTCCGTCGAGCGCCGCCTTGATCTGGGCGGCCAGCGCGTCGCGCTGGTTCGTCAGGGACGTGATCTGGCCCTCGATCGAGTTGTACGTGGCGTCGCCCGGGGCATTCGAGGCGAGCGCCGTCGTCGAGGCCTTCAGCGTGTCCATGGCGAACGTCCCGAAGGGCGCGTTCAGCTGCTTGTAGATCGCGGCGAGCTCGCCGAACCCGTCGCTCTTCTTGACGGCAAGCGGCACCGCGTAGCCGGTCAGCGCGCCCGAGAGCAGACGGCCGTCGTGGCTGTAGTCGTCCCTCAGGCCGACGAGGTCGAGCATGGTCGGCCGCAGGTCGACGTGATCGGACCACGTCGCACTGTCGATGCCGTCGTTGGCCACACCCGGGCCCGCAATGCCGATCCAGGTCGAGGCGATCTCGTCCTGGATGTCGCCGTGGTTCCAGGCGAAGCTCTGATTCGTCCGGGCCGGGATGAACGCGCACGCCGCCGGCGTCGCGCACGCCGCCGGCGTGTTGCCGCCCGTAGCGAAGAAGAACCAGTCTGGATCGGCGAAGGGCGTGAACGTCGGCGTCCGGAGCGGATCCGCGGTCACCATGTGCAGCGTCTTCATCCCGGTGTGGTCCGCGAGCGCCACCATGATGTTGTTTTGGACCTGGTTGGTGTACGGGTTGAGCCAGCTCAGCTGCGCCATCTCGCGTTCCAGGTTGCGAACCGCCGGATCGCTCTGATCCCGGATCGGCTGCGTGGGCGTGCCGTTGACGTACACGGTCGGCGCGTCGTCCGAGTGCACGGAGAACAGCGTCGAGTCGCCGAACTGCGTGAAGACCATACGCCGTAGATCGGCGTTGATCTCGCCCACGCGGTTGTAGTTGCACGGCGTCGTGACGCCGTCGCAGCCGGCCGGCGTTGGGGCGTCGCCCACGAAGTGGTCGCCCTCGTCGACGGTGAAGACGAAGAGCGTGTTCTTCTTCGTGATGCCGTCCGCGGCGAGACGATCGAAGAACTTCTGGAACGCCATGTCGTAGTCGTGCAACTGCTGGACGTAGCCGGCCTCGCCGGGTCCGTACGCGAAGTGGATGTTCCCGGCGTTGCCGTGCCCGTCGTGGGCGTCCGAGATGTAGGCGTACGTGACCGGAATGCCAGCCTCCTGCATCTGCGCCACCCACGACAGCGAGACCGTGGCCTCCATGCCGTCGAAGCCCGGGAAGCCGACGTGACCGGTCGCGTCCTGGATCACGTTCCCGTTCAGGTCGGTCATCGGGCCGCTCGGCTTGATCGTCGGGTCGACGTACTTGGCGCCGAAGAGGCCGTTGAAGCCGCTGTAGCCGCCCGGCTCATCCGGGAGCAGGTCCGGCCGGCCGTGGTTTGCGGCGGAGCAGAGCGCCGAGCCCTGCGCGCAGTGCACACCGATGCCGACGAAGTCGGCGAACCCCTGTGCCGGATTGGCAGCGACTTCCTGGGCCTCCGGCGAGTTGGCGCCGAACACGGTCGGGATGTCGATGGCGGTGTTCTCGAGGATCGTGTTCGCCGTCGCAACCGCTCCGAAGTCGCAGCCAGCCCGCGTGTAGGGCACCCACGGAGCCGGCGCGATCTTCCCGTTCTCGTTGATCATCTCCGGCGCCGTGTCGGTCGCGTTGCCGGCCGGGTCGAAGAGCGGCGCCGTCCAGTACGCGAACGAGACGCCCGTCCGGGTCGTCCCCTGCGGCGTGAAGTAGCGGAAGCTGTTTGACACCGGCTGCCCCATCCGGTCGGGGTAGACACCGGTCAGCGACGTCAGGATGCCGGTCGCCGTGTGCGAGATCAGCGCCGTATGGTCGTTGGCGAGCAGCGTGCCGTTGTTGGTGATGAAGTTGAGCAGGTGCGGCATCTGCTCGAGATCCGACGGAACGTTGGGGTTGTCACGCCGGAAATGCGTGTTGTCGAACTGGATGTAGATGACGTGCTTGACGGGGTGGTTGCTGGCGCCGTTTCCGTTGCCGGCTGCGTGCAGCTGGCAGCTGGGATTCGCAGCAGCCGCCGGCGACTGGAACGCCGCCGGGCCGACCCCTGCAGCTGCGAGCCCCGCGACCGCGAGCCCCGCGAGGGCGAGCGCTGCGAGCAGCGCGCGTCGTCTCGTCATTCGATCGAAGCCTCCTCCCTCGGTTGGTGAACGAACCTGCTTGAACCCCTCAATCGTTCGGCGGGACACTAAACCCCGCGAATTCGGCGCGGAAGACTAGCGGCAATCCGTCGGCAGACGGGAGTCGGGCCCAGCGAGGCGCCTGAGCCTCTCCACCTCGCTCCGGGTGAGCTCACGCCAAGCTCCGGGACGGAGGTCGTCGGCGCTCAGCCCGGCGTAACGGCTGCGGTGAAGCCGGTGCACGGGGTGCCCGACCGCGGCCAACATCCGCTTCACCTGGTGCTTTCGCCCCTCGTGAAGCGCCAGCTCGACGCGGTGCGCGGCGAGCCGCCGGGCTCGCGCCGGGGCGGTGGGGCCGTCATCGAGCTCGATTCCTCTCGAGAGCCGCGCGAGCTCACCGTCCGCCGGCCGGCCCTCGACCTCGGCGACGTAGACCTTCTCGACCCCGTACTTCGGATGCGCGAGCCGGTGAGCGAGCTGCCCGTCGTTCGTGAGCAGGAGCGCACCGGTCGTATCGGCGTCGAGCCGACCCACCGGCACCACTCTCGCGGGATGGCGGACGAGCGAGGTGACCGTTGGACGCCCGTGCGGGTCACGAGCGGTGGTCACGACGCCCGGCGGCTTGTGCAGCAGTACGTAGGTCAGCCGCTGCGGCGTGACCACCCGCCCGTCCACCTCGACGCGGTCGCGTCGGCCGACGGTCGTGTTCAGCTCGCCAGGCGCGTCGTTCACGCGGACCCGACCCGCCTTGATCAGCTCGTCGGCGCGCCGCCGCGAGGCGACGCCCGCCCTGGCCAGATACGTGTTCAGCCGCACCTTGTCATGATTGCGCCGTGCCGCACTACGTGACGTTGATGCGCTGGACGTCCCAGGGCGTCGCCGGGCTACCGGCCTGGCGCGAGCGCATCGAGGAGGGCGAGCGCGTGATCGAATCGGCGGGCGGCACGCTCGTCGGCGTCTACGTCACGCTGGGCCGCTACGACGTCGTCGAGATCTTCGAGGCGCCCGACGACGACCGCGCCGCCGAGATCCTGATGAAGCTCCAGCGCTTCGGGGCCGAACATACCGAGACACTCCGCGCCTTCACGCGCGACGAAGCCGAGGACATCGTCAGGCGGCTCTAGCGAGCGGCTTCATGGGGGAAATGGGGTTTCCCCCATGGACCCCCTCCCTAGCTCCTGTCGCCTTCGGCTCGGTCGCTTTAAGTTGACGCGCTGGACGTTCCGGGGGCAAAGCCCCGCTCCGCAAATCATCAGGGACCTCGGTTACTTGTTTGCTCTCACTGCCGAAGGCCGGCTCGGCCGGCCGTAGGCACCGCGCGCGAAGGCGCGTGTGCCTCGTTGGGTCTGGGAGGGGGCCCACGGGGGAAACCCCATTTCCCCCGTGCATTTAGGCGGTTCGCTGCGCCGCAACTGCTTCCAGCCGGCCTCGGAGCTCCTCGACGTCGCCGCCGAGGTCGTCGAGCCGCGGGAGTTCCGCGAGGCTTTCGAGTCCGAAGATGCGCTCGAACAAGGGCGTCGTGCGGTAGCGGACGGCTCCGCCCGGCGCTGTTTCGCGTCCGGCTTCGGCGATTAGCCCGCGCTCGACCAGGCCGGCGACTGCAGAGTCCACAGAGACCCCTCGTAGGCGGGCGATCTCCGGCCTCGTGCAGGGGCCGCAGTACGCGACGATGGCGAGTGTCTCGAGCGCGGCCTGCGACAGCGAGCGCTGCGCGGGCCGCTCGACGAGGCGCGCGCAGGCATCCGCGGCCTCGCGTGACGCCCGGAATGCATAACCGCCCGCGACACGCTCGAGCACGATGCCGCTCCGGCCTTCGCGGTACCGGTCGCCGAGGAGTCCGAGCGCCGTCTCGACGCGATCGGGATCGTCGTCGGTCGCCGCCGCGAGCTCCTCAACCGTCAGCGGCTGGGACGCCACCACGAGCAGCGCCTCCAGCGAACGGGCCAGCTGGTCGACGGGGCTGGCGACTATCAGCCTGAGTGCGCGTTCCATGCGAGCCTCCTTTCGGTGCGAAAGACCCTGATCGGCGCGAACGGGCGGCTCTGCTCGAGCTGGATCTCGTCCGACTTCCGCAGCTCGAGCAACGCGAGAAAGGCCACTGCCTGCTCGATTCTCGTCAGCCCTCCGACCTCCTGTTCGAAGTCGAACCGCCGCCGGCGCGCGAGCAGCGCGCGGAACCGGGCGACGAACTGCGCGACCGGTGGAAACCGAAGGGCGAGGTGCGCGAGCGACGGCGCGGCAGGCGCGGCAGCGAGACCGCGCAGGGCGGCCGCGAGCCGCGCGGGGTCCTGCTGCGCGAGGGGACGCGACGGTTGCGGTGCCCCGGGGGCAGGCCCGAGCCGGAAGAACCGGTCGCCCTCCGATGCCAGCCGGTCGCGCAGCCAGACGGCCGACGCCTTCACGCGCCTGTACTCCTCGAGCCTCCTGGCCAGCTCCTCTGCCGCCTCCTCCGCGTCGAGGTCAGCGACGTCGGCGTCCTCGCCGGCGAGCAGCCCGCGAGCCTTCAGCTCGAGCAGGGCGGCAACGAGGACGAGGAACTCCCCGCACGCGTCGAGGTCGATCGCCTCCCCGCGCTGGTCGAGGAACGAGACGACGATGTCGGCGACATCGACGTCGCCGAGCTCCAGCTCCTCCTTGAGGACGAGCGTCAGGAGCAGGTCGAACGGGCCCTCGAACGCGTCGAGGGCGAGGTCAAGCTCGCGGACCGCGGCCACCGCCGAGGAGGCTAGCGGGACGAGCGGATGCGCCCCTTCGGCACGGCGAGCTTCTCGCGCGGCGCGGGGGGTTCGGCACGACGCGGGCGGGGTTCGTTCGGCTCCTCTTCGCGGATGAACTGCCACCAGATGAAGAACGCAACCGCGATCACGAAGACGACGATGGAGACGTAGGCGTTCAGGCGCAGGCCGAAGTACTCGTGCGCCGGGTCGACGCGAAGCAACTCCTCGAACGTCCGGCCGAACGTGTAGTAGGCGACGTACAGGGCGAACAGTCCGGGTGGGCGGATCCGGAATCGGGAGCCGATCCAGATCAGCAGGCCGACGCCGACCAGGTCGTAGATGAACTCATAGAGGAAGGTCGGGTGGAAGGTCGAGTCGGTGAAGTACTTGAGCGGCCGGTGCTCCTGGTCGATCTCGAGCCCCCAGGGCAGGCTCGTCGGCTTGCCGAACAGCTCCTGATTCCAGTAGTTGCCGATCCGGCCGATCCCCTGGGCGAGCAGGAGCCCCGGCGCGACGCAGTCCATCATCAGGCGCACGCTCTCGCCCGAGCGCCAGACGACCACCGCGCCGGCCACGACGCCGAAGAGGATGCCGCCCCACACGCCGAGGCCGCCCTTCCAAACGGCGAACACCCCCCACCACTTGGGATCCGGGACCTCGCTCCAGCTGGTCACGACGTGGTAGAGCCGCGCGCCGACGATGCCGAAGGCAACTCCCCACACTGCGGCGCGGAAAACGAGATCCCAGTCGCCGCCGAGGCGCGTCCAGCGGTAGCCCGTCAGGGCGATGGCCGCCGCGATCGCAACGAGCAGCGTGAGCCCGTACATGTGAATCGAGAGCGGGCCGAGGTCGACAACGCTCGTCGAGGGCGACGGGATGGAGGCAAGCACGGTCATGCCGTGCTGATTCTGCCTGCTCGGCCCGTCGAGCTACCGAGCTCTGCGTTGTCTAGAGGAGGATGCGGACGGCAACGTCGACCGGGCAGCCCTGCTGGACAAGGTCGATCGCAGCATGGAGATCCACGTCGTGCCGTTCCGCCAGCTGGGCGGCGGCGTCCGGCGGGAATCCTGCCGCCTCGAGCCGCTCGCGGCGCCAGCGCTCGATCTGCGCGATCTCGGTGTGCTCTCGAACTTCCGCTGTCGTCATTGGCCTCTCCACTCTCCGCTCTGTTATTCGACTAAACGAACCGGACGGTTTGCAGCTTCCAGCCTGGAGACACGTCTTAACGTTTCGTTGACAAGCGGCCCAGGCGCCGCCGCCGCGCCGCCGATCAGTGCAACGAGTTCGCGACGTCGAGGGCCTCGGCGAGCGTCAGATGTGCCTCGAGGCGGTAGGTAACCGTGCCGCGCCGCCAGACGAGCGTGTTCGTGGCGAGTCGAAGCGTGCCGCCACGAAACGTGCCGCTGCGGTCGAGGAAGTAGAAGAGATGCGGCGCGCCTTCGAGCCAGACGCCGGCGTTTCCGCCGACCGAAACCGAGCGGACGCGGGTCCCGCGCCCGGCGTTCTTCGAGGCGTATTGCAAGCCGTTCGCCTCGAATGCCGTGAGGAGCGCCCGCGGCCGTCGCGCAGGGCCGTAGACCAGGAAGACGACGCCACCGGGCACCTCCTGGCCGACGTAGACCTGGTCGGGGTCGTCGAAGCCGTCGGCGGCCGGAACGCGGAAGTCGAACGCGACGGCAGCGCGGGCCGCCTCCAGGGTCGTGGGCCGCCCGGGGATCCTCGCGCGTCCGAGCGGGTGCTCCGGAAGGCGGTCGACCAGCTGGACACGGATGCCGCCGATGCCGAAGGCATGGAGGATCGCGCTCCGCGCAGCGGGTACGGCGAAGGCGATCGCGACCGCGATCGCGAGCGCGGCGAGGACGATCGCAAGCGGCCGGCCCGCCCCGGCGAACCGCCGCCGCGGCGCCGCGGTTCGGGCGCGGACGGCGGTGACCAGATCCGGTGTCGCCGGAAACGCGAGCTCACCGCCGAGCGCTCGCAGGTCACGCTCGAGATCAGGCATCGGCGACCTCCACGCGGGAGCGGAGCTTCTCGAGCGCCCGCGACAGTCTCGACTTGACCGTGCCCCGCCGCAGTCCGAGCGCTGACGCCGTTTCCTCCTCGGACAGATCCAGGAAGTAGCGGCAGGCGATGACGAGCTGGTCCTCCTCGCGCAGTTCCTCGACGGCAGCGAGCAGCGCAGCTCGCCGCTCGGATGCGATCACGTTCATCTCGGGGGACGGGGCCGCGCCCCCCGAGACGTCCTCGTCCGCGACGCGCAGGGCGAGCCGGTCGCGCCGGCCGCCCGACCGGCGGCGGTTTCGCGCCTCGTTCGCGACAATCTGCAGCAGCCACGGCCTGAAGGGCGCCCCGCGGCGGAACCGGCCCAGGGCGTAGTACGCCTTGACGAACCCCTCCTGCGCGGCATCCTCGGCATCCTCGGCCGAGCGGGTCACCAGGTAGGCGGTCCGGAACGCGATCGCCTGATACCGCTCGACGAGCAGTTCGTAGGCACGGGGGTCTCCTCGCTTCGCACGCTCAACGAGCTCTGTCTCGTCCGTCGTGTCCAGTGGCCGGCCCACCACCGCCCCTTCCTACACCGCCGGCGGGTTCTGCGTTCCAGAGGTTCTAATGTCGGCAGGTGGAGAAGAGCCGCCTGGAGGCGTTCAGCGACGGCGTGTTCGCGATCGCGATCACGCTGCTCGTGATCGTGTTCCTGGACCAGGACCTCGGCGAGCACGACATCGGCCAGGAGCTCCTGGGGCTCTGGCCGTTTTACCTCGCATACGTCCTCAGCTTCGTCTCGATCGGGATCATCTGGGTCAACCATCACGCGCTGTTCGGCCTGATCGAGTATGCCGACCGCACATTGCTCTACCTGAATGTGGCTTTGCTCGTGCCGGTCGTCTTCCTGCCCTTCCCGACCGAGCTACTGGCGAAGTACGTTCGGACGGACCAGGGTCGTCCCGCCGCAATCCTGTACGGGTGCACGATGGTCGTGATGGCGCTGATCTTCAACGCCATCTGGCACTACGCTGCGCGGCATCGGCGCGTGCTTCTAGCCGGCGTCGACGCGCGGGAGATCAGCGGTATCTCGCGCAGCTATGCGCTCGGCCCAGTCATGTACGGCGCCGCAACGCTGGCCGCGCTCGCGAGCCCCGAGCTCAGCGCTGTCCTCTACGGCGTCATCGCCGCGGTGTACATCTCGACGTCCCTCTGGGGCCGACGCTAGAGCAGGATCTTCGCCGCAAGCTCCGGCGCGCAGCCGCGCCGAAGGAGGTCGATCGCAAAGTGCAGGTCGACGTCGGAGCGTTCGGCGAGCTCGGAGGACAGTGGTTGCTCGTAGCCCCCCCGCTCCAGCGCTTCCAGCCTCCAGGCGCGCACCAGGGCGATCTCCCCTGCCACCAGCGCCTCGCTCTCGATCGTCGTCATCAACCCATCCTTACCGCTCCGCGACGGAGAGTTCAATGGGCCGACCGGACCATCTTTGGGGTCCACCGGTCCTACGGAGACGGCCGGGCGACTATTCGCGAAGCGCCGCCTCGCCGAGAAGCGCCTTGATCTCGGCGAAGAAGTCCGGCACCGGCTGGACGCGGTACTCCGGCCCGAGCTGGAGGGTTCGCGGCCCCTCGGAGGTCTCGAGGGCCAGCACGACCGGAGCGTCTCCGCGGTACTCGCGGACAACATTCGCGAGCTCGCGGACGAGGCCCGAAGGCGCGCGGCGCGCGTCGATGCGCAGGCGAACCTCCCGCCGTTCCGGCGTCGCCTCGAACGGCTGCACCTCTCGCGCGAGCAGCTTCGTCTCGCCCTCCTGCTTATGGTCGATCCGTCCCGTCACGACCAGGATGCGGTCGACCTCGCAGAGGTCGCGCGCCTCGGTGTAGACCGAGTTGAAGACGACCACCTCCGTCGATCCGGTGAGGTCGTCGAGGCGAAGGAACACCATCGGCTCCCCCTTGCGGGTCGTCAGCTGCTTGATCGCGCCGACGATCCCACCGACCGTGACCGTCTCGCCCTCGCGCCGACGCTCGACCTCGGCGAGCCCGCAGTCGGTCTTTCGCTGCAGGGCCGCCTGCACACCCTCCAGTGGATGCTCGGAAACGTAGATGCCGAGGCTTTCCTTCTCCATTGCCAGAAGCTCGCGCTTGTCGAACTCGATCGGCGAGATCGGTGGATGATGCCGGCGCCGGTCGCCGTCATCCGGGCCGTCTCCGAGGTCGAAGATCGACCCCTGGCCGAGCAGGCGATCGCCCTGCTCGCGGGCCCCCCACGCGAGCGCGGCCTCGAGCACCTCGAGCATGCCCTTCCGCGTCGCGCCGGTCGAGTCCAGCGCGCCGCACTTCACGAGCGACTCGAGCGCGCGCTTATTCGCGATCTGTGGATCGATCCGCTCGGTGAAGTCCCAGATCGAGCCGAACGGCCCGCCCTTCTTCCGAGCATCGACGATTGCCCGCGCGGCCGAGTCGCCGACGTTCTTGACCGCGTTCAGGCCGAACCGGATCTTGCCCTCGACGACCGCGAAGTCGCAGTCCGACGAGTTCACGTCCGGGGGAAGCACCTCGATGCCGAGCTCGTGGCAGGCGTTCACGTAGAACGGGACCCGGTCCTTCGTGTTCATGACAGACGAGATCAGGGCGGCCATGTACTCGCGCGGATGGTGCGCCTTCAGGTACGCCGTGCGGTACGCGATCAGGGCGTAGCAGGCGGCGTGGGACTTGTTGAACGAGTAGTCCTGCGACGCCTCGATGTCCTTCCACAGCTGGTTGGCGACGGCCGGCGTGACGTCGTTCTGCGCGCAGCCCTCGAGGAACTTGTCCTTGAGCGACGCCATCAGCACGTGGTTCTTCTTACCGATCGCCTTCCGCAGGTCGTCCGCTTCCGCCGGCGAGAAGCCGGCGAGCTGCTTTGCCATCTCCATGAACTGCTCCTGGAAGAGGCATGTCCCGTAGGTCGGTCCGGTGATCGGCTCGAGCCGGGAATCGAGGAACGTCACGACTTCCTTGCCGTGCTTGCGCCGCGCGTAGACCGGGATGTACGCCATCGGCCCGGGCCGGTAGAGGGCCACGAGCGCGATCAGGTCCTCGAACTCGGTCGGCTTCACCAGCCGCAGCGCCTCGCGCATGCCCGAGGACTCGAATTGGAAGACACCGGCGGAGTCGGCCCGGGCGAGCATTGCGTAGGTCGCGTCGTCGTCGAGCGGGATCGACGAAACGTCGAGGCCTCCGACGAGGCGCGCGGTGTGGTCGATCACATCGAGGTTGCGGAGCCCGAGGAAGTCGATCTTCAGGAGGCCCAGGGCCTCGACGTCGCCCATGGGGAACTGCGTCACGACCTCCTGGTCGGCGCCCTTCTGCTGGAGCGGCACGTACTCGACGAGCGCGCGGTCACCGATCACGACGCCCGCCGCGTGGATCGAGTCCTGACGGATCAGGCCCTCGAGCGGCTTCGCCAGGTCGACGATCTCCCGCACGAGCGGGTCGGCGTCGTACGCCTGGCGCAGCTCGGCCCCTGCCTTGAGACAGTCCTGGAGGTAAACGCGGGGCCCCTCGGGGATCAGCTTGGCGATCTTGTCGACGGTTCCGTAAGGGATCTCCAGCACCCGCCCGGCGTCGCGGACGGCGGCGCGCGCCATCATCGTCCCGAACGTGATGATCTGGGCGACCCGGTCGCGTCCGTACTTCTCGGCGACGTAGTTGATGACCCGGTCGCGCCCGTCGACCGCGAAATCGATGTCGGCGTCGGGGAGCGACTTCCGCCCAGGGTTAAGGAAGCGCTCGAAGAGGAGGTCGTACTTGATCGGGTCGAGGTCAGTGATACTCAGGCAGTAGGCGACGAGGCTCCCGGCGGTCGAGCCACGACCCGGCCCGACGCTGACGCCGTTCCGCCGGGCGAACGCGATGAAGTCCCAGACGATCAGGAAGTAGTCGACGAAGCCCATCTCGCGGATCGTCCGCAGCTCGAACCGAAGCCGCTCCTCGATCTCGGGCGTGACGTGGTCGTACCGGCGGCGGACGCCCTTTTCGACGAGCTCCGAGAGGTAGTCAAACGAGTCGCGTCCATCCGGAACCGGAAACGTGGGCAGGAGGATGCGGCCGAGGTCGAGCTCGACGTTGCACCGGTCCGCAACCTCGAGCGTGCGCGCCAGCGCCTCGGGATGCTGCGCAAAGTCCGCCGCCATCTCCGCCGGGGACTTGAGGAAGAACTCCTCTGTGTCGAAGCGCCAATGCCCCGGATTCTTGAGCGTGTCGTTCGACTGGATGCAGAGCAGAACCTCGTGCGCCCGCGCGTCCTCCTTCCGCAGGTAGTGGACGTCGCCCGTGGCGACAAGCGGCAGACCGGTCTCGCCCGCGAGCCGGGCGAGCAGCGGGTTGATGCGCTGCTGCTCCGCGAGCCCGGCGTTCTGGATCTCCACGTACACCTGGTCGCGCCCGAAGATCTGCACGAAGCGGTCGAGGTCGCCGGCGGCGTCCGCGGGCCGATTCTCCTCGAGCGCCTTGCAGATGCGGCCGGAGAGGCACCCGGAAAGCGCGATCAGCCCGCCGGCGTGCCGCTCCAGCAGGTCCCAGTCGACCCGCGGCTTGTAGTAGTAGCCCTCGAGGTAGCCGAGCGAGGCGAGCTTGATCAGGTTGCCGTAGCCCTCGTTCGTCTCGGCCAGCAGCGTCAGGTGGTTGTAGCCCTTCGCCTGGGCGCGCCGGTCGTCGGAGAGGTAGACCTCGCAGCCGATCAGGGGCTTGACGCCGTGCTTCTGCGTCTCCCGGTACAGCTGGACGGCCCCCGCCAGCGACCCGTGGTCGGTGAGGGCGACCGCCGGCATCTCGAACTCCGCCGCCCGCGCCGCAAGATCGGGAATCCGGCAGGCGCCGTCGAGGATCGAGTACTCGGAGTGGACGTGGAGGTGGACGAACGGGGCGGACGGGGCGGCACTCACGAACGGCGATTCTAGGTTCGCCTTAGGACGACCGTCCGCTCACGGGGGGAAACCGGGTTTCCCCCGTGGGGTTCTGGGAGGGGGTCCACGGGGGAAACCCCATTTCCCCCGTGTAATTCCCCCGTTGTTCACCAGCTGGACACCCTGCCGTGTCGTTGAAGGTCGTACGCTTGTCGCATGACGAA
>Ga0075423_10000824_pt1 | contig 26206 bp, 17 predicted proteins | sample SoiMethybrSBSTD2_FD_80114 | JGI IMG/M metagenome (GOLD analysis project Ga0075423, IMG submission 80114) | Bulk soil microbial communities from a Populus tree surrounding site in Tennessee, USA - Soil MetaG P. TD hybrid SBSTD2 | ecosystem: Environmental > Terrestrial > Soil > Tree plantation... | reverse complement strand
TAACTTGGCGGGGCGGCATTGGGCCGGTAGATCAATTTTCCGACCGCGCAATGGGCGAGCACATCGAATTGGACAAGGAACCTAAGTCGCTAACTCGACAGGAGCGAAGACCGCATGGCGCCGATGGACACGTGCGAATTTTCTTTGACGCGATCGAAAAGGATACTTGTTGATAGTCCTAGGAGTCACCCTTCAACAGTGGAGAGAACTTCTACTTGCACTCGCGCGACACCGGGACCGACTATTCCAAGGACGCCCGCGGCCGCTCGCGATAAATCGATGATTCGCCCGGCTGCATGCGGTCCGCGATCATTGATTCTTACCTCCACGGAATGTCCATTCGCCAGGTTGGTCACTTTCGCTCTGCTGCCCAGCGGAAAAGTATTATGCGCGGCAGTCATCAAAGATTGATCAAAAACCTCCCCACTGGCAGTTGGCTTTCCATGAAAACCCGGCCCATACCAGGAAGCTTTGCCCAACTGCATGAGCCTGTCTCGCAGGCTTCCGGTCTTTTTTGTTTTTTTGACAGCTTCAGGTGGTCGATCCGCTTGCAGCTGCTCTTGCGGTGGCAATGGCACCGACGTGGCACTTGTTGCTGCGGTGTATCGCTGGGAAGATTCCATTAACACATCGAAAGCTTGGCACGAAAGCAACAAAGACAACAGCAGCGTCGAGATACGTCCGGTGAGGCTGAGATAATTTACCGAGGCATGTAAAAGGTTCACATCGCTGCGCATAAATTACCGGGCATCTGACAGCTCGCCGCTGGGCGTCCGTCTCAACTATCGAATTTCTCGTTGGTTGTGGACGGAACGAAATCTCCATTATCCGCTGGTTATGAGGAGGGCAAATGTGATGCCACATCAATGAAAACTCCGCCAGAATTGCAATTTTAAAGACAAAAATCACTGACGCCAATGGCTGGAAATTTGATTTACCTGTAGGGGCTTCTATACGGCTCTGTGTGAAATCTCCCTACATTTTTCGAGAAGCCAAAAAATGCCTAATAAGATCTGTGAAGATAATTCAGCGATCAATGAATCAATCTTGTGCAGTTCTCGTCTCTGTCTGATTCTGTGTCGCTGGATTACTATCGAGCGGCAGACAAACCGCGAACGTCGTCCCCTCGCCCGGCTTACTTTGCAAGGTAATCTTGCCGCCATGCGCTTTGACAATCCGATCGCAAATAGAAAGGCCGAGACCCAGTCCACGCCTCTTCTTTGCGGTAAAAAACGGCTGAAAAATCTTCCGCGCGGTTTCAGCGTCAATTCCGTAGCCGGTATCGCTTACCGTTATGGTGATGCGATTGGTTGAATCTCTCGCCGCACCCACCGTCAACTTGCCGCCCGTGGGCATGGCATCCACGGCGTTCAAGCACAGATTCAAGATCACTTGTTGCACCTGCTGAGCGTCTACGCAGATTCGCGGCAAACCTTCTTCTATCGTCGTTACGGTTTCGACATGATTCTTTGCCGCGTGGCCTTTCACTAAGTCCGCCGTCTTGTGGATGATCTCGTCGATCCGCGTCAGAGCAAAATCGGCGCTTTTGGGTCGGCCGAATTCTAGCAGCTCCTGGACTAGCTTTTCACACCGTTTGGCCTCTTCAGCGATGATCTGCACGTGGCGGTAATTTTCCTCGGAGGGATCCATGCCGCTGAGCAGTCCCTGGGCAAAACCCAAGATGATCCCTAAGGGGTTATTGAATTCGTGCGCCATGGACGCGGTCAATTCTCCAACCGCGACCAGGCGACCGGATGCCATGAGTTGCTGCTCCAGTTCTTGGGCTTGGTTGCGCAGGCGCTCTTCGCTTCGGCGCAGCGCCTCCTCCGCGCGCACACGTTCGATGAATTGGCTGATCTCACTGCCAATCGTTTGTACGATCTTGAGCAGTTCAGCGTCTTCCTCGCGGACTTTGTCGCTGACGAATTCCGCGACGGCTAAAATCTCATCGCGCAACATGATCGGAAAGGCGAACGCGCCGTGCAGCCCCTCGTCGGCTGCGCATTGACTGCGTGAGGAATCGCTTGCTGTGGCAATATCGGAGACCCACAGCGATTCTTTGTTGGCCCAGACCCGTCCGGGCAAATCGTCGCCGCGGGCAATAACAAAGTTGCGGCTGTCCTCAAGAAATTTCGCAAACGTCTTTGCAGGGCGATGCCAAGTTTCCAAACAACTGAGCGCTTGTCGGTTCCTGTCTACGGTCCAGAAAATCGCCAGATCCCAGCCCATGCCTTCACCGATTGTTTGCAGTAAATTGCCACACGCCTCCGCCATGGTCTGCGATTCAGCCAAAATCCGTGTCACTGCTTGGTCGATCATCAGACGCTGAGCCGTGCGCTTGCGGCTGGTGATATCGCGCGTGCACTCGAGCACGACTCGGGCTCCCGCCCGGTCGCTAATGAGCTTGAAGCGACTCTCGACGATAATTCGCCGGCCAGTTTTAGTTTTGTGAGTCAGTTCGCCCGCCCATTCACCCCGGTCGGCGAGCGACAGATCAAAGGATTCCTGTGTCTCCGGATATTCAGTCGAGAGCAATTCCTGACTCGCGCGCCCGATCGCATCTTGCTGGGAATAGCCATAGAGCTGCTCAGCGCCGCGATTCCAGAAAACGATCATGCCGCGCAAGTCCCAAGCGAAGATCGCTTCGTTCGCGAGGTTTAGAAGATCGGCCTGGCGCTGTAAGAATTCTTCTTGCTCGCGGAGCGCATTTTCAACCCTGTCCCTCTCCTGCTCGCGTTCGCGCAAAAGCTCGGCGGCGCGGCTCATCTCGCGCCCCAGAGTCTCGAGTTCGGCGATGGGCGATAGATTGGGCGAAGAAATTAACCCCCCCCGGCCCAACGCGTGGGCGGCGGACGAAAGCTCGCGAATCGAAAGGGATACTTGGCGCGCGAAAATTAAAGCTACGCCGATGCCGAGGAGCAACAGCAGAGCTCCCGCAGCCACGACTCCAATGGAGCGGCCTACAATGGTGTCGACCTCCGAGCTCGGAGCGACCACGGCCACATGCCAACGCGATAGCTGAGAACCGCCGATCGCGGCATAGGCGCGCGTTCCGTCCTCGGTGTTGCCGCTAAGCAGTTGGTCGCGTTGCTCGAGACGGGTCTGGCGAAGCAGAGGTCCGACTGTCTGGCCGACATATTTGGCCGCGTCTCGGGTGGTGGCGATGGTAATTTGCCGAGTGTCGAAAAGAGTGCCTAGCCACTCGCTGGGAATTTGCTGGCGTATGAGAATGTCGGTGAAAATTTGCGGTTCGATTGCCGCGGTAATGACGTAAATAATCTTGCCTTCGCGCCGAACCGGCACGTGGATATTGACGCCTCTCTCGCGGGAATCGTCAGCGGAATAATCGCTGATCACGGGCCGTGCAGTGCGCAAAACCTCGGTCAAGTTTTCTTGGCCGATATTGCCTGGATCGGCGGCCTCAGGTTTTGTGATGCTGACCAGTCGCCGGCCTGAGGTATCGAACAGCATAATACTCTTCCAGCTCTTCTGGGTGCGGAAAATCCGCACGGCAATTTCGCGGAAACTATCCACTAAGCCGAAGTCCAATGGATCCGCTGTGGCAAGCGCCTCAAGATTGGTCAGCGAGGCTTTGATTTCCAAGTCGACGGCTAGAGCCAACGCCCGTGCCGTGTCTTCCAATCCGCGCCGCCGGTTGGCTTGCTCCTGGCGCGCAAACAGAACCATCATGACGATCGAGAAGATCAGCAGGGGAGCAAGTCCGCCAACGATCAGTCGGATCAAATGTCGATTGAGCGAGGTGGGACGAGAAAACCAGCGCGCCAGGAAGGGATCGACGAAAGACATGGCAAATGCGACGAGAACATTGAACCTATTATTTTATTATCTACAATTCAGATTTTCGATGGCGCGCTCCTGTTCAACTTCAATACTCCGGATGATCGCGATAAGCCCGGCGCACTTGATAACTGCGCCGAACGGGGGTTAAAGACTCTTAATCGTTTCCGACAGCTCTTGGAGATCGACGGGCTTGGTGAAATAACGGGAGGCGCCTTTGTCAAACGCCTGTCTGATGCTGCTCACCGTCGGGTAGGCCGTCATTATAATGACTTTCATTCCAGGTTGGCGCTCGGTAAGCGATTCCAGCAACGACAGCCCATCAACCGCTCCGAGTTTGATATCGAGCAACGCGATGTCAAAGAGTCGCTGTTGCACGAGATCGAGAGATTCTTCCGCGCTTGGCGTCGTTGCAATATCAAATCCTCGTTCAGTTAAGAACCACTTGAGCAGCGTGAGGAAATTTTCTTCATCGTCGACAACCAGCACCGATCGTCGACTGCTGCTCTTCATAACTTCTGCAGATAACTGCACCTTGTCACCTTCAGGAATTTGCTAAACGGCAATGCAGGTCATCGCGCAACCGGTTAGCCGGGCGCCGCTGCGGCTGCGCATCACCGATCGCGAACTTCCTCCCGTAAGCGTTGATTCTCTCTCCTTAGCTGCTCAAGCTCGGCGGCGTTTCGATCAATTTGCCGTTGTTGCTCATCCTGTCTTACTTCCCGGCCCATCAATTGATCCCCGATTAGTGCGCCTGCGATCAATCCCACGGGTCCGCCGATCAATGCGCCAGCTGCCGCATGACCCACAGTGCTTCCGATAATTGCGCCGGTTCCGGCTCCTACGCCGGCGCCAATGAGTCCGCCTTGTTCTCTCGTCGTCAGCGGCGAGCTACAACCCAACACGAATAACAACGCAATGCTGACGAACATTACGCCCACATGTGCTGTCTTCATTGTGTTTTTCTCCTCCATAAGTCGCCCAGCGCCGCGGTTAATCGCCTGCTCACTGATTGAACGATCCCTAATTGGAAACCCGCAAGGCCCGTGCCAGTTACGTCGTCCGCAAACGGCGCACTCAATCGAGAGCTACTTTGATGTTACCGCGATTTTCTGACAGAATTTCTTAAGCACGAAAAACCATATACGAGACGGGCAAGATAATGACGCGGAGCAACTGGCATGCCAGTTGCTCGTGGATTATAGTGGCCTTTACAATCACTAGAATTTCGTCAGCTCAGCAATTGAAATTGAAGGGTTTCTCCTACCAAACTAGTAGGGAAATTGGCTAGTATGTTTTCAGGTTCACGGATCCTTTAAGCAGCCTTGCAGAGTACCGAGCGGCAAAGGCTGCCAGCCGGCGCGTGATCATTTTTAACCCACGGCTTGAGAAAGTCTCATGCTCAATCCATTGTTCAACATTAGAATAGCCGATGTCCTCGATATCTTATTTGTCGCCACGATGTTTTACACCGCCAGCGTCTGGTTAAAACAAACCCGAGCCGCCTTCGTCGTGCGCGGCCTTTTTATTCTGGTTGTTGTATACATCCTCGCGCGTCAACTCGGGCTCGAGTTAACCGCATGGATCTTTCAAGGTTTCTTCGCCATATCTCTAATCATTGTAGTGGTGATTTTTCAGGAAGAGTTGAGACAAGTTTTTGAAAGGATCGCGGTCTGGAGCTTTGCCGCCCAGAGAGCTTCGCCACTGCGTTCCGAAACTGCCGACATGCTGACTCGGACTTTGGCGGACTTGGCGCGAGATCGAGTGGGCGCGATTGTCGTGATTCAAGGTAAAGATCCTCTGGGGCGACATATTACAGGAGGCATCGAGTCAGATGCCAAGCTCAGCGAACCAATTCTTAAAAGTATATTTGATCCCCATTCCCCCGGTCATGATGGCGCGGTCATAATCGAAAAAGACCGGATCTCCCGTTTCGCCGCTCATCTACCGCTTTCTAAAGACCTGCGTCAGTTGTCTGACGTGGGTACCCGCCATAGCTCCGCTCTTGGACTTGCCGAGCTGACCGACGCGCTGTGTCTGGTAGTCTCCGAGGAACGAGGGCGCATCTCGGTCGCCCGAAACAGTCGATTGACCGCGATTTCCAACCCGCAGGAGCTCGGGTTGCAGCTACAACAATTTTTGCACGAAAAGTACCCGCAGGCTGCCGAACAAAAATGGGTGTCGATGCACTTGTTGAAAGAGAACTGGCTCGCCAAAGTCGTGACCGTCTGCCTGGCAATCGGCCTGTGGTATGTTTTGGTACCCGGATCAGAAAAGATTGAAGCCACGTACTCTGTGCCCGTGGCCGTCGACAACTTGCCTAATGACCTGGCGCTCGAGAGCGTCAAACCCGACCGCGTACAGGCTACCTTCGTTGGGCCGAAACGGGCGTTTTATTTATTCGACCCGAGTAAATTGAAAGTCATTGTGGATGCATCGCTGATCGATGCTGGTCGGCGAACACTTCGGATATCGGAGCAAAACCTGCGTTTTCCCAAAGACCTTAACCTTCAGGACTTGAGTCCTACTACACTGCAAATTTCCATCAGCAGGCTATCCGCAAAAAACGATCAAAAAAAAGGCTGAATGGCCCATGATCGAAAACGAATTCAACGACAGTCGGGTCACCATCGAGAGAATCGCGCCGGAGATCGACTTTGGTTCGTCCCCGATCAAACGAACCGTCGGCGACTCAATTGTGGTGGAAGCGGACATTTTCACCGACGGTCATGACGCCTTGTACGGGCTGCTTCTGGTGCGCCGGGAGGCCGAGCAAAATTGGGCCGAGCTGCCGATGGAATTCGTTGCCAATGATCGGTGGCGTGCGAGCTTCATCACTCCCGAGCTCGGCCGGTATTTTTACACCGTGCAGGCTTGGATCGACAGTTTCGGCTCTTGGCGCCGTGATCTCGAAAAAAAACTTGCCGCACGCCAGCTGGAGCCGCTGGACTTTTTGATCGGCGCTCAGCTTGTCGAAGAAGCGAGTCGGCGCTCTACTGGCGTCGATGCCACAAAGCTCCGCGAGGCGGCCGAGACGCTGCGAAAAGTAAAGCCCGGCGAAGATCTATCGCTCGCCACAGACGCCGACCTTGCTCGCTTGGTGAATCGCTATCCCGATGCGCGTTTTGTCAGCCGTTATGCCAAGGAACTGTCCGTCGTCGTTGATCGCGAGCGGGCCCGCTTCAGCAGTTGGTATGAAATGTTTCCGCGCTCGTGTGCGACGACGCCGGACGGGCACGGAACCCTTAAAGATTGCGAACGGCGTCTTCCTTATGTCGCGTCGATGGGTTTCGACGTTCTCTACCTGCCGCCGATTCATCCAATCGGGCGCAGTCATCGCAAGGGAAAAAACGGCGCTGTACAGGCAGAGGGCCACGATCCCGGCAGCCCGTGGGCAATCGGCTCCAGGGAGGGCGGCCACAAATCGATTCACCCAGCACTCGGCACCTTGGCGGATTTCCAGAGCCTGGTAAAAAAGGCGCGCGAATATAACATCGAGATCGCCTTAGATCTGGCGTACCAGTGCAGTCCCGACCATCCCTATGTCACCGAACACCCCGAGTGGTTTCGCTGGCGGCCGGATAATACGATCCAGTATGCGGAAAACCCGCCGAAAAAATACCAGGACATCTACCCGTTGGAATTTACCGGCGAGGGCGCCGAGGAACTCTGGCGAGAACTAAAATCCGTCATTCAGTTCTGGATCAGTCAAGGCGTTCACATCTTTCGCGTCGATAACCCGCACACCAAACCATTTCCGTTTTGGCAATGGGTGATCGAAGAAATCAAAAAGGATTTTCCCGATGTGATATTTCTGGCCGAGGCGTTCACCCGTCCCAAAGTCATGTACCGGTTGGCGAAACTTGGCTTCTCTCAGTCCTACACCTATTTCGCTTGGCGCAACTCCAAGTACGACCTCACCCAGTATTTCACGGAATTGAGCCAAAGCGAGGTGCGCGAATACTTCAGGCCCAATCTCTGGCCCAACACGCCTGACATTCTAACCGAGTATCTGCAGTTCGGGGGCCGGCCGGGGTTTATGGTGCGGCTGATATTGGCCGCCACACTCGGCGCAAACTATGGCATCTACGGTCCAGCCTTCGAGCTCTGCGAGAGCCAAGCGCGCGAGCCTGGCAGTGAAGAGTATCTAAACTCGGAAAAATACGAGATCAGATTCTGGGATCTAGAGCAAAAAAACAGCTTGAGAGAATTGATCGCTCGGGTGAACCGTATTCGCCGGGAGAACGCCGCGCTGCAAAGCGATCGCGGCCTCCAGTTTGTGCCGGTGGATAACGATCAAATCATTTGCTACGCGAAGCACAGTGAAAAGCCGCAGAATACCATCGTGACGGCGGTCAATTTGGACCCGCACCACGTGCAATCGGGATGGGTCGATGTGCCCTTGGAGGTTCTCGGCGTGACCGCGACAGAACCCTACCAGCTACACGATCTGCTGACCGACGCGCGCTATTTGTTCCACGGTCCGAGAATCTATGTTGAGCTCAACCCGCAGATTGTGCCGGCCCACATTTTCCGCCTGCGCGGCCGGACCAAAAGGGAGCAAGATTTCGATTACTACATGTAGCAGGGAGACGAGGCACCAGTCATGAGCCGAGCGACCAAGAAAAGCGAAGAGCCTGTGATCGAGAAAAACCCGCTCTGGTACAAGGATGCGGTCATTTACGAGCTTCACGTCAGAGCATTTTGTGATGGTAACGCAGACGGCATCGGCGATCTCACCGGGCTGACCGAAAAGCTCGATTATCTTCGCGACCTCGGCGTGACGGCCATCTGGCTCTTACCCTTTTATCCTTCGCCATTGCGAGATGATGGCTACGACATTTCCGATTACACCGATATCCACCCTGATTACGGCACCGTGCAGGATTTTAAAATCTTTTTGCGGGAAGCTCATCGACGTGGTCTCTACGTCATCAGCGAGCTGGTCATCAATCACACCTCGGATCAACACCCGTGGTTTCAGCGTGCGCGCGAGGCCAAGGCCGGCAGCAGCGAGCGCGACTTTTATGTTTGGAGCGACGGACAAGAGAAATACCGCGACGCGCGGGTCATCTTTAAGGATTTCGAGCTTTCCAATTGGGCTTGGGATCCGATAGCGAAGGCTTACTATTGGCATCGCTTCTACTCACACCAACCGGACTTGAACTTTGACAATCCGGAAGTCCGTAAAGCGGTGTTCAACGTCTTGGATTTCTGGTTGGAGATGGGCGTGGACGGCCTGCGCTTGGACGCCGTGCCGTATCTTTGCGAGCGCGAAGGAACCAACTGCGAAAATCTTCCGGAGACCCATGCCTTCCTTAAAGAGCTGCGCGCGTACGTCGACAGAAAATACCAGAACCGCATGCTTTTGGCCGAAGCCAACCAGTGGCCCGAGGATGCCGTCAGTTATTTCGGCGCCGGCGATGAGTGTCACATGGCGTTTCACTTTCCGGTGATGCCGCGTTTGTTCATGGCCCTGCGCATGGAAGATCGCTTTCCGGTCATCGATATTCTCGAGCAAACCCCGGCGATCCCTGAAACCACCCAGTGGGCGTTGTTTCTGCGCAACCACGACGAGCTTACGCTGGAAATGGTCACCGACGAAGACCGCGATTACATGTATCAGGTTTATGCCAACGATCCGCGCGCGCGAATCAACCTCGGCATTCGCCGCCGCCTGGCGCCCTTAGTCGGCAATAACCGCCGGCGGATGGAATTGCTGAACAGCTTGCTCTTTTCGCTTCCCGGCACGCCCGTGATCTACTACGGCGATGAAATCGGCATGGGTGACAACATCTATCTCGGCGACCGCAACGGCGTGCGCACGCCGATGCAATGGAGCACCGACCGCAATGCCGGTTTTTCCCGGGCCAACCCGCAGAAGCTCTTCTTGCCGATCATCATTGATCCGGAGCATCACTACGAAACCGTCAACGTTGAAGCCCAACAACAAAATCCCAGTTCGTTTCTCTGGTGGATGAAGCGGCTGATCGTCTTGCGCAAAAATTACCAGGCTTTCGGCAAGGGAACGATAGAATTCCTCTATCCGGACAATCGCCAGGTGCTGGTGTTTTTGCGCCGATACAAGGATGAGATCATTTTGGTGGCGGCGAATATGTCTCGGTTCGTGAATTTCGTCGAGCTCGACTTGAGCGCGCACAAGGGCATGGTGCCGATCGAGCTCTTCGGCCACACGCGCTTTCCGACGATCGGCGACCTGCCCTATTTTCTGACCCTAGGTCCGCACGCGTTTTACTGGTTCAAGCTGGAATCGCCGACGGCAACGGAAGGACAGACGGCGCGGCACGGCTTTGAGCCGGCAACCTTGGAGATTGCCGACTCGTGGGAAAACGTTTTCAAGTACGGGCCGTTGGCGGCGCTGGAGCGAACCTTGCCGGCGTACCTGCAGAGCCGCCGCTGGTTCGGCGGCAAAGCCCAGCCGATCCGCTCGGTGAAACTTGTCGAGATCATACCATTCGGGAGTGACGGCCTGGACGCCTACTTCACCACCTGGGAGGTTCAGTATCACGGCAAGCCTCCCGAAACCTACTTCGTACCCCTCGGGTTTGTCGCGGCCGAGCGCGCGTCTGAGATACACCAAGCGAACCCTCAAGCTGTTGTTGCACAGCTCAAGATCACGGGGGCAAGCGGCGAGATCGAAGGAATCCTTTGCGATGCCGTTTATGACGCCAATTTTTGCAAAGCTTTGCTGAGCGCTGTAGCGCGCGGGCGGCGGTTCAAGGCGAATGGCACTGAATTGCTCGCGGAGCCCTCCAAGGTTTTTCGCGAAGCCCACGGGCCGGTCGAGCTCGAGCCAACGATCCTCAAACGAGAGCAAAGCAATACTTCAGTGACTTTCGGTGACCGTTTGATATTCAAGCTCATTCGCCGCGTGAGCGAAGGCCTTAACCCCGATCTCGAGATCGGCCGCTTTCTCACCGAAAAAGCTGGGTTCGCGTTTAGTCCGGTTTTCGTCGGCGCTCTCCAGCTCCGCAAAGGACGAGCTGAGCCGGCCATGGTGGGAATCATTCATGGACTGGTGCCGAATGAGGGGGATGCCTGGGGTTATACTCAGGACAGCCTGGCCCATTACTTCGATGAAATCCTCGCCCGCCAGCCGGATGCCAAGGAAGCGGCGCTCACACCGCGCCCATTGCTCGAACTGGCTGACGAACAGATCCCAGAATTCGCCCGCGAGGCCCTCGGCTCTTTCTTACCTTCGATGATGCTGCTGGGCCAGCGCACCGGCGAACTACATCGGGCTCTGGCATCCGATTTGAAGACCGCAGCCTTCGCGCCGGAACCTTTCACGACGCTTAATCGCCGGTCGCTCTACCAGAGCATGCGCACCCAGGCCGACCAATCGTTGAGTCTACTCGGCAAACGGCTGAAGGATCTACCCGACCCGATCCGTGCCAACGCCGATAAGGTCTTGAAACTTAAAAACGTTATTTTCGCTCGCTTCCGCCAATTATTGGACGGCAATAGCACCGCCATGCGCATCCGGGGTCATGGCGATTTTCATTTAGGGCAAGTGCTTTTCACTGGGAAAGACTTCGTGATCATCGACTTTGAAGGCGAACCGACGCGCCCGCTCGGCGAGCGGCGGATGAAACGCTCGCCCCTGCGCGACGTCGCCGGCATGCTGCGCTCCTTCAATTACGCCGCGACCGTGAAACTAAAGAGCACGACTACTCGGACCGACGATCCCGTGTTATTGCGGCCCTGGGCGCGCTTTTGGAATCGTTGGGTGTCGGTCGCCTATTTACGCGGCTACCTGGACGCCACCGCGCAAGCGGGCTTCTTGCCGGCAACGCGCGACGAGCTGGCTTTCCTGTTGGATATCCACCTGCTCGAAAAAGCCACCTACGAGTTGGCCTACGAGCTCAATAACCGCCCCGATTTCGTTGACGTTCCAATCATGGGCATTCTCGATATTTTGCATTCGAGCGACACGGCTTGATGCCGCCGTCGAGTCATCCGTAGCAGTTGCTGCATGAAGCTAGGCACCGCTCAGGGGGTAAAAGCGATGGGATCGAGACAGCCGGCACAATCCGACGTTACGCTACTCAGCGATCACGACATCTATTTGTTCAATGAAGGGAGCCACTTTCGGCTCTACGATAAGCTCGGCGCCCACCCGATGCGCCTCAATGGTGTCGACGGAACCCATTTCGCCGTCTGGGCTCCCGACGCCGAGCGAGTTTCCGTGCTGGGAAACTTCAATGATTGGGACAATACCAGCCATCCACTCTCGCCGCGAGCTGGCTCGGGGATTTGGCAAGGTTTTTTGTCAGGTGTCGGCAAAGGCGAGCTTTATAAGTTTCACATTCGTTCGCGCTTCGGCGGCTATCGTGTGGACAAGACCGATCCGTTCTCGATCTTTAACGAAGTTCCACCAAAAACCGCTTCCATCGTCTGGGATCTGAACTACACGTGGAACGATCAGGAATGGATCGATCGACGGCCCGAGCGCAATGGCCTGGACAAGCCGATGGCGATTTATGAAATCCACTTGGGGTCGTGGCGGCGTCGTCCCGAGGAAGGCAATCGCTCCCTCTCATATCGCGAACTGGCGGAAGAACTGCCTCAGTACCTGAGACAACTGGGATTCACCCACGTCGAATTTCTGCCGATCATGGACCATCCGTTCTTCGGTTCGTGGGGATACCAAACCACGGGATATTTCGCGGCTTCGGGCAATTACGGCACGCCGCAGGATCTTATGCTGTTGATCGATGCTCTACACCAGCATGGCATCGCGGTGATTTTCGACTGGGTGCCGTCGCATTTTCCCAGCGACGAGCATGGACTAGCCTTTTTCGACGGCACCCATCTCTTCGAGCACGCCGATCCGCGCCAGGGCATCCACCAGGAGTGGAAAAGCTTTATTTTCAATTATGGCCGCAATGAGATCCGCAGCTTTCTCATCAGCAGCGCGCTTTTCTGGCTGGAAAAATATCATGGCGACGGCCTCCGGGTTGATGCGGTCGCATCGATGCTTTATCTCGACTACGCGCGCAAACCGGGCGAATGGATACCGAATAAATACGGCGGCCGCGAGAATCTGGAAGCGATCGCCTTTCTGCGACGCTTCAACGAGGAAGTCTATAAGAGTTTTCCTTCAGCCCAGACCATTGCCGAAGAATCGACGGCGTGGCCGATGGTCTCCCGGCCAAACTATGTCGGCGGGTTGGGGTTTGGTCTGAAATGGGACATGGGCTGGATGCACGACATGTTGGAGTATGCGTCGCAGGATCCGGTATTTCGAAAGTATCATCACAACAAGCTCACGTTTCGCATGCTCTATGCTTTTCAGGAAAACTTTGTGCTGCCGCTGTCGCACGATGAAGTGGTCTACGGCAAGCGCTCGCTGCTCAGCAAGATGCCGGGCGACGACTGGCAAAAATTCGCCAACCTGCGGCTGTTACTCGGATACATGTACGCGCAGCCTGGCAAGAAACTCTTGTTCATGGGCGGCGAATTCGGTCAATGGCGCGAATGGACGCATGACTCGAGTCTCGATTGGCAGTTGTTGGGGCTGGCGCCCCATGCCGGCCTTCAGCGTTGGCTTGCCGACCTCAATCGTTTTTATCGAAACGAACCGGCCCTGTTTGAAACCGATTGCGATGCGACCGGCTTCGAGTGGATCGACTGCAGCGACGCGGAAGCGAGCGTTTTTAGCCTGCTACGAAAAGACAAATCCGCCACGCCTTCCGTCATCGTCGTCAGCAACTTCACCCCGGTTCCCCGCACCAATTACCGGATCGGCGCGCCCAGAGGAGGATTTTGGCGGGAAGTTTTGAACAGCGATGCGACACTGTACGGCGGCAGCGGTCATGGTAATCTCGGCGGCATCGAAGCAAGCCCGGTAACTTTGCATGGTCGTCCCCACTCGCTGACCCTCACTTTACCGCCATTGAGCCTGCTCTTTCTAAAGCACGCAAGTGAGTGACGATGGATATTCTTCGGCGTCCTAGTCTAGGCGCGACCTATCTCGCCGACGGGAGATGTCAATTTTGCGTCTGGGCGCCCCATGTCGAAGAGATCGAAGTCGAACTCATCTCGCCCAGGGTCGAGCGCTTCGCGCTAAAGAAGGACGACATGGGCTATCACCTTGGCGCGAGCGAAAACGCGGGCCCGGGAAGCCGATATGTCTATCGCTTGAATGGAGGCATCCAACGTCCCGATCCTGCGTCGCGTTTTCAACCCGAAGGCGTGCATGGCCCCTCCGCAGTCGTTGATGCCAAATTCCAGTGGGAAGACAATGGCTGGAACGGTCTCCCTCTGCATGATGTCGTCATCTATGAGCTTCATGTCGGCGTGTACACCAAGGAAGGTACCTTCGACGCGGTCATTCGCTATCTTCAAGAGCTCAAAAATCTCGGTGTCACCGCCGTGGAAATCATGCCGGTCGGGCAATTTCCCGGCAACCGAAATTGGGGCTACGACGGCGTCTATCCATTTGCCGTGCAAGATTCCTACGGCGGCCCACCAGGGTTGAAGCGACTGGTCAACGCCTGTCACCGAATCGGCTTGGCGGTCATTCTCGACGTCGTCTACAACCATCTCGGCCCGGAAGGAAATTATTTAGCCGACTTCGCACCCTATTTCACGGAAAGATATAAGACGCCCTGGGGATCGGCGCTCAATTTCGACGGACCCTACAGCGATGAGGTCAGACATTTCTTTATTGAAAATGCTCGCTACTGGATCTCTGAGTTTCATATCGATGCGCTTCGTCTCGATGCCGTGCACGCGATTCTCGACCACTCGCCGCGGCCGTTTCTCGAAGAGCTCGGCGCGGAAGTGCACAAGCTCGCAGCAGAGCTAAATCGTCGGGTTCTGCTGATGCCGGAGAGTGCCGCCAACGACGCGCGGCTGATTCGTTCGCGGGAGCGCGGCGGCTACGGCCTGGATGCGGTGTGGAGCGATGATTTTCATCACGCTTTACGCACCCTCTTGACCGGTGAGCAAAGCGGTTATTATCAAGATTATGGCGAGCTCAGGCATCTTGTTGAGGCTTACAGGGAAGGCTTCGCCTATTCCGGCGCCTACTCTCGATTCCGAAAGCGCCGGCACGGTAGCTCCGCCCAAGATATCCCGGCTAAACGTTTCATCGTGTTTTCGCAAAATCATGATCAAGTGGGAAATCGCCCGCGCGGAGATCGTTTGATCGACAACGCATGTTTCGAAGCGCTCAAACTTGTTGCTGCGACCGTGATTTTGTCGCCGTTTATTCCCCTGATCTTCATGGGCGAGGAATACGGCGAGACGGCGCCATTTCCATATTTCATCAGCCATTCCGACGCGGCGCTGATCGAGGCGGTGCGCCGCGGACGGCGCGAGGAGTTTGCCGCCTTTCCGTGGCAAGGCGAGATTCCCGATCCGCAGGACGAAGCGACATTCTTGCAAGCGAAGCTCCATCATAACGGGCGTGAGTCGGACCGCCATCGAGTCTTGTGCGAGTTTTATAGAGAGCTGCTCCGGCTGCGCAAAGCCATTCCTGCGCTGGTCGATCTGAACAAGAAAACCATGAATGTGATCGGCTACGACAATGAGCGCGTCCTATTCGTCCACCGCTGGAGCGGCATAGCTCAGGCCATCGTCGTCGAAAACTTCGGCCGCGCCGAGGCATCGATTGCGCTGTCCATTCCTGCCGGTCATTGGTATAAGGCACTCGATTCGACGGATAAGAAATGGGCCGGCAGTGGTAGCTCGGTTCCCGACGAGTTTCAATCTGCGGGAAGGTTTACGGTTGCACTCACGCCCCAATCAGTCACCGTCTTCACCGTCGCGAATTGACCGGATCACCGAGGGATCGCAAAATGAAAATATGGCCCGGAAACCCTTACCCCTTGGGAGCCAATTGGGACGGCGCCGGAGTGAATTTTTCACTGTTTTCGGAAAACGCCACCAAAGTCGAGTTGTGCTTGTTCGACGGCGCAAGCGCGAAACAAGAAACCCGCATCCCGATCACTCAACAGACCCACCAGGTCTGGCACACCTATCTGCCGGAAGTTCGGCCGGGACAACTCTATGGATTTCGGGTGCACGGTCCCTATGCGCCCGCCGATGGGCTTCGCTTCAATCCGGCAAAGCTTCTGTTGGACCCCTACGCAAAAGCGGTCGGGGGCAGCATTCAGTGGAGCAATGCGCTGTTTGGTTATACGGTCGGACATCCCGAAACCGATCTTTCCTTCGATGATCAGGACAGCGCCGGCGGCATGCCCAAGTGCGTCGTCATAGATCCGGCGTTCAGTTGGGGCAACGACATGCCGCCGAATACACCGTGGCATAAGACGATCATCTATGAATTGCATGTGAAGGGATTTACCAAGCTTCATCGAGAGGTGCCACCCGAAATGCGCGGCACCTATGCCGGTCTCAGCTGTCCGCCGGTCATCGATTACCTCAAGAACCTGGGCATCACTGCGGTCGAATTGATGCCGGTGCATCAGTTCGTCGCCGATCGGCACCTGAAAGACCGCGGGCTCACCAACTATTGGGGTTATAACACCATCGGCTTTTTTGCTCCGGAGACCTCCTACGCGAGCAACGGCGTGTTAGGGCAACAGATCGTCGAGTTCAAAACCATGGTTAGGGCTCTGCACCGCGAAGGCATCGAAGTCATCCTGGACGTTGTTTACAACCATACGGGCGAAGGGAATCATCTCGGTCCGACGCTTTGTTTCCGCGGCATCGATAACGCCTCGTACTATCGTCTGGTCGCCGACGACCGGCGTTACTATATGGATTACACCGGTTGCGGCAACACGTTGGACATGACCCATCCGCGGGTGCTGCAGCTGATCATGGACAGCCTGCGCTATTGGGTCTTGGAGATGCATGTGGACGGGTTCCGCTTTGATTTGGCGTCGACCTTGGCGCGCGAGCTCCACGATGTCGACCGGCTCGGCGCGTTTTTCGATATCATTCAACAGGACCCGGTTATTTCGCAGGTGAAGCTCATCGCCGAGCCGTGGGACCTTGGGCCCGGGGGATATCAGGTCGGCAATTTTCCGGTTCTTTGGGCTGAATGGAATGCCGCCTATCGGGACACCGTCCGGCGGTTCTGGAAAGGAGACGCAGGACAGGTGGGAGGACTGGCGTTCCGTCTGACCGGTTCAAGCGATCTCTATGCTGGCAATGGCCGCCTTCCCTATGCGAGCATCAACTTCATAACCGCCCATGACGGCTTCACGCTGCACGACCTGGTGAGCTACAACGATAAGCACAACGAAGCCAATGGCGAAGAAAACCGCGACGGCCACAATGAAAATCTCAGTTGGAATTGCGGCGCCGAAGGGAAAACCGATGACCCAGCCATTCTGGCGCTGCGCGCAGGGCAAAAGCGCAACTTCCTAGCCACGCTTTTATTGTCACAGGGCGTGCCCATGCTGCTTGCCGGGGATGAATTCGGCCGCAGCCAAGGGGGCAATAACAACGCCTATTGCCAAGATAACGAGGTATCTTGGGTTGATTGGAAACTGGACCGGCCGCAACGCGAGCTGTTGGAATTTACCAAATTGCTCATTCGAATTTCTCATCAACATCCGGTGCTGCGGCGTAGCCACTTCTTTCAAGGTCGCAAGATCCGCGGGTCGGAGGTCAAAGACCTCGCTTGGTTTCGTCCGGATGGCAAGGAGATGACCGATGAGGATTGGGCTAATCCTGAGATGAGGAGTTTTGGCTTGCGACTCGCCGGTGACGCGATCGAAGAGGTCGATGCACGCGGCAATCGCCTGGTCGATGATACGTTGCTGATCCTTTTAAACGCACATCATGAGACGATACCGTTCGTGCTGCCGGCGCACCGCCGCAAGCTGCACTGGTGGGTGATCCTGGACACCAGTGAACCGATAACCCGGCGCGAGCAACGTCAATTGCGCGGCGCCGCGCCCTATCCACTCAAAGGTCGCTCTCTAGTGCTTCTGCGCTTGCCGCGGCACGATGAGCCCGAAGACGAAAACGGGAGGGTCGCTTCGCCGTCACGCCTGCAGCGACAAAACGCAGAATCCCGCCAGTGAGCATGCCCTCATGTTATGAGAATTCCACTCGCCACTTATCGAATACAGTTTAGCCCGGCGTTTGGCTTCTCAGCGGCCAAGGACATCGTGCCCTACCTTCACGGGCTCGGCGTTTCCGATATTTACGCGTCGCCCATTTTTCTCGCGAGAAAGGGCAGCACGCACGGTTACGACGTCGTCGATCCGAATCAGTTAAATCCGGAGCTGGGCACGGTCGAAGAATTCGAAGCATTGATCGAGGAAGTTCGACGCCGTGATATGGGCTGGATTCAGGACATCGTGCCCAACCACATGGCCTACGATGGTCAAAATCGGATGCTCATGGACGTGCTGGAAAACGGGCCGGCCTCGGCCTACTTCGACTATTTCGATATCGACTGGAATCATCCGTACGAAGGCATCAGGGGGAAAATCCTTGCGCCGTTTCTCAGCGGATTTTATGGCGAGTGTCTCGAAAACGCGGAGATAAAACTTCACTACGATTCGAACGGACTGAGCATCAGCTACTTCGATCTGAAGCTTCCGGTGATTATCGAGTCCTACAGTAACGTTTTTACCCACGGCTTGGGCGCCCTGCGCAGAAAGCTCGGCGGCAAGCATCTCGACTTTGTCAAGTTGCTCGGGGTTCTGTTCGTGCTCAAGAATCTGCCGCCCAAAGAAGAAACTCGCGAGCGCGGCGACCAGGTGATTTTTACCAAGAGCATGCTGTGGGAACTTTACACCGGGAGTCCGGAGATCAAAGAATTCATCGACGCGAACGTGGCCAGGTACAATGGCACGAAAGGCGATCCCGGAAGTTTTGATCTCTTGGATCAGCTTCTGTCAGAACAACTTTACCGCTTGTCTTTTTGGAAAGTCGCGGCCGAAGAGCTCGATTACCGGAGATTTTTCAACATCAATGAGCTCATCTCGTTAAAGATGGAAGACGAGAAAGTTTTTCGCCATACCCACGAGCTGATCTTCAAACTTGTCCGCGAGGAAAAATTCACCGGTCTTAGAATCGACCATATCGATGGGCTTTACGATCCGTTCAAATACGTGCAGCGCCTACGCCAAGAGCTGGGCGATATTTACCTGGTGGTCGAAAAGATTCTCGACCTGGAGGAAAACTTGCCGCCGGCGTGGCCGGTGCAAGGCACCACGGGCTATGACTTCTTGAATTACGTCAACGGCATTTTCTGCGATCGCCGGCACGAGAAAAAATTTACTCAGACCTACGCGCGATTCAGTGACATGGAAATTCCTTGTCCACAGATCGCGAGTGAGAAAAAACGGCTCATCATCGGCAAGTACATGGCCGGAGATATCGAAAGCCTGGCCCATCTGCTCAAGAGCATATCGAGTCGAGACCGCCATGGTGCGGACGTCACGCTTTACGGTTTGAAAAGAGCGCTCGTAGAGTTGCTGACATTTTTCCCCGTCTACCGGAGCTATGTCAGCGAGCAAAACTTTACCGCACAGGATCGTTTGCTGTTACAAGAAGCTATCGACAAGGCCAGGCTGGCCAACCCCGGTCTTCTTCTCGAAATTAACTTCATCGCCCGATTTCTGCTGCTCGAATTCGGCAATCATACGCCCGAAGAGGAACAAAAACGTTGGCTTCACTTTGTCATGCGCTTTCAGCAACTGACAGCGCCGCTGATGGCCAAAGGCTTCGAGGACACCACTTTCTATGTCTACAACCGGCTGTTGTCGCTCAACAATGTCGGCGGCAATCCGGCCCGGTTCGGCATGTCACCGGACGAGCTTCATCAATTCAATCGACAACGCCGCGACTACTGGCCTCATGCGATGAACACGACAACGACCCACGACACCAAGCGTGGCGAAGATGCCGCGGCCAGGATCAACGTATTGTCGGAACTGCCGGACGAATGGAAAAGATGCATCGAGCTGTGGAGCAGGCTCAACCGATCGAAAAAAACCAAACTCAAGGGAATCGAAGCACCCGATCGAAACGACGAGTATTTCCTTTATCAAACGCTGATCGGCGCCCTTCCTCTCGGGGCCGCACCGGAAGCGGAATTTCTCGAACGACTCAAAGCCTACATCGTCAAGGCCGTTCGGGAAGCCAAGGTTCATACCGAATGGTTGAAGCCCGATTTAGCGTACGAAGACGCTTTCACGAGCTTCATCGAGAAAATTTTAGACCGGTCGGAAGCAAACCGCTTCTTGGAGAATCTTTCCAGCTTCGCTGCCAGAGTTGCGCACTACGGCATCCTCAATTCGCTATCGCAGACGCTAATCAAGATCGCCTCTCCCGGAGTGCCGGATTTCTACCGCGGAACCGAGCTATGGGACTTGAGTTTTGTCGACCCTGACAATCGCCGGCCCGTGGACTTTGAAACCCGAAAAAAACTATCTCGCGCGATCGCGAAGCACGCCGCGTGTGACCCGGACGCAGTCCTGACCGAACTGTTCACCAGAAAACACGACGGGCGTGTAAAGTTGTTATTGGTTCAACGGGCGCTCGACGCGAGAAAGCGGCGCCCGGCGCTCTTTCAATCCGGCGAGTATATCCCTCTGGCGATTCGCGGCCATTGCAAGGATCACGTCATTGCGTTCGCGCGCCGCGAGCATAACAGCTGGGCCCTCGCAGTTGCGCCGCGCATGCTGACGCGCCTCGTCAATGACAAGCAATTTCCCCTCGGTGCAGAAGTTTGGAAAGATACCGAGATCTTGCTTCCAAAAGAAGCGCACTTTTCCTGGCGCGACGCCATCAGCGGTGATCTCCTTCGCGATGGCCACGCAATATCTCTCGCCAGCGCGCTTAAACACTTTCCGGTAGCCTTGCTTGTGTCAGAGGGCGTTCCGACAAATGAGTAAATCTCGATGGGTGCCTTGACACGATCGCAACGTCCAAGTAAGAATCGCCATCGAAACAAGTTTGCCTCCTGTTCTGAGGAATTTCATGGACAAAGTTACCAGAATCGGTCCGTTGTCCGATTATCGCGTGCTTGATCTGGCTGGACCGCTCGGTCTCCACTGCACGAAACTCTTGGCCGACATGGGTGCCGACGTGATCAAGATCGAACCGCCATCGGGTGATGAATCGCGGCGCATACCGCCTTTTAAAGACGACACACCTCATCCGGAAAAGAGCCTTTACTGTCTCCATTTCAATACCAACAAACGCAGCGTCACTCTGGACGTCGAAAAGCCCGACGGCCGCGCCATTTTGATCGAACTGGCCCGCAAAGCCGACGTGGTGATCGAAACCGCTCGGCCGGGGCGAATGGATGAGTTGGGGATCGGCTACGAAACCTTGCACGCGCAACATCGCGGGCTCGTCTACGCGTCGATCACTCCCTTCGGCCAAACCGGCCCGTGGCGCGATTACAAAGCCAACGACATGGCGGGCATCGCGCTCGGCAATTTGCTGTATTTAGCCGGCGAACCGGGCGAGCCGCCACTGCAGCCGCCCGGCGAAATCGCCTATGGTATGGCATCGACCTACGGCGCGTTTGGCATCGCGGTCGCGCTTTACCATCGATTAGAGAGCGGCAACGGCCAATACATCGACGTGTCGACGCACGAGTGCGCCGGCCATATCGCCGGCTATTTTATTCCCACTTACGGTTATACCGGCGCTAAGCCGGCGCGCGCCTCCCGCAAAGGCGAAGAAACCGATCTCTACGATCCCTATGCGACAAAGAACGGTTATGCGCGCATTTTCATCATCCCGGTCGAACAATGGCGGCGGCTGGTCGACTGGATGGGGCGTCCAGGTTCGATCTCCGGGCCGGAGTTCGAAAAGATGTCATATCGGCGGCAGCACCCGGAGATCGTGGTGGGAGCGATCGCGGAATTCTGCGCGAAGCACACGAAAGAAGAGCTTTACGAAGAAGGGCAGAAGCGCCGCATTGCCGTCACGCCGATCAATACCGCCGGCGAATTCATCGAGATGGAGCAGACCAAGGCGCGGGAACTCTTCGTCGATATGGAACATCCGGTGATCGGCAAGTACAAGCAGTTCGGCGTCGTGCCGCGCTTGATGGAAACCCCGGGAGGAATCTACCGGCCGGCCCCGCTGCTCGGCGAACATAACACGGAAATCTACGTCGAAGAGCTCGGCATGAACAACGACGATCTCGTCGCGCTCAGGGCCGAAGGGGTGATCTGAAGACTGGAGTGATGGAATGATGGAGTGTTGGGAAAATCCATCAACCCAGTACTCCAGCACTCCATCACTCCAATGGGATTTAACACTATGAGCCAATTTCCTCTAGAAGGTATTCGCGTTGTCGAGCTGACCACCGGCGCCGCCGGGCCGACGGTCGCGCGCGTGCTGTGCGAGTTCGGCGCCGAAGTGATCCGCTGCGAGACTCGCCTGCGCGGCGACGGCCACCGCGGTGAAGATCCGAAGCTGTGGAACAAAAAACCCGACTTCATGAAACTCCAGCGCGGCAAGAAATCGTTCACGGTGAATATGCAAACTCCCAGAGGGCGTGAGCTGGTTAAAGAGCTGTTGAAAAAATCCGACGTGTTGGTGGAAAATTTCGGTTTGGGAATTCTCGAAAAATGGGGACTCGATTGGCCGCAGCTTCGAGAGATCAACCCTAGGATTATCTTGATCCGTGTCAAAGGCATGGGCTGCACCGGCCCGCACGCGGCGGACCTCACCTACGGTCCCAATGTGGGCAATACCATGGGCACGACATACCTGTGGAATTATCCGGGTGCAACAACCGCGACGGCTGAGCCGCGCACCCAGCACCCGGACTTCATGGGCGGAGTCACCGGAGCATTCGCCGTTGTTTTGGCCTTGATCCAAAGGAAAAAATCCGGCTTCGGCCAATGGATCGATAGCGCCCAGCAAGAGATTGGCGCGTCACTGCTCGGGCCAAAATATTTGGAGTACACCGTCAACAAACGCGAGCCAAAACCGGAAGGCAACCGCAGCCTGATCGCCGCGCCCTACGGGCCCTACCAGTGCAAAGGCGACGACCGCTGGTGCGTGATCGCGATTTACGCCGACGACGAGTGGCAGCGCTTCGCGAGGCTGTTGGAAAAATCGGGACTAAGAGCCGATGCCAAGTTCGCCACCCACCTCGGGCGCGTGCGTCACAAAGAAGAATTGGACAAATGGGTAACGAGCTGGACGCTGCAGTATGATGCTTACGAATTGATGGAGACCTTACAAAACATCGGCGTTTGCGCCGCCGTCGTTCAAGACGTTGAAGATCAATTCAAGCGCGACAAGCAGTATGCCGCCACCGGCTATTTGGTTCACTTAACCGAGCCCGAAGCCGGCGACATGGTGACCGAAAACGTTCCCGTGCGGCTCTCGGCGACTCCCGGCAAGGTCCGTGGCTTCGCGCCGCTCATGGGCGAACATACCCACGAGATCGCCCGCGGCTTGCTCGGTTTAAGCGAAGCTGAAATCAAAAAGTTGGACGAAGAGAAAGTGTTTTACTAATAAGGACTAGAATTCAGCATTCAGGATTCAGGAAATTTGCTGAATTCTGATCACTCAATTCGGAATACTACAAACCAGGAGGAAAAATGACCGAACCGCAACCTTTATGTATTTACGAAAAGCGCGATCCGCACATCGCGATCATCCGGCTCAACCGGCCGGAGAAGAAGAACTCGATCAGCCGAGACCTTTATTGGGCGTTGGACGAATCGTGGCAGAAGGCCAAAGCCGACGACGACGTTTGGTCGATCATTCTCACCGGCACCGCCGATTCATTTTGTTCCGGCGGCGATCTGAAAGAGAATCTCGCATTCGCCAAAGGCGAGATGAAAGGCCCGCGCTCAGGACCGCGGCCGTACTCGAACACGCGCATGCTGCAGATGCACAAGCCGATCATCGCCGCGATCAACGGCTATGCCGTCGGCGGCGGCTTTGGCCTCGCGCTCGCCTGCCATATCCGTTATTGCGTGCCGGCATCGAAATTCGGCTGCGGCGAGGTGCGCTGGTCGCACATGGCGGCCTGGCCGAGTTACATATGTCAGATTCCCACGGGATGGGGCTATTGGTTTGCGCTCACCGGCCAGTTCGCCGACGCCGATACCGCGTTTCGCTTGGGTCTGGTGCAAAAGATCTGCGAGCCCGATAAATTGTTGGACGACTGCATCGCGCTCGCCACGACGATCAATGCCAACGGCCGCTTGATCGCCCAGCACACCATGGAGTACATCGAAGATAAGTTGCTGTACGGCATCCAAGGCTGGGAGAAAGGCTTCGAAATCCACCGCGAGTTTTACGCCCATCTGCGCGACAGCAAGGCCTATGACGAAGGCTCGGCGGCCTTCGCGCAACGGCGCCGGCCGGAATACTCGGACGAGTATTACGACGATAAGACCCGCCCGGCGGGAGTGGCGCCGGCGGCCAAGAAATAGCGCAAAATAACTCACCGCACCATCGCTACTGCCTTGGACGATTTGAGCTTTCAAATGCTCAAATCGTCCAAGCCGTTCGAACCGTTATCCTGATCTCACGCCTCTACGCATCGCCACGAACCGCCCGGACTACTGAACGTTCAAAATCCAATGCGCGGTGGAAGCATCGTTAACCGGCGCTTGGCCAAATTGACGCAAATAAAACCTTAGTGTACATTTAATGTGTACACAAGGAGAGGAAACCGTGGCAAAAGAGAAAGTCATGACATTCGTGCAGGCTCGGTCGAAGCTCAGTGAAATTGTCGATCGCGTAGCCGAAAGTGGAGACACATACGTCGTCTCAAAGCGGCAAAAACCGGTCGCGGTCATTATCGGCATCGAGAAATATCGCGAACTCTCAGGCACCTCGAAGTATTTAAAAAATGTCGGCGGCAAAAGGATCATAAACCTTGAAGGGATCGCCACTGCCGTTGGCGACATCGACGAAGCAATACGCGAGCTGCGCAAATCACGGATCGAAGCGGTCATTAAAAAGCTTCCATGACGTTCGTCACGGACACTCATCCGTTCGTTCATCATGTCACGGGTCGAAGGAATCGACTTGGCCGCAGAGCGTTAAGTGTTTTTGACGCCGTAAAACGTGGGCGAGAGACTATGATAGTGCCATTTACCGTCCTCGAAGAAGTTATGCTCCTTTCGGAGATCGGCAAAATTCGCCTTCCTCTGCCATTCCGCGACTTTGTGGTCTCATACGACAGGCCGAAAATTTCGATTTGGGCGTCAACGATGCCGACCTGCTTCTCGAAGCGGCAACATTTACAACCGTCAGGGATCCCTATGACCGTATGATCATAGCTCAAGCCAGAGTCGCTGGCTTGCCGCTTATTACCGGTGACGCAAAGATCCAGGAATCTGGTTTGGTGCGTACGGTCTGGGATTAGAGAGAGACTAACTGGTGCAGCACACTAGCGCGGCGCTCGAAAATCACCATTTACCAAGTGCCTGCTAAAAAACTCCGTTGCCTTCGGCCATGAGAGAGCCGCAGCGTGCGGCCGGTAGTTCGCAGAGCCGGTGTTGCAGAACGCATGGGCTGCGCCGGCGTAGCTATGAAATTCATGGGGCTTATTATAGCGAGAAAGTTCCGCGTCGAGCTTGCGCATGTCTTCCGGTGATGGGTTCTTGTCATCCGCGCCGAAGTGACCTTGGATCGGGCAATCGATCTCGCGCGTTCGATCGAAAGGCGATGGACCATCGCCGAACGGCACCATCGTGCCGCCACCGTAGAACATCACGCCGGCTTTTAGATCTCGACTTGCCGCCGACATCAGATAAACGATTCTTCCGCCCATGCAAAAGCCGACGATGCCAAACGTCCACTGTCGACCCGACTATGATTCTTTAGAAAGCCGATGGCTGCATTAATGTCATTGATAATGCTCGCGTCACGGAGACGCGATTTGCGTGTCGGGTTGTCATCTTTGCAGTCCGGAGGGTCACGGTGATAAAGGTTTGGAGCAACCGCAACATAACCCTGGAGCGCGAGCATATGAGTGGTGTCTTTGATGAAATTTTCCAGGCCGGATTGTCCATGCACGACCACGATCCCAGGCACCGGGCCACCGCTTTCCGGAGCGCTTAAATAAAGCGGCATAGCGCTGTTATCGACTTTCACATTTTGCCAGGAACTCGCCATGGCTTACCTCCGTTTCCTCTAGGGCATGCCGTGCCCCTACCATGCGATCTTTGCGTTCTGTGCGGCCAAAAATCCCACTTGGCCTGCCTTACTACGCTACAGCCAGATGAAAAAATTTCACGGCATTGCCGGCTAACATCTTCGATTTCTCGTCCTCCGGCACATCCGCGAATTGTTCTTGCATCAATTCCAACGACTTCGGCCAGCGTGTGACGACGTGCGGAAAATCTGTGGACCACATGATCTTGTCGACGCCGACCATGTGACGGAGCTGAATGCCGATCGGATCGTCGAAGACGCCCCATTGCGCGTGTTCGCGCAGATATTCGCTCGGCAG
>Ga0075423_10000818_pt1 | contig 26263 bp, 21 predicted proteins | sample SoiMethybrSBSTD2_FD_80114 | JGI IMG/M metagenome (GOLD analysis project Ga0075423, IMG submission 80114) | Bulk soil microbial communities from a Populus tree surrounding site in Tennessee, USA - Soil MetaG P. TD hybrid SBSTD2 | ecosystem: Environmental > Terrestrial > Soil > Tree plantation... | reverse complement strand
GCGGCGAGCGCTACGTGAGCGCGATGCCCCAGCCCGTAGGTCCGGAAGGCACGATCTCCCGCGCGCTCCATCGCCGTCGCGGCGGCGGCCACGGCGTCGGCCAGCTGCAGGGCGAGCTCGGAACGATCTGTCATGGTGGCTAGTGGCTAGTGGCTAGTGGTTTGTGACAACCCCCGGGCGACCACCAGCCACTAATCACTAGCCACAATGCACTGCCTTTAGTTAGCATATTCACAGTTAACATACTAACCGATTTCCCGCCTGCCGCAAGCGCCCGCCCCGCCTAGATTCTTGGGCCCCATGATCCGAGTCGCAGGTCTCACCAAGCTGTACGGCGAGCTGGTCGCCGTGGACGATCTCTCGTTCGAGGTCGCCCCGGGCGAAGTGCTGGGCCTGGTCGGTCCGAACGGGGCCGGCAAGACCACCACGCTCCGCAGTCTCGTGGGAATCGTGCGGCCGACTCGAGGCACGATTGAGATCGGCGGTCACGATCTGGAGCGGGAGCCGGTCGCGGCGAAACGCCAGCTCGCCTTCATGCCCGACGAGCCGCACCTGTTCGAGTACCTGAGTGTCGAGGAGCATCTCCGCTTCACCGCCCGGCTGTACCACGTGACGGACGTGGAGCGCCGGCTCCCTGCCCTGCTCTCCGAGCTGGAGCTGGCCGACAAGGCGCGGGCGCTTCCGGCCGAGCTGTCGCGCGGCATGCGCCAGAAGCTGGTGATCGCGTGCGGCCTGCTGCACGACCCCAGGGCGCTGCTGTTCGACGAGCCGCTCACCGGCCTCGACCCGGCGGGCATCCGGCGCATGAAAAAGACGATCGTGGAGCGCGCGCACAGCGGAGCCGCGATCCTGCTCTCCTCGCACCTGCTGCACCTCGTGGAAGAGATCTGCACCCGGGTGCTCATCGTCAAAAAAGGGCGCATGGTGGCGATCGGGACCATCGACCAGATATTGGTCGGCCGCCCCGAGCTCCGCGGCAAGAGCCTGGAGGACATTTTCCTGAGCCTGACCGAGGGCGACGGTCGAGGGAACGGAGAATGATCGGGGCCGCCCTCTACCTGTCACGGCGCAGTTTCGCCAACTCGATTCAGCGACGCCTGCAGCGGCTGCGTCAGCCCAAATATCTGGTCGGCTTCTTCGTCGGCCTGCTGTATTTCTACTGGATCTTCTTCCGGCCCGGGGGTCGGGATCGGACGGCCGAGAGCATCCTGCCGACCAACGCGCTGGCCGGGGAGACGATCGCGGTCGCCGGATTGGTCGTCATCGTGCTGTTCACCTGGATCCTGGGCAGCGCGGAAACGCCGTTCACGTTTCAGCTGGCCGAGACGGACTTCCTGTTCACCGCCCCACTGACCCGGCGCCAGGTGTTGCAGTTCCGGCTGGTGCGGAGCCAGCTGGCGTTGCTCGTCTCCGCGGTGTTCTCGGTCGTCCTGTTTTCGCGCGGGCACATCCACGCCAGCCTCCTGCTGCGGGTGGTGGCGCTGTGGCTGCTCTACTCCACCCTGCAGCTGCACAACGCCGGCGCGGCGCTGGTGCGGGCCAGCCTGACCCAGCAGGGCGTGATCGGGATCCGGCGCAAGCTGCTGTCGCTCGTCGTGCTGGTTTTCCTCCTGGGCGCGTTCTGGCTGGGGCTGCGTGACGCCGTGCCGGTGGTGCGGGAAGCGTGGAGCCAGGGATTCATGGAGGGCGCCACCGCCCTGTCCGGCGCGCTGCACCACGGCGCGCTGGCGATCGCGCTGTTGCCGTTCTTCGCCGCCACGGGTCCGCTGGTCGCTACCAGCGCGGCGGAATTCGCGGAGCGACTCCCGGCCGCGCTGGCGGTCGCGACAGTGTTGTATCTGTGGGTGATGCGCTCGACGCTCGGCTTCGAGGAGGCGGCGGTCGAGCATGCCAACCGGGTGGCGCGACGCATCGACGCCGTGCGCCGCGGCCGGGGCGAGGTGCGCACCCGTCCGGGCGGCGTCGCCCGCCCGCTGTTGCCGTTGGGCGCCACCGGCACGCCCGCAGGCGCCATCATGTGGAAGAACGTGACCGGCGCGATGCGCGAGTTCCGGCCCCGGACGCTGTTCCTGCTCGCCGTCTTCGTCGTCGTGTTGGGGTTCAGCCTGGGCGGCAAACGGGGCGCGGGGCCACTGGTGGGGACGCTCTCGCTGGCCCTCACCGGCATCATGGTGCTGTTCGGTCCGCTCGCCCTGCGCTACGACCTGCGCCGCGACCTGGAGCTGCTGGACGTGCTCAAGTCGTGGCCGGTGCGCGCCCGGGATCTGATCGCCGCGGAGGTGCTGGCCCCTGCCCTGCTCATCGCCGGCGTCGCGTGGTTCGGCCTGCTCGGCGCGTTTTTCGCCACGCTGCCGGACCACGGGCTGCCGCCGCTCGCCCTGCGCGTCCCGTTGCTGATCGCCGCGCTCGCCGCCGTGCCGGCCGTGGTGCTGGTGCTGCTCCTGGTCCAGAACGCCGCGGTGCTGCTGTTCCCCGCCTGGACCACGATCGGCCCCGACCGCGCCACGGGATTCGAGGCGATGGGACAGCGCATCCTCGTCTTTGTGGGAACCGCGTTCGCCCTCGTCATCGCCGTGTTGCCGGCGGCGATTGTCGGCGGTGCGTTCGCCGTCCTGGTGCACACCATCGGCGCCGGCCCCGGCTGGACCGCGGCCGCGTGGTCGGTCACCGGGTCGGCGGTGCTGGTGTTCGAGTGTTACCTGGGGACGATGCTGCTGGGGCCAGTACTCGAAAAATTGGAGCCGTCGGGGTTGAGGTAATGGCGTAATCGGTCATCGGTACACGGTACTCGGTAAAACCGATGACCGATGACCGTTTACGCCTTCCTTCTCAGCAGGTAATCGACCAATCCACGGTCGCGTCTTTCGCACACCGCGTGCAGCGCAGCGTCGTGGGGCGGCCGGTGAACTCCTGGCGCTCGTTGCAGCTGGGGCACACCGCGTAGGTCTGGGTGACGGGCTCGTCCTTCTTGCCGCCCAGCGTGGGGCGCATGACGCCGGTCCGCACCACGATGCTCCAGTTGTCGGGCGGCGTGAGGCGCACCTGCAGATCGGCGCGGGACAGGCGGATGCGCTTTTCGTGCACGTCGAGCACGACGTGCTCCGCGGTCTCCTCTACGATCGGGTACCAGGCCCCGCGCCGGAGAATGTCGGCGACCGAATCGAGACAGCGGGCCCAGCCCTTGAGCGCCATGGCCCCCAACATACGGCGTCTCGCTAAATTACGGTATGCGTCCGCTCGGTTCCCTGGTTCGACTGCAGATTCAACGCAACACTTTGAAGACCGGCGTGAAACCCGATCGCGTGTACGACCCCGCCCCCATCCTGGCGGTCGATCGCCTCGCCGTCGGACCGGACGGCGTGCTGGGTGCCGGCTCCGACGGGTCCTGGCTCGTCGACGTGCACCACCGCGCCCATCCCGCCACCAAGAACGAGGACGGCCTGCACGGCGTCTCGGTGGGGTTCACGGCGCACTACGAAGCGATGCAGCAGCGGTTCGGCGACCGGCTCACGCTGGGCTGCGCCGGCGAGAACCTGATCGCCCGCACCGCGGCGCCGCTGGCGCTGGCGGACCTGGCGGGCGGCCTGGCGATCGTCGGCCCAGACGGGAGCGAGCGGGTGCGGCTGCGCGTGCTCGAAGTCGCCCGGCCCTGCCGCCCGTTCACCGGATGGGCGCTGGGCGGCGTGGTCGAAAGCCAGGTGCTGAAAGAGTGCCTGCAGTTTCTGGATGAGGGGATGCGGGGGTTTTACTGCACCGCAGAGGGGGCGGGAACCGTTGAAGTGGGCGATCTACTGGTGGCAGTATGAATGCGGAGTGCGGAATGCCGAATGCGGAATGAAAATGGGAGGTCGAGCCGATTGCTCGAGCCTCCCCTTCAATTCCGCATTCCGAACTCCGCATTCCGCATTGTCTAGCTCAACTCGTCCCACGCCAGTGCCGCCAGATTGTGGCAGCGGTCGCAGGTCAGGCGCTTGGCGTCGGCGCCGAACGCCTGGCGGTGGCGGCAGGCCGGGCACACCGCGTAGGTGAGCGGGAAGACCCGGCCGATGCGCTCGATCAGGCGCGGCTCGCAGCGCACGATGGTCCAGCGCTCGGGCGGCTGGTAGCGGATCTCCAGCAGGCGACGATCCACCGGCACGTTGCGCCGGTTCACGTCCAGCACGACGATGTTGCTGGCGGAAATCCGGACCACGGGATACCACGCTCCGCGACGCAGCGTGTGAGCCCCCGCCGGTCCAACCCGCGCCCACCCTTTGGGCTGCAGGCGGGTCGGGGTGATAGGACGCACTTCCAAGGCCGTAGCCATCTCTCTGGACTCTACACCGTCGCTCTGGCCAGCGTCGTGACAGTTGTCACAATAAGAACGTGTTCAACCGCACTCGCTGAAGCCGCAGACATGGCATTTGACGCATCCTTCCACGAACGCGAGCTGTGAGCCGCAGTCCGGGCAGGTCCCGATGAAGTCCTGAGCCTGATCCGGACCCCGCAGCGCCGCGGCGCTCCCCTCCGGTCCCGTCGCCACTTCCAGCGGCCGGAACGACTCCCGCCCGGTCGCCGGGGAAGCACCGCCCCCGAGCAGGTCCTGCTGCACGCCCTGCTTGTCCTGCATCCACTTCTCGATCGCGATGCCGATGGCGTCGGGCACGGAGAGCACCTTGCTCGGTCCCAGCCCCACGACGCGATCGGACGAAATGCCCCGCAGCTGGCGGTGCACTTCCTTGAGCGGGATGCCGGAGCGCAGCGCCAGCGACACGAGGCGGCCCACCGCCTCGACGTCCGCCATCAACGCGCCCCCCGCCTTCCCGAGCGAAATGAACACCTCGAACGGTTGCCCCAGGTCGTCCTCGGTGATCGTCACGTACATCGTGCCGAGCGGCGTTTCGACCCGGCGCGTGTTGCCGCGCAGCAGCTCCGGGCGCGAGCGCTTGGCGCGTCTTTGCAGGTTTTCGCTCTCGACTTCGTGCAGCCGATCCCGGGTGCGGTCGAGCTCCGCCTCGAGCTCGGCCATGCGCCCCAGCGCCTCGGCCAGCGCGCCCGCGCCGTCGGCGGCCACAGCAGCCGCCTGCCCCTGCCCCTTCTTCGCCGTGGAGCCCGTGGACAGCACCTGGCCCTCGCGGGCGCCGTCGCGGTACACGGTCACGCCCTTGCAGCCGAGCTGGAACGCGAGCCGGTAGATCTGCTCGACGTCCTCCTCGGTCGCCCCGTGCGGGAAGTTGCACGTCTTGGAGATCGCCGAGTCGGTGAACTCCTGGTAGGCGGCCTGCATGCGGATGTGCCACTCCGGCGTCACATCGTGCGCGGTCACGAACACGCGCTGCCACTGCGCCGGCACCTCGTCGAAGTGAATGTTGCCGCTTTCGGCGATGCGCTGCACCAGGGCGTCCGAGTACCAGCCTTCGCGCCTGGCGATCGCGACGAAGTCCTCGTTCACGTCCGGCATCTGCACGCCGGCCTGATTGCGCATGAACGCCACCGCGAACAGGGGCTCGATCCCGGAGCTGCAGCCCGCGATGATCGAGATGGTCCCGGTGGGCGCGACGGTGGTCAGGTTGCAGTTGCGCAGCTTGCGCATCGGGCGGATGCGGTTGCCCGCCGCGTCGCGGGCGCAGGTGGCGTCGGGGCCCCAGATCGAGCGCTCCCATTCGGGGAACGGGCCGCGCGACTTGGCCAGCCGCTCGGAGGCGGCCTTCGACTCTTCGTCCACGAACTGCATCAGCTTCCGCCCCAGCTCGACCGCTGCCTCAGAGTTGTAGGGGACGCCGAGTCGCACCAGGAGGTCCGCCCAGCCCATGATGCCCAGGCCGATGCGGCGGATCCGTTTGGCGAGGTCGTCGATCTCGGGCAGCGGGTACTTGTTCGCGTCGATGACGTTGTCGAGGAAATGGGTGCAGAGCTGCACCGCGGCCCGCAGCCCGTCCCAGTCGACGGCGCCGTCCTTCACGAACAGCCCGACGTTGATCGATCCCAGGTTGCAGACGTCGTAGGCGAGCAGCGGCTGCTCGCCGCACGGATTGGTCGCCTCGTAGGTGCCCAGCGCCGGCACCGGGTTGTACTGGTTGGCGCGGTCGATGTAGAACACGCCCGGCTCACCGGTCTTCCAGGCGCCGTGCACGATCTTGCGGAACACTTCCCCGGCATCGAGCCGCCCCACGACCTGCCCGGTGCGGGGATGCACGAGGTCGTACGACTCGCCCCGCTCCAGGGCCTGCATGAAGGCGTCGGTGACCGCGACCGAAATGTTGAAGTTCGTCACCTGCGTCAGGTCGTCCTTGCAGGTGATGAAATCGAGGATGTCGGGGTGATCGACCCGCAGGATGCCCATGTTGGCGCCGCGACGCGTGCCGCCCTGCTTCACGACGTCGGTCGAGGCGTCGTACAGCTTCATGAACGAGACGGGCCCGGACGCGACGCCCATGGTCGAGCGCACCACGTCGTTCTTGGGACGGAGCCGCGAGAACGCGAACCCGGTGCCACCCCCCGACTGGTGCACCAGGGCCATGGCGCGCAGCGTGTCGTAGATACCGCTCTTGCCGTTGGACAGCGCGTCGTCCACCGGCAGCACGAAGCAGGCGGACAGCTGGCCCAGCGGGCGGCCGGCGTTCATGAGGGTCGGCGAGTTGGGCATCCAGACCCGCGTGGCCATCAGATCGAAAAACGCTTCGGCCAGGGCTTCGACGGCCTTCTCGGACGCGCCGTACGTCCGGTCGGGGGCGGCGATGGTGCGGGCCACACGCCAGAACAGGTCTGTGGCGCGCTCGGTGGGCCGGCCCTGGTCGTCCTTTATGAGATAGCGGCGCTCGAGCACGGTGAGCGCGTTGGCGCTCAGCTCGAGGGTGCCTTTGGTCCGGGAAGCAGTCATCCGAGCTCGTCCCTCTTGGTAAGAGCGTTTCATCGCGGCAGTCGATCTGTCGTGAGTTGGCGTGGCGCGATACCGGCGCGGAAGGTCAAGGTAGGTCGGTCGCTGTGGTGGATCAAGCTTTCGTGACAATGCCCGTGGCGCGGACTGTATCGACTATCAACATCACAAACGTGCTCTGGTCGGCGGATAGTTCCCGGCGCGATGTCGCTCCGCCTCGACCACGTAATGCTCCCACGTCTCCCGGATGCGGGTGCGCAGCGCCTCGTCCACCGGCCGCACCACGCGACCGGGCACGCCCATCACGACCGAGCCCGGCGGCACCACCATCCCCTCGCGCAACACCGCGCCCGCCGCGACGACGCACCCGGTGCCGATGTGTACCCCGTTCAGCAGCACACTGCCCATCCCGATCAGGCACTCGTCGTCGACGGTACAGCCGTGCAGGATCGCGCGATGCCCGACCCCGACGCGGGCGCCGATCAGCGCCGGCCGGCCTGCGTCCACGTGCACGATGGTGCCGTCCTGGAGATTGGTGGCCTCGCCGATGACGATGCGATCCATGTCGCCGCGCACCACGGTGCCGTACCACACGCTCGCGCGCGGGCCCAGGGTGACGTCGCCCATCACCCAGGCCCCGGGTGCCACGAACGCGGTTGGATCGATGTGGATCTATTCTCTCCGCGGCAGGAACTGGTACTGCACCCACGCGTCGACGGGGTCGCCGTTCTTCTGGGCCGGCTGCCAGCGCAGCTTGCGGGCCATGTCCATCGCCTGGTTGGTGACCGTCGCCACGTTGGATCCGACGAACTCCCGGACCTCGAGCGTGGCCCCCTCGCTCGACACCTTGATGAGCAGGATCGCGGCGCGCGGCGTCTCGGTCGCGTCGGCGGGGATCGGGATGAACGTCGGTTGCAGCGCCACGGGCTTCGTGTCGAAGCAGACGTTGTCCTGATTGTAGTCGGGCCCGTAGCGATCGCAGTAGCCCGCCACCGAGTGACTCGCGGCGCCACCGGCGCCCCCCGCCCCGGTGCCACCGCCCGTCCGGTCGATGGGACCGATCGCCTTCTGAAGCTGGATGGCGAGGGTATTGGTGGAGCCCGGAGTGATCAGCACCTGCCGCTCGTACAACGCGTACCCCTCGGCGCGAACCGCGAGCTTGTGCGTGCCGGCCGGCAGATCGAGCTGCGTGCCGCGTACCGCCTGACCGTCCATGGTCACTCGCGCATCGCCCGGGATCGTCCCCGACAGCACCAGCCGTCCCGGCGAGCCCGGCGTGGCGGTGCCGCCATGTCCCCCACTGGTGTCGCCCGTGAGGAGCGTGCCGCCGCTATGCAGCGTGTCCCCCCCTCCCCCCCCGGCCGGGTCGTGAGCGGAGTCGCTCGCGGCGATGGTCGAGTCGGGGGGAGGCGAAGCGGCGTGGTGGAAAATCAGCCCCTGCTTGTATGCCAGGTACCCGCCGCCGCCCACGATGCCGCCGACGGCGAGCACCCAGATGGCGAGCGCGGCCGTCGTGGACCGGGTCCTGGGCTCGTCCGCCGGCACGAGGAGGGGGGGCAGGCCGGTCGAAAGGCGTGGCAGCGGCGTGGTCGGGGCGGCGGCGGCCACCGACACCTTGGGAACGCCGAGCGAGGGCATGGACCGCGTCTGGGCGCTCGAGAGACCGGTCGCGACGAAGCCCGCCCCGCTCTCCAGCACTTCGACCAGATCGTCGGCCGTCTGAAACCGTTCGGCGGGGACCTTGGCCATCATCTTCTTCACGACTTCGAACAGGTCGCGCTGCTCCTGGGTCTCGAGCGTGGGCGTGGGCAGCTCTTCCATGATGTGCTTGTAGCCGATCGAGAACGAATCCTCGCCGTCGAACGGCACCACCCCGCTGAGACACTGATACGCGACCACGCCGAGTGAATAGATGTCGCTGCGGCCGTCGAGCTGCTGCGCGCGCGCTTGCTCGGGGCTCATGTAGTGCGGCGTCCCGATCGCCATGCCGGTGCCCGTGAGCTTGCCGCCCGAGGCTGCTTTCGCGATCCCGAAATCGGTGACGAGCGCCTGGCCGTGCTCGTCGAACATGATGTTGTCGGGTTTGATGTCGCGGTGCACGGTGCCGGACCGGTGCGCGTAGGCCAGGGCGCGCGCCACCTGCCCCAGCACCTGCCGGATCTCCCCCGGGGGCAGCGCGCCGCGCGTCGCCAGCAGCGCCGACAGCGGCTTGCCGCGCAGGAACTTCATCACGAAGTAGATCACGCGGCCGGCCTTGCCGACGCGATAGACGGGAATGATGCCCGGGTGCTCGAGCTTGGCGGCGGTGCGGGCTTCGCGCTGGAACCGCTCGACGAATTCCTTGTCGAACGCGAGCGAGAACGGCAGGACTTTGATGGCGACTTCGCGATCGAGCGTCTTTTCGCGGGCCCGGAACACGATCGCCATGCCGCCGCGCCCCAGCTCTTCCAGGATCTCGTATTCCTCGGTGAGCTCGGTGCGCACCAGATCGAGCTCGGAGGGCTCCGGCGGCTCTTCTTTGGCGGCGCTCAGCGGCAGCGTGGCCGACAAATCAGCGCCGCAGGTCTTGCAGAACTTGTAGGACTCTTCGTTCTGGACGCCGCAATGCGGACAGTACATCAACGCTCCGGGGGGATCGGCGGAAACTTATGGACGCGCGCGCGCGGGTGTCAACTTACGACGTCGAGACCACCTGCAGCCGCCGCTGCCGCACGACGCGCGTGCCCGAGGCAGGATCCGACATCGTCACCGACAGGACGTAGCTGCCGGGCGCGACCCCGCGCAGACTGACGCCGCGATGGATGCGGGTGATCGGACCCGCGGCCGATGCGTCGAATTCGAGCAACACCGGGGGCCGCCGGCCGCCGAACAACCCGCCAATCCGGCCCAACAGCGAGCGGCCACCCACCCGCTCCAGGCGGACTTCGGTGTGGTAGCTCGTCCCCGGCGACAGGCCGAACAGCTCGTAGTACAGCTCCGCGACGCTGCCCGTGGGATAGCGGTCCAGCGGATTGAGCAGCACGGTGTCCACGCCGGCCGCCGAGTCCGCCGCGCGTGCCAGCCACATCAGCCCGGCGCCCGCGCGGCCCACGACCAGGTCGCTGGCGGTGAACGACCGGCCGTCGAGCGCCGGCACGATGAGCGTATCGCGCCGCACCAGCTGGCCCGCGAGCCGGTCCTGCGTCGCGACGAGCAGGCGGTAGCGATAGCGACCGGGCGGCAGCGAAACGCTGAGCCGCCCGCTCAGGTAGCTCGGGGAGCGGAGCGTCTGCCGCGAGCTGAACACGCGCAGCGTATCGAGTCGCTTCACGACACTGTCCCGCTCGTCCGAAACGAGCAGCCGGAAGTGCAGCGGGTAGAGGAAGCCCCCCGCGTCCCCGCCCGGCTCGGCCGACAGGCGGTCGGCGGGAATCGCGAACACCACGTGCACCGCCTGGCCCGCCGGCGCGGTGCCCGCGGCGGCCACGAAATCGCTCACGACGGGATCGAGCGGCACCGCGAACCGCTGCTGGTAGGTGTCGGTCGTGGTCCCGGTGGTGATGGCGCGCCGGCCGCTCGAGCGCTCGTCGGCGATAGCGTTGCCGGCGAGCGAGCCGCCGCGCGCCACGCGCGCGTACGCGCCGCCGAACTGCTCGCGCGAGGCGTAGAGGTCGACCACGCCCGCGTCCGGCGTGCCCGCCGCCTGCACGGCGGCGCGGAAGCCGAGCGCGTCGACGAGGCTTTCGACCAGCTTGTAGTCCGACGCATCGTCGCGCGCGACGAAGTGAAACACCAGGTCGCCGCCCGGCCGGCGGTACAACCAGCTCTGGTTGGGTTGCAGGCATCTGGCGGAGGTGGGACAGTTCGGCTCCGAGGGGTGCGTCGCACGCTGGTCCGGCTCACCGTGGCGCAGGTAAATGACGCCGCGGTCGTCGAACTCCACCTGCCCAGAGCGATACACCTCCGTGATGTCGTAATGGCGATGCCGGCTCACCAGGCGGAAGTTGCGCCGCGCGTACATCCAGCGGCGGTTGTGCTCCGCCAGCCGTTCTCCGGGATCGCGCGCTTCACGCAGATCGCGGCCGTTCCAGAACCGTCGCAGCCACGCCGCGCGCTCCGCGTCGGTCGTCAACGAGTCGAACGCGCCGACGTCGGCCGAATCGGCGAGCAGCGCCAGGTCGGTCCGGTACAGCTGGCGCGCCTGGACGCTCGTCGCCGCCGCCGCCCCGCGGTAGTAGCTCGACTCCCCCGCCGCGGGCTGGTTGGCGAAGTACTGGGTCCGTGCCATCTCGAACAGTCCGACGCCCGAGTCCCCGCCCACGGCCAGGTAGGAGCGGAACGCGGCGAGCGCCGAGTCCGCTTCGCCCACTTCCCGCTCCACCCGCCCGCGCGCCAGCTGCACCTCGGGCACGCTCCCCGCCGGGGACGCGCTGGCGAGCCGCACCGCCTCGAGCGCCACCTGCAGCCGCGGGTGGATGCGCTGCGACAGCGCGGCGTTGGCCAGGTCCACCGTCGCGAATGCGAAGCTCGGATCGACCTGCGTGGCGTGGGCGAAGGCGCGCGCCGCCTTGGAGAGGTAGTCGAGGCCGAGCTGCTGGCGCAGGTTTTCAACCGCGATCGCCGAGTGCTCGCCCTGCGCCAGCTCCGCCAGGCCGAGCCCGTACCACGGATAGGGCCACGCGGGCCGCAGCTCGGACGCCCATTCGAATTCGCCGGCCGCGTCATCGAAGTGCGGCTTCGATTGGCTGATCTCGCCCAGGCGGTAGGCGATGAAGCCGAGCCGGAGGTGCAGCAGGGGATTGTCGCGGTCGGTCTTGGCGAGTTGGATCGTCGCCGCTTCGAGCCGGCGCAGGGCGAGCGAATCGGTGACGCCGCCCAGCGAATCCCGCAGGCGCTCGACGGCGGTCCGGTCACCCGGCTCCTGGGCAGGGAGTCGGAGGGGAACGGCCAGCAGCATGAAGGTGACGAACGGCGTGAGCACTCGCATCGACATTCCATTATACCGTGGCGTCGCGCGAGTGATTCTTTGCAAATCTCTGACAATTACGGCTGTGTGGCGCGCTCCGCGAGGAAGGCCTCGATACCACTGACGACACCGCGCGCGTAGCGCCATTGCCCGGCTTCGCCGGCCAGCAGCCGCTCCTGGTCCGGCATCATGATGAATACGCCCTCCGTGAGGGCGGACGGCATCCAGGTGGGCCGCACCAGCGCGTAGTCCCCCCGACCCATGCCCAGGTCTCGCAGCCCCAGCTCGGCTACCAACGCGCGGTCCAGGGCGCGCGCCAGATCGGCGCTGCGGGGATGGAAGTAGTAGACGCTGGTGCCGTTGTTGACGAACGGGTTGACGCCGTCCGGCAGGGCGTTGGCGTGGATCGACACCAGCACGTCGGCGTCGTGCAGCTCGGCGAAATGGGTTCGTGGGTAGAGGTCGATCGGCGTGGAGTCGGTGCGGGTCAGCAACACGGTCGCGCCCGCCCGCTCGAGCAGCGTCTGCGCCTTCCTGGCGACGGCCAGCGTCGCGACCGGTTCCCACAGGCCGGTCGGTCCCGTGGCGCCGACCGGCGGATGTCCGGGGTCCAACACCACGACGCGCCCCTTGAGCGGATGCCCGGGATCGATCACCGGCGGGCGCCGCACCTCGAGCAGGAGGTCGCGACCCTCGAACCGCGTCCGGTACCCCCACACGCGCTGTGAGAGCTGCAGCGTGATCGTCAGCTCGTCCGCGCTCTCCTGGCGGTAGGTCATCCAGTGCACCAGCGGATCGGTGCCGCCGTACTGCATCCAATTCACGTCGGAGCGCGCACCGTAGAGGCGCAACACGAGCGAGCGGTCGTCTTCGTCGACGCGAAACGGCAACCGGTCGGGCAGCGGCACGCGCAGCGTGACCGACCGCGGGCCGCTGCTCAAGCGAACCGAGCCCACGACTCCGCCCGGAGGCGGCGTGCCCGGTGGCCGCGGCTGCACGTCGGCGGCATTCACCCAGGTTTCCGATTCCCGCGACAACGCCAGCCGGACCTGATCGTTCCAGCGTCCCGACATCACGGCCGTCGTTCCCGTCTGAAAGAACCAGTGATAGGTGCCGCCCGGGACGGCCTTCCCCACCGTGAGCGAATCCGTAGTCCCGGTGTGGGCCGTGTCGTCGTTGAGCACGATCACCAGTGGCCTGGCGCGATCGAGGGTGGCGATCCGCAGCGGCCAGGGGAACCGTACCGTGTCCGCTCCCGCCGCGACTTCGAGCGTCGCACAGGGAGCGGGAGGCAGGGCAAGTGAGTCCGGGCACACCGGCTCCGCCGCCAGCCATCCCACGTAGCGATCGACGCGAGGCGGCAGATGATACATCGCGGTGTCCACGCCGAAGGCGCGAATTCCCCAGGACGGCTCACCGGGCTCGGTGTCGGGGACGAGCGGGACGACGACGCCGGCCGGCGTGCGGAGCCGGACGGTCGCGCCCGGTGCGGCCCGCACATCGAGCCGCACCCCTTCTCCGGCGGGCCATTGCAACACACCGCTCGGCTCGAAGCTCGTGGTATCGATCCAGAGGGCGGGCGGCGCCGGGGGATGGAAACGCGGCGCGACGCGGGCGTCGAGCCCCACGACCTGGGTATCACCGGGGACCGCCGCCACGAGCTGGTAATGGGCGATCGTGTCATCCGGCACCGCAACCCAGGCGATCCACGCGCCGTTGCCGATCACGGACACCGGCGCACCGTTGACCGTGAGACTCGCATCACCGCGTCCCACGCTCCCGAACAGGAACGTGCTGTCGACCGGTTGTACGACGTCGCTGGCCTTCGGGTACACGACGCTGACCCGCACCGGACCCGAGCGCACGACCGAGTCGCGAGTCGCCGGAGCCGGAAGGGGCGCCGCGCCGGGAGGCGGCGCGCCCGCACAGGCCGCGCTCAGCAGGACGCAACACCAGAGAAGTGGTCGCATTGTCGCGAAGCTTAGTGACGCCCCTTTCGACCCGTCAATTTGCGCAATAGATTGGCATACCTTAACTTCTGCGCCCTATAGGAGATGCGCCGCCCGTGACGACCTGTGCATACTGCGGTCGCGCCAACGACCCGGGCGCGTTGTTCTGTATGGATTGTGGCAAGCCGCTGACCAAGTCGGCGGCCACAGCCAAGAAGAAAATCCCGACCCCTGTCTCAGCTGTGGGCGACCCCGGAGAGGCCGACATGCCGTCTGCCCCCCCTCCTCGTTCATCGGTTAGCGGATCCTGCCCCTTCTGTGGCGGGGAGATCGCCGGCCCGCTTCCGTTCTGTCCCCACTGCGGGCGGCGCCTTTCCGCCCCCGGGTCGGGGCCGGCCTGCGGGCGCTGCGGCTCGCCGGTCCAGTCCGACGCCAAGTTCTGCGCCACCTGCGGGGCCACGATCGAGGTCGCGCTGTCGCGCCCATCCAGCCAGCCCGAGCCCCGCACCGAGTTCCTGGTGCGACTGGTGCTGCTCGATGAGACGGGTCAGGAGCTCCAGACCCACGAGACGGCCCGGCAGGACACGACCATCGGCCGCAACGAAGGCGACATCCGGTTTCCCGACGACCCGTTCCTCTCCCCGCTGCACAGCAAGCTGTCGTGGGAGGACAATCAGCTGGTGGTGCGGGACCTGGGAAGCCGGAACGGGACGTGGGTCTTCCTCGAGGAGCCGCACCGCCTCGCCGACGGGGATCTGCTGCTCATCGGAACGCAGGTGTTCAAGTTCCGGCGTCTGGGATACCCCGGTCCGCATGCCCCCGAGGTCGACGCCACGAAGCGGATGGGCAGCATGACGCCCGCGGCCGACATCGCCCAGATCACGCAGCTGCGGGCCGACGGCAGCGCCCGCGACGTGATTCACCTCTCCCCGGGGCGCGATCTGCAGCTCGGGCGGGAGCGCGGCGACTGGGTGTTCCCCTACGATCCCTCGATGAGCGCGCAGCATGCCGTGATCCGATCCGAGGACGCCGATTTCGTGGTGCTCGACGCGGGCAGCCGCAACGGCGTCGCCGTGGCGGCGCGCGGCGCGATCCCGCTCAAGACCGGGTCGCGACTCCTCGTGGGAGACAAGCTGTTGCGCGTCGAGATCCCGTGAAAGTCTGCCCGGTCTGCTCCCGGGAGTACCCGGACGAAATTCGATTCTGCCAGGACGACGGCACCACGCTGCGGGCCGCCGCGCCGACCACGAGCCTGGTCGGCCAGGTGATCGCGGACCGGTATCACGTGACCAAGAAGCTGGGCGAAGGCGGCATGGGCCAGGTGTACCTGGCCGAGCACGTGAAGATGGGCCGCGAGAGCGCCATCAAGGTGATGAGCCCGTCGATGATGCACGACCCGGACTCGGTGGCGCGGTTCAAGCGCGAGGCGGCGAACGCGAGCCGCATCAGCCACCCCAACGTGTGCGCGGTCTATGATTTCGGCGAGACACCGGACGGCCTGATCTACCTCGCCATGGAATACGTCAAGGGCGAGGCGCTCACCGACCTGCTGGCGCGCGAGGGCGCGCTGCCCGTCGTCCGGGCCTCGGCGATCTTCAGGCAGACGGCGGACGCGCTGCAGGCCGCGCACGACCTGGGTATCGTGCACCGCGATCTCAAGCCCGACAACATCATGATCGCGCGCGGCCGCGACGGCTCGGACCAGGTGAAGGTGGTGGACTTCGGGATCGCCAAGGCCGTGGGGGGCGACGAGACCGGCCAGAAGGTCACGAAGACCGGCCTCGTGGTGGGGACGCCGGAGTTCATGAGCCCCGAGCAGCTTTCGGGCGACCGGGTGGACGGCCGCAGCGATCTGTATTCGCTGGCCCTCGTGTACTTCCGGATGCTGACGGGCCACCTGCCGTTCCAGGCCGACACGGTCCAGGAAACGATGATCAAGCGGCTCACCGACGAGCCGGCCAAGCTGAGTACCACGCGTCCCGATCTCTCCTTCCCCGCCGGTCTGCAGAGCGTGCTCGACACCGCGCTGGTGCGGACGCCAGGGGAGCGCTACCAGAGCGTCGCCAAGTTCGCCGAGGATGTCACCGGGGCGGTGCAGCTGCGTGCGCCCACGCGCGGCGCCGCCACTCCGGCGACGCGGGCGCAGGCGGAGCTGGAAGACCGCACCCAGATGATCGATTCGAAGGAGACGCGGGCGCGTGCGTCGGTGCATCGGCCGGACAAGAAGCGGTCGCTGATCCCTATCATGGCGGTCGGCGTGATCGTGCTGGGCGCCGCTGGGGGCGGCTACATCCTGTTCGCCGGCTCGAGGGGGGGGGGCGGGCGGCCATGCGCAGGCGGACTCGAACCACGTGGCGAGCCCGGAGTCGACCAAGCTCGCCGTCGTGCCACCGCCCGACACCACGAAATTCACGTCGCAAACGAGCGGGCAAACGGGAGGACAGACCGGCACGCAGACCACCCACCCGCGGGCGCGGGAAACGACGACCACCCCGCCACCCCGCCCGACGATCGATGTCGCCCGCGCGGACGCGCTGTTGAACGATTTGTTCGACAAGCTCGACGGTAAAACGATCTCCGCTGGGACGGCGCGAGATTCGGCGGAGCACATCTACAATGCGCAGGGTGTGTCCCGGACCGACAAGGCCTTTGCCGCGTACGTGATGGCCAACGCCTTCGCGGCGCTCGACGATCAGGAACCAGGCCGGGGCCATAAGGAGGCCGCATTGCGCTGGGCCCGGCAGGCGGTCGACCTCAATCCCGCGCGCGCCTACACCCAGCTGGTCCACGATCTGAGCCAGCCCTGACCATGTTCGGACGCCCGAAGCCAATCAAGATCCGAGTGGTGGGTCGCACCGATCAGGGGAAGACCCGCGATCACAACGAGGACAACTTCCTCGTGGCGGATCTGACGCGCAAAGACGCGTCGCCGCCCACGGCCGAGCGCGAGTACGAGCTCGGCGAGCGCGGCCTGTTGCTCGCGGTGTGTGACGGCATGGGCGGCGCCGCCGCGGGCGAGCTCGCGAGCGAGATGGCGACGGACACGATTTACAAGCAGCTGCTGCAATCGTGGCTCGAGGAATCCGAGGTGACCGGCCAGCGCTTCGCGGCCCGGCTGAAGGAAGCGGTCGAGACCGCGAACCGCGAGATCCATAACTACGCCAAGGCCCACCCCGAAAACCGCGGCATGGGAACCACGGCCACGATCGCCGGCGTGCTGGGCGACCACCTCTACCTGGCGCAGGTGGGGGACAGCCGGGCCTACCTGGTGCGGGGCGGCGAAGCGCACCAGATCACCAAGGATCAGTCGCTGATGCAGCGCCTGGTCGAGGCCGGTGAGCTCACCGAGGAAGAAGCCGCGCACAGCGAGCGGCGTAACATCATCCTCCAGGCGCTCGGGCCGGATCCCAAGATCAAAGTGGATCTCACCCACCAGGAGCTGCGGCGCGGCGACCTGCTGGTGCTCTGCTCGGACGGCCTGTCGGGACAGGTGAAGAAGGAAGAGATCGCGCGCGAGGCCGCGACCGGCGACCTGCCCCGCGCCACCGAGCGGCTCGTCTCGCTGGCGAACGAGCGCGGCGGCCCGGACAACATCACGGTGGTGATCGCGCGGTTCGACGGCGACGGCGTCCGCTCGGTCGCGGGCGCCGACGAAGTCGGCCACCAGGTGTACCCGCTCATCGACACCGAGGCCAGCACGGATCCGGTGCCCGTCTATCGCGGCAGCAAGCCACCGGTTCCTTCGAAGCCACCCCCGACTGCCCGTTGGGGCGGTCGCGGCGAGCGACTCGCGCTGCTCGGCGTCGCCGTCCTGGCCATCGGGATCGTGGGCTGGCAATTCGTGCGCGGCAAGCCGTCGAACACGGCGACGCCCGCCCTCCCGGCCGCCTCGACCCCGGCCGATCCGGCGCTGGTCATCCTGGATCGTCTCGCCGACTCGGTGACGAACGCGGTGCGCGGGTACGGCAGCTCGGAGCAGCAGTTCGCCGCGCATCGAATCGATTGCCCCAGACTGGCCGAGGACTTCGGGCAGGTCGACGCCCTGTGGGTTTCCTACAACCTCGGGAAGCGCCGGGCGGGACCGCTCGACGCCACACGCCAATCGAGAGACCGGACGCTGGACGCTTCGGTGGACAGCGTCGGCAGAGACTTCGACCGCTCCGGGTGCCCGCGCCCGTGAGGGCACAGTTCAAGTTCCTGTCCGGCGCCCGCGCCGGACAGGTCGAGACGTTCCGTAAGGCCTACTTGGGGCTCGGCCGTCACCCGCTCTCGGATGTCCGCTTCGACGCCGAGCGCGACCTCGACGTGTCATCGCGCCATGCCGCGATCATCACCAAGCCCGACGGCTACGTGTTGCAGGACCTGGACTCGAAGAACGGCACCTACGTCAACGGCAAGCGCATCGATGAGGACCGGCTGCTGGCCGACGGCGACGTGATCGGTTTCGGCGCCAAGGGACCAGCGCTCGAGTTCCACGTACTCCCCGACGACGGCGACCAGGTGTCCACCGAAACCGCTGCGTCAGCCGAAGCGGCCGCGGGCCGACAGTCGCAGCCCAAACAGATGGTGCCCGCCGCCATTGCCCCGGCTGCGCCCCCGCCCCCGCCCCCCGCCGCGTCCGCCTCCGCGAAGCCGGCGCGATCCAGCACGGGCGTCCGCATCGCCGTGGAAGTCGCGCGTCAGACCCGGGAGCTGCGGCGCACGACCAAGTTCCTGATTGGCGGGCTGGTCGTGGCGGTGCTGTTGTTCGTGGTGCTGAGCTGGAAGGCCAGCCACGACCGGCACGAGGAGATGGCGCGCATTCGCGCCTGGGCCGACAGCGTGGCCGACCAGGCGCAGCGCACCGCCCAGCAATTCCAATCCGAAGTGCAGGGCCTGCGTGAGGCGAACCAGCAGTCGGTGGCGGAGATCGAGCGGCTGCGGCGCGAGCTGGCGGGCGCGGGCAGCGACGTCGGGGTGGTGGCGCGGCTGCGGGCACAGATCGAAGCCGCCCAGCAGCGCCAGATCCAGATCGCCGGGGCGAGCACGATCGACTACCGCGCGATTTCGTCCCGCAATCAGGACGCGGTCGCGCTGCTGCTGGTCGAGTTCTCGGAAACGGAGCGCTTCAGCGGCACCGGGTTCGCCGTGGACTCGCACGGCACCGTGGTCACCAACAAGCACGTGCTGGTCGGCGTGAACGGGGACCGCACGCCGCGCCGCATCGCCGTGAAGTTTTCGGGCTCGAACCAATGGTTTCCGGGACGGTACGTCGGAGTCTCCGACGCGGGCGACGTCGGCGTGCTCAAGGTCGACATCCGCGGCGGCACGCCGAGCGTGTTCGGACTGCAGCGCAACCCGCACAGCCTCGAGCGCGGCGATCCGGTGGCGACGATCGGCTACCCGCTGGGCCTCGACCTCCCGATGGAAGGGCGCGGGCTGGACGTCGTGGCCTCCCCCACCCTCACCGTCGGGACGGTGAGCAAAGTGCTCAGCAACGTCGTCCAGGTGGACGGGTACGGCGCGCCGGGCTCCTCGGGCAGTCCGATTTTCGACCACGACGGCCGCGTGGTGGCGGTGTTGTACGGCGGGGTGCAGGAATCGAATGGCAAGATCATTCTCGCGGTGCCGGTGAACTTGGTAACTGATTACTTGGCGAAAATTGGGGTGAGATAGAAAAAGGTTGGGGAGGTTGGTGGAGGATGGTGGAGGAAGGTGGAGGTCACCTCGACAACCTCCACTACCTCCACCAACCTCCACCATCCTCCTTTACACCGGCGTCACATGCCCCAGTATCCGCGGCCCCCGCGCTCCCGTCGCCCCCGGGAGATTTCCCGGCCGGCCTTCGAGCGTCAGTAACCCCAGAAACGCGAACGCCACCGCCTCTTTCGCCTCTCCGTTGAAGAACAGCTGATCGAACGGCAGCACCGCCCGCGGTTGCACGCGGGCGGCGAGCTGCTCCACCAGCACCGGATTGCGCGCGCCGCCGCCCGAGATCACCAGCTCGTCCGAGGGACCGGCCGGCGTCCATTGCTCGAGGGCGCGCGCCACCGATTCGACGGTGAGCGCGGTCGCGGTGGCGACCGCGTCGTTGTCCGATCCGTCCACCAGCGCGATCAGGCGGTCGGCGAACGCGATGCCGAAGCGCTCGCGACCGGTGCTCTTGGGCGGCGGCGCGGTGAAGTAGGAATCGGCGAGCAGCTGGGCCAACGCCTTTGCCGATACACGGCCGCGCCGCGCGTGCTCCCCGTCCCGATCGAACACCGCGTCCGGATCGACCCGCCGCGTGACCGCGTCGATCACCCCGACGCCCGGCCCCGTATCGAACGCGAGCGCGCCGTCGGTGACGCCGCGGCGCGGCACCCAGGTCACGTTCGCCATGCCGCCCAGGTTCAGCAGCAGCCGGCCGTGCGTCTCGTGCCCGAACAACATGACATCGGCGAGGGGAACGAGCGGCGCGCCCTGGCCGCCGGCCGCGACGTCGCGCGAGCGGAAATCGCTCACCACCCGCACGCCGAGCCGCTCGGCCAGGACGGCCGCATCGCCGAGCTGCAGCGTCGCGCGGCCCGGCTCGTGCCAGACCGTCTGCCCGTGGGAGGCAACAAAGGATAGATCACGCGGTGAAGTCTTGGCCGCCGCGAGCAGCTGCAACACCGCGCCCGCGAACCGCTCGGCCAGGGCCACGTGCAACAGCGCCAGCTCCTTCGCGCCGCCGCGGGCGATGGCATCGATGATCTGACCGCGCTCGGCCGCGGCGTACGGCTCCTGCCGGAACGCCACGAGCCGCGCCGACGGCGGATCCGCTTCGAGCTGAACCAGCGCGGCCGAGACGCCGTCGAGCGAGGTCCCGGACATCAAGCCGACGGCCAGGTGTCCGCTCATGCGACGGGTGGCGGATCGCCGACGACGCGGCGCACGAATCCCCCGGCCGCCGCGAGCCGCTCCCGCGCCGCTTCCTTCCCCAGCCCGGCGCGAACCATGACGATCGCCAGCTTGACACTGCCTTCCGCCGCGGTAATCGCGTCGCGCGCCCGCGCGCGGTCAACGCCGCACGCTTCCATCACGATGCGCTCACCGCGGTCGCGCAGCTTGTCGCTCAATGCGATGAGATCGACCATGAGATTGCCGTAGGCGCGCCCGGTCCGAATCATGGCGCCGGTGCTGAGGGTATTGAGCACCAGCTTGGTCGCGGTTCCCGCCTTGAGCCGGGTGGAGCCGGTGAGCGGCTCGGGCCCGACTTCCGGCACGATCGCGACGTCACACGTGTCGAGCAGCAGCTTGGGCGGCGGCGAGCACGAGACGATTACCGTGCGGGACCCGATCGTCTGCGCCCGGGAAAGCGCGGCGCGCACGTAGGGAGTCGTGCCGCTGGCCGCGATGCCCACCACGACGTCCTTGGGAGTAACCTGCGCCGTATCCATGGCGGCCATCCCGGCGTTCACGTCGTCTTCGGCGCCCTCGGCGCTCTTCACGAGCGCGGGATAGCCGCCGGCGATCACCCCGACCACGAGCTCCGGCGGCGTTCCGAACGTGGGCGGGCATTCGGCGGCGTCCAGCACGCCGAGCCGCCCCGAGGTCCCCGCGCCTACGTAGACCAGGCGGCCGCCCGTCTGAAACGCGGTCACCACGAGGTCGATGGCGCGGGCGATCGATTCGCGGACGGCGTGCACCGCCTGGGGCACCAGCACGTCCTCGGCGTGGAGCAGGTCCACGATCTCGAGCGTCGACGCGACGTCGATGCGCTGCGTCCGTGGATTGCGCTGCTCGGTCAGCCGGGGGTCATGATACGCGGGCGGCGTGGTCATCCGTGGCCGCTAAGCTAGCCCGTGACACCCTGTGACGCGAAGCGTATATCCGTCGCATGAGCGGCCCCACGACGGCGGCGAACGGCCGGTCCTTCGGGATCACGGTGCTCGCCGTGCTGGCGTTCCTGTACACGCTCTACTTCGCCCGCGCGTTCCTGCTGCCGATCGCGATCGCCGTGCTGCTCGACTTTCTGTTCAGCCCGGCGGTGCGTGCGCTGTCGCGCCTGCGTATCCCGCTGCCAGTTGGCGCGGCGCTAGTGGTTTTCACCCTGATCGGCGTGGGCGGACTCTCCGTGTACGGCTTGTCGGGACCGGTCCAGACCTGGGCGACGAACTCCCCCGAAACGGTGGCCACGGCGCAGACGCGGCTGCGTCGCCTGCTCCGGCCATTGCAACGCGTGACCAAGAGCGCCCAACAAGTGGAAAGCGTGGCCGGCGGCGTCGCGGGAACGCAGGGACCGCCGGAAGTCGTCGTGCGGGGACCGGGCATCGTGTCCCGCCTCTTCGGCTCCACGCAACGATTCCTGGCCGGCCTGCTCGAGGTGTTGATCCTCCTGTATTTCCTGCTCGCGGCGGGCGACTTGTTCCTGCAGAAGGTGATCCGCGTCCTCCCCCGCGTGCACGACCAGCAGAAGGCCATCGAGATCGCCCGGGCGACTGAGGCGTCGATTTCCACCTATCTCGTCACGGCCGCGACCGTCAATCTCCTCGAGGGCCTGGTGGTCACGGGCGCCATGTATCTGCTCGGTATGCCGAACGCCCCGCTGTGGGGCGCGCTCGTCGTACTGCTCGAGTTCATTCCCTATCTCGGCGCCCTCACGATGACCGTCATTCTCACCGTCGCGGGACTCGCCACCTTCGACGACGTCGGGCGAGGCCTGCTGATCCCGGCCACCTTCCTCGCTATCAACGTGGTGCAGGCCAACATCCTGAGTCCGCTGCTGCTGGGGCATCGCCTGGCGCTCAACCCCGTCGCGCTGTTCGTGAGCCTCGCCTTCTGGTTCTGGATCTGGGGCATCCCCGGCGCGTTCATCGCCGTGCCACTGCTCGCGACGTTCAAGATCCTCTGCGATCACATCGAAGCCCTGGCCCCGATCGGGGCATTCCTCGGGCGGCGCGCCGAGTCGGAGTCGAGCGCCCTCGTCCTGTAGCGGTCACGGCCGATCGACGTCGGGCGCTCCCGTGTCTCGCAGTCCCTGGCGCAGATCCTCCCGCGCGCGTTGCGCCAGCCTGGTGTAGTCGGCACGGATGCGGTCCAGGTCGTCGATCTCCAGCTCCTCCAGATCGAGCAGGGCGTTGTGGGCGCCCATCATGCAGCGAATCAGCTCATCCAGCTTCACCTGCACCGCCTCCGCATCGCGGTTCTGCGTGTTCTGAATAAGGAAAACCATGAGGAACGTGAGGATGGTCGTACTGGTGTTGATCACCAGCTGCCACGTGTCGCTGTAGTGAAACACCGGACCGGTTGCCGCCCAGGCCAGGACGATCAGCACCGCGACCGCGAACGTCGTTGGCCGCCCGGTTACCCGGGCCGTCCATTTGGCAATGTGACCGAACCCCGAATGCGAGCGGATGGACATCATGGCGTGCCTCACCGTGGAGGATGACCGGAGCGCACCGAATGGCAGGAAGCGCTCTCCTTATATAGGATAGAGCATGCGACCTGCTCCAGTCGTCACCATCGCGTTGCTCGCCGCCTGCGGTCATCCCCTGGGCGGTCCGACGCCGGTCCCTGTGCCACCCACCGCCGTGGTTCCGGTTCCGGTCCCGCCGACGCGAGCACTGTGGCCGTCGACGTGGGCGCTCGCGGACTCCGCGAAGGCGGTCACCGCGCCCCACGCCATGGTCGTGACGGGACACCCACTGGCCACCCTCGTGGGCCGGCTGGTGCTCGAGCAGGGAGGCAACGCGATCGACGCGGCGGTGGCGGTCGGGTTCGCCCTCGCCGTCGTGCTGCCCGATGCCGGGAACCTGGGCGGGGGCGGGTTCATCGTGTACCGCGATACCGCCGGCGTCGTCCAGGCGCTCGACTATCGGGAGGCCGCTCCGCTCGCCGCCACCCGCAACATGTATCTCGATTCAGCTGGTAATCCCACCGAGGCGAGTATCACTGGTCATCTCGCCGCCGGAGTTCCCGGCAGCGTCGCCGGCATGCACGAAGCCTGGCGGCGTTACGGGCGGCTGCCCTGGGCCGCCCTGATCGCGCCCGCGATCGGCCTGGCGGAAGGGCACGTCCTGGACGAGCATCGCAGTCACTCCATCGGCTCGGACGCCGAACGCCTGGCGCAGTTTCCGGCGTCCGCCGCCCAGTTTCTGGTGGATAGCCAGGCGCCGGCAGCCGGGACCGTGTTCCGCCAGCCCGACCTGGCTCGCACGCTGCGGCTCATCGCCGATTCGGGACCGGCCGCGTTTTACCACGGACGGATCGCGGACCTGATCGTGGCGGAGATGAAGCGCGGTCACGGCCTCATCACCAAGGCGGATCTCGCGTCCTATACGCCCAGGTGGCGGATCCCGATCAAGATCGGCTACCGCGGCTATACGGTGTACTCGATGCCGCCCGCCAGCTCGGGGGGCGTCACGATGGGAGAGATCCTCAACATCCTCGAGGGTTACGACTCGTTGCCCGCGTTCGGCAGCACGGCGCTGCTGCATCTCGAAGCGGAAGCCATGCGGCGAGCCTTCATGGACCGCAATCTCTGGTTAGGCGATCCCGATTTCGTGCCGATCCCCCTGGAGCGACTGTTGTCGAAGTCGCACGCGGCCGAGCTGCGCGCGCAGATCGCGCCCGATCGCGCCACGCCCACGCCGCCGTTCACCACCACCGCCGGCGGTGGACCGAACACGACTCACTACTCGATCGTCGACGCCCAGGGAGAGGCCGTGGCCGTCACGACGACCTTGAACAACGGCTTCGGCAGCGCCGTCACGGTGACGGGCGCCGGTTTCCTGCTCAATGACGAAATGGACGACTTCGCCTCCGCGCCGGGCAAGCCGAACATGTACGGGCTGGTGCAGGGCGAGGCCAACGCGATCGCGCCGGGGAAGCGTATGCTCTCGGCCATGACCCCGACCATCGTGCTCGATCCCCAGGGCCGCCTCTTTCTCGTGGTCGGATCCCCCGGTGGTCCTCGAATCATCACGTCCGTCTATCACGTGATCAGCAACGTGATCGATCACCATTTGAGTTTGGCGGAAGCCGTCGCGGCGCCGCGGTTACATCACCAGGCGCTGCCGGACACCGTCGCACTCGAGGAGGGTGGTTTCGACGTGGCCGTGATGGATTCGCTGCGCGGCATGGGATACGGCGTGCGCGAATGGGGTTACCACGGACTCGTCATGGCGATCGAGCGCGATTCAGCCGGTTGGATCGGCGTCGCGGATCCACGCAGTGGAGGCTCGGCGGCTGGATACTAAGGACGGGAGGAGACGGTAGGAGACGGAAAGGGACGGTAGGGGTCAAAGAACCCTTACCGTCCCCTACCGTCTCTTACCGTCCCCTACCGTCTCCTACTCAACTCGCCCTTACGACCAACGGCGCCGTCAACGACGCGTTGATGTGCGCGCCCTTGGGCAGTACGATGTCGGCGTCCTTGGTCTGGGCGGCGACGCCGGTTCCGACCACCGCGCCGACCACCCCACCGATCACCGCCCCTTTCGTGTTCTTGCCGACGATGCGACCCAGGATCGCGCCCGCGGCGGCTCCCGCGCCGACCTTGGCCGCGTCCCGACCGGTGACTCCACGACCCTGGCGCACCGTCTCCAGCGAATCGATCCGCGCCTGGATCGGGTAGTCGGTGCCGTGAACGGACACGCTGTTCAGCTGCAGCGACAGCGTTCCGGGAGTGTTCGGGTTGGGAGCAGGCTTGACGCCCGTGACCTCGCCGGTGACCGTCGAGCCCGCGGGAATTACGACACGTCCGCTGGCGTCCTTGACGTCATCCACGACCGAAGCGGTGAAGGTGTCACCGACCTTGGTGGTCCGCGAGGACAGCGTGTCCCCGACCGCCAGATCGACGAATGCGCCGACGGCCGCGGTCCGGGTCACCGGCGCCGCGGGCGTCGGTTTGGGTTTCGGAGCAGGCGGCCGGGAAGGCGGCGGGGTCGTCGGTTGCGAAACGGGCGTCGCCGACGGAGCCGGCGCATCGTTCAGCGCGGTCGACGAATCGGTGGGCGGCAACGTCAGATTGCGGGCGGCGGAGTCGGCGCTCAGCTGCGCCGCCTGGTCGCCTTTCGAGCAGGCCCCGGCCGCGGCCAGGCCAAGCAGCAGCCCGAGCGGCAGGGTCCAGATGGTTGGGTTTGTTCTGTGCATCGGTGAGCCTCCGTTGACCGGGAAGAAAGCAAATCCGTTCAAATGTCGCGGGAACGCCCGAGCGATTTCAAGCCCACACGTGACCCGACGCTTGGCGCCGGAGTCCCATGGGTGTTTGGACGGTCCGTAGTTCATGTCCTGGTACCCCGGAGGCACGAATGCATCGCACATCACCCGTAATCCTGTGGCTGGCCGGTGTTTTGCTGCCGGCCACCCTGCTCGCTCAGACGCCCGCCGGCGCCACCGCGAAGTGCAAGGATGGCACATACTCGACCGCGAAGGCCGCGAAAGGACGGTGTTCCTCTCACGGCGGAGTGGCGAGTCTCGTTGCGGCAGCTCCACGCGGCGCCACCGCGCGCTGCAAGGATGGCACGTATTGGACGAGCAAAGAGCACCAGGGGGCGTGTGCCCGTCACG
>Ga0075423_10000817_pt1 | contig 26269 bp, 21 predicted proteins | sample SoiMethybrSBSTD2_FD_80114 | JGI IMG/M metagenome (GOLD analysis project Ga0075423, IMG submission 80114) | Bulk soil microbial communities from a Populus tree surrounding site in Tennessee, USA - Soil MetaG P. TD hybrid SBSTD2 | ecosystem: Environmental > Terrestrial > Soil > Tree plantation... | reverse complement strand
GCTGCGGGCGTTCACGAAGGTGGGTAAGCAGCTTCGCTTGATATAGACACTATCGAGCCATCATCAGCACACTTCCAACAGTTAATTATCGGTATATTTTCGGTATCTGAGAAGCGACCTAAAGTAGTTTCACGGCTCACAGCCTTAACCGACACTCCTGCAACATGCTAGCGTGACGGGCGCTGCTTGCCAAACCGCGCCCGATCCCTATTTTGGGGGTCCCGGCAGCCACCCGTCGGCCGGCCACCTAGTGGAGGAGTGCGATGAAGCCGCTGTCCCGTTTGGCGCTGTGCGCCCTGTTCGTGGCTCCGCTGGTCTCGGCACGACCCGCGGCGGCCCAGATCTACGATCACTCGTATCGCTGGTACTGGGGTGCCCAGGCGGGCGGGTACCTGTACCAGACCAACTCCCAGGGTTATCACCTCGACCCGATTATCGGAGGCCACTGGCTGATCACGGCCAAGCGTACCGGCCTCTACATCGGCGCGGAGCAGGCGTTCTTCCTGTCCGACGCCCGGGCTGCCGTCTTCGACCCCAACTCCGGCACCGGGCTGCGCGACGCGACCTTCAACCAGGTCCGCCGCCTGTTCTTCGGGCTGCTCGCCTTCCCGCTCCAGAAGCGCATCGAGCCTTACGCCGGCGGTGGCTTCGCTCTCGTGACGGTCCAGGGACCTGTCGTCGACTGCACCAACACGACGCCCAACTCGCAGTGCGCGACCGCCAACGACCAGTTCGCGGCGCAGAATCAGGTCGATGACGCGGGCAGCACGGCCGTGGCCTGGTTCATGGGCGGGTTCCAGATCAACATCGGGAAGATGGGCGTATACGGGCAGTACATGCTGACGTCGGCCTCGCAGAACTTCCTGATCTCGGGCGCCACCCATTCTATCCAGGGCGGGGTCCGCTATTCGATCGGGAGCTCCAAGGAAGACGTCAACACCGCGCACTAGCGCGACAGCCACTCCGACCCCGAGATCACGAAGCGTAGCGGCCAGTCCGCGGCGTCCGTGATCCCGACCCGACCGGTGACCGCGACCGGCGCCCGACGGCGCCGGTCGCGTACTATCCGGAGCCTGCCCTTGGTCAGCAGCCCGCCGTTTTCCCTTCCCGTGATCCCCAGCGCCTGGCACAGGCGCGCCGGGCCGGCACACAGATCGGCATCGCGCACTCCCCTCCGGCCGCGGCGCCGCCGCATGACGGGTAGTCCCTCGAGCGGCTCGAGCGCGCGGATCAGCACCGCCGCCGGGAACCCCAACCGCTCGGTGACCGCGTTCAGACACCAGTGCATGCCGTAGGTGAAGTAGACGTATGCCGTGCCGGGCCGTCCGTACATCACTTCGGTCCGCGCCGTGCGGCGATGGCCGAAGGCGTGGCTGGCGGGGTCGTGAGGACCCAGGTAGGCCTCCGTCTCCACGATGCGCCCGGCGGTCCGGCGGCCTCCGATATCGCTGACCAGGATCTGCCCTAAAAGACCACGCGCGACCTGGATGGTAGGTCGCGCGTAGAAGGACGCCGGGAGCGGCGAACCGGTCATTCGCCGCCGATCAACCCGCGCTTCACACGACTCCAGAAGGAGCCGCCCTCGTCAGGGTGTGACTGCGTCGGTGCCGGAGGCGGCGTGGCGGGGGCCGCCGGCTCAGGGGCTCGCGCCGGAGCAGCCGACCGCGTCTGCTCGCCACGGTCTTCGCTGCTACGCTCGGGGCGCTCGCCCCCGCTCCGTTCCCCACGCCCACGGCCCCCACGGCCCCGCCCACCGCGCCGGCCGCGGGACCCGCCACGAGAGCCCTCTGCTGCTTCGCCGGACCGGTCTTCACGGCCAGCCCCCCCCCCTTCACGATCCTCGGTCTGATTCCATCCGGCGCGGGACTCGCTGCTTCCCCCTTCACGCGAGCCACCACGGCTCCCACCCCGGCCACGGCCCCCCCGACCCCGCCCGCCGCGCTCGCCGCGTTCCCGACGTGGACGCTCACTCTCTTCCCGACCCGCAGGAGGCTCGCCGGCGGGCGTCTGGGGTTGGCGTGGCGGTAGCAGCTCGATTTTAGAGCGGAAATTGGGATCGACTTCGACGACGCCCACCTTGGGAACGCCGGGAGCCTGCGGGCGCGGACCGCGAGACCCGCGCCGGAACCGGGCACTCCGCATCGGGACGCCGCCGGTTGGAGAGCCCTGGGAGTAGGGCGGCGGAGGCGCCGACGACGCCGGCTGCGGCGGCTCATACTCTTCTTCTTCGGCTGCTCGTGCCGCGGGCGCCGGCTCGACCGGCTCGGGCGGGGGCGTTTCCTCGTGACGGACGCGGACGGCATAGTCGCCGGATTCGTCTTTGGAGAGGTCGATGAGGTCGGCATCGTGGGCTTGCCGGAGCAGTTTTGGCATGCTGCGGGCTTCAACCTGCTTGGCGCCTTCCGGCGTCAGCTCGTTCATCACTTCACGCACGGTGTCGACAGTCACCGGTTGCTCGCCGCCCATGCGTCCCAGGGCCTGCTTCAGGAGGCCGAACGCGTCGCCGACCAACGATCCACGCCGCCCACTGGATGCGGCCCTGGCAGGAGCCGGGGTGGCGGGTTCGGGGGCGGGGGGAGCGGCTTCGACCGCGACCGGGCCAGGGGTGGCCGCCGCGGCCAGTGACGCGGTGCCGAGCATGATCTCGTATTGACCGTTGTCGAGCCGAGTGGTCTTGATGAACCCGCGGTGCGCCGCTTCCTGCACGAATTTGCTGAAGCGGGAGAACCCGGCGTTCTTTTCGTCGAACGTCGGATCGATCTCCTGCATCACCTGTTTCAGGCGATCGGAGCGCATCACGTCGTTGTGCGCCGTCATCTGCTTCACCGCCTCGACCACGAGCTCCCAGGGATCGCGGCGCACGTGCTCCACGTCGCTCTCCTTGGTCAGGCCGGCCAGCTCGTTGTACGAGTAGTATTCGTCGCAATTCTGGATCAACAGGTCCGAGGACGATTCGCGGATCCCCACCCCGATGACGTACTTGCCGTACTCCTTGAGCTTGAGCACCAGCGACGAGAAGTCGCTGTCCCCCGAGAGCAGGATGAACGTGCCGATCTCGGGCCGCGTAAACACCAGCTCCAGGGCGTCGATGGCGAGGCGGATGTCGGTCGCATTCTTCTTGCTCGACCCGTAGGCCGGAGCGAAGATGAGATCGATCGAGGATTCCGAGAGTGGAACGATGTACTGCGGATAGCGGCGCCAATCGGCATAGGCACGTTGGACGGCGACTTTCCCCCGGATGATTTCAGACTGCAACAGCCGCTTCAGCTCCGATTGCAGATCTGAGCGGATTCCCATCGTCACATTGTCGAAATCGATCATCAATGCAGCGTTCGGAGCGTGAGCGGGGGGTTCTTTGTGCGTGGGCCGGGCGAGGTGTGCGTGCGGCTGGGTTACCATGATGTGTTTTTCTGACTCCTGAGACCTGTTCCCGCGCGCTTCCAGGGCGGCACTCTCCACTCCCGATCGGTGGACAGGCGCCTTGCGCGCTGGTGACGGTAGTCTCGAAACGTTACAGGCAGGGCCATCGCGCGGTGCGCGTCTGGTGAGCTGCCACTTTGCTGCGCCTCGCCAGCGTTTGACGGCGGCAAGGGGAGTCCAAGAGACTGGAGCAGGGAGCGGGGAGCACGGCGATTGGAGCTTCCTGCTCCCCGCTACGTGCTCCGGTTCCATGCTCCCGACGATTTCCAGGACTCCATCGGGAACCATTGATACTAAACAACTTGCACGCAAATAGGAAGTGGTCAGTCGCCCAAGACCTTGATAATCACCCGTTTCTTGCGCTGTCCGTCCCATTCTCCGTAGAACACGCGCTGCCAGGGGCCAAAATCCAGCTTCCCATCGGTTATCGGGACCAGCACCTCGTGCCCGATCGTGAGGCTGCGCAGGTGCGCTGCCGCGTTGTCTTCTCCCGTCTCGTTATGCCGGTAACGACCGGGATCCCATGGAGCGACCGTCCCTTCGAGCCAGCCCAGAATATCGTGCCACAGCCCTGACTCGTGGTCATTCACGAAGACTGATGCCGATATATGCATCGCCGAAACGAGCACCAGGCCTTCCCGCACGCCGCTCGTCGCAACCTGATCCGCGACTTCATTCGTGATATCGATGATCTCCTGGCGGGACTTGGTGTTGAACCACAGGTAGTGGGTGTGACTCTTCATCGACCCTCCAGCCGTGTCAGTTTGTTGCACTCGACTCAAGCTCCTAGATTGCGCCAAGATATGGCGCTTCCATTTCGCCGCCGGATCTTCGTGATCCTGGTCCTCATGGCCGCCGTCCCGACCGGGCTCGCGGTAGTGGGCTGGGTGCTCACGGTCCGCACCTTCGGGCCGACCACGGGCGCGCGTGCCTCGCTCGAGGAGGTTGCCGCCTCTGCCCGGGGGATGCTGGATCGGGTGGATACGACACGGCTCGACGCCCCAGCGCGCGCCGCGATGCGCGACCATCTGGAGGCGTTGTCACGCGGCGTCAGCCTTGCCCGCCGCGCCGATCGTTTTCTCCGCTACTACACGGCCGGCCTCGCCACCGTGGTGGTCGCCCTGGGCGGGTTCGTGCTGTTCGCCGCGGTCCGGGTGGCGGGCCATTTGTCTCGCCAGCTGTCGCGGCCGATCGACGAGCTGATCGGCTGGACCCGATTGATCCGCCAGCACGAGCCGCTGCCGGCGGGGCCTCCGACGCGCGGCGCCCCTGAGTTCGCCTCGTTGCGCCTGGCGCTCCGCGACATGGCCGGCGTGCTCGATACCGCCCGGGCGCGCGAGCTCGAGGCCGAGCGCCTGCGCGCGTTCCGTGAAGTGGCGCGACGCGTGGCCCACGAAATCAAGAACCCGCTGACCGCGATGCGGATCGCCGTGGACCAGCTCGGCCATCACAAGGACGCCGTGGCCGCCCGTACCGCGCTCGCGGTGGACGTGCTTCGCGCCGAGACCGATCGCCTCGAGCGGCTGGCCCAGGAATTCTCCGACTTCGGCCGGCTGCCTGAAGGGCCGAAGAGCGAAGTGGACATCGTGGAGCTGCTCGAAGAGCTGGGGCGAACCGCCGTCACCGCGGACGTCCGGGTGCAGGTGGCGGCCAACGGCGGGCGCCGCTCGATCCAGGGTCATTACGAGCCGCTGCGGCGCGCGTTCAGCAATCTGTTCCGGAACGCCGCGGAAGCGATGGGCGGGCGCGGGACCATCGATGTCTCGGTCTCGGGCGAAGGCCGCGGCATCGTGGTGGTGGTCGCCGATCACGGCCCTGGGATTCCGGCCGAGCTGCGCGGCCGCGTGCTCGAGCCCTACGTCACGACCAAGCCGGGTGGAACCGGGTTGGGCCTCGCCCTGGTACGCCAGACCGTTGACGCCCATCAAGGGACAATCGCCGTGTCGGAAACTGTGGGTGGCGGAGCCACCTTCACGCTGGTGTTCCCCACATGAGCCCCCGCATCCTGCTGGTGGACGATGAAGCGAACATCCGCCGCATGGTGGGCGCCCTGCTGCAAGGCGAGGGCTACGAGACGGACGACGCCGCCAACGGTACGCTGGCGCTCAGTGTCGCGCGGGAAACCCCTCCCGACGCCGTGCTGCTCGACCTCATGATGCCGGGCGGACCGGACGGCCTGCAGACGCTGGAACAGCTGCGAGAGGCCCTGCCCGATGTCCCGGTCGTCATGATGAGCGGCAAAGCCTCCCTCTCCGATGCCGTGCGCGCCACGCAACTGGCCGCGTTCCAGTTTCTGGAAAAGCCGCTGACGCCTGAAGGCGTCCTGGTCGCGGTGCGCAGCGCGCTCGAGCTGTCCCGCACCAGGGCCGAGAACCGGCGTCTGCACGAAGCGCTCGGCCACGCGGATCCCCTGGTCGGCGAGAGCGCGTCGATGGAAGAGCTGCGGTCGCTGATCGCCCGGATCGCCCCGACCGATGCGCGGGTGCTGATAACGGGGGAGTCGGGCACAGGGAAGGAGCTGGTCGCATCGGCGATCCATCGCAAGAGCGGTCGCGCGGACCGGCCGTTTATTACGGTCAACAGCGCCGCGATCCCGCGCGACCTCGTGGAATCGGAGCTGTTCGGCCACGAAAAGGGCGCATTCACCGGTGCCAGCGAGCGCCGGCTCGGCCGTTTCGAGCTGGCCGACGGCGGCACGCTGTTCCTGGACGAGGTCGGCGATCTGGGGCTCGAAGCGCAAGCGAAACTGCTGCGCGTACTCGAGACCGGAGTGATCGAGCGCGTGGGTGGAGAACGGCCGATCACGGTGAACGTGCGGGTGCTGGCCGCCACCAACAAAGACTTGATCCGCGCCACGCGGGAGAGCCGGTTCCGCGAGGATCTGTTGTTCCGCCTCAATGTGCTGCCGGTGCACATCGCGCCGCTGCGCGACCGCGTCGAGGACGTCCCCCCGCTGGTCCGCCACTTCCTCACGCGCCAGGCGACGCGGCTCGGCCGCGCGCTCTCGATGGACGCCGGAGCGCTACAGCTCCTCGTCACCTACCCGTGGCCGGGAAACGTCCGCGAGCTCGCCAACCTCGTGGAGCGGATCGCGATCCTCGCCTCGAGTGACGTGATTACGGCCACCGAGATCTCCCGCGTGCTCCCGGCCGACGGCGCGGCGCGGGCGGCGGCCGGCGCCGGCGGGGATCCGGATACACCGCTCGCTGCGGCGCTCGATCAGTACGAGCGGCAGCTCATCGCGTCGGCCCTGAGCGTCGCGAAAGGGAATGTGGCCGACGCGGCACGGCGCCTTTCCACCGACCGCGCCAATCTGTATCGCCGCATGCGCCGGCTCGGCCTCGAGCCGCCGCGCCAACTCTCCGAGTGAGATCCGCCATGCGTGTCGTCGTAGCCGTGCTGGGCGCGGCGCTGATCGCGCACCCTCCCCCCCTCATGGCCCAGGACACGGCCATCGTGATTCACCCGGAGAGCGTGGGTCTCCATTTCACGCCTCCCGAGCTGCCCGGCGCCGTGGTGAGCGAGGCGGTGCGGTTCTACAACGCGCCGACCACGACGCGTCTCGCCGGCCGCGTGCGGCTGCCGCCGGGAAATGCGTGGACCGGCGACGTGGCGATCCGCAACGGCCCGGCGATGATCGGCGGCCGCATTGACGGCTCGCTGCTGGTTCTGAATGGCAACGCGGTGCTCGATTCCACGGCCGCGATTTCGGGGGAGCTGCTCGTCATCGGCGGGAGCGTGCTCGGACCGCGCGGTGGGATCGGAGGCGGCGTTCGCGCCTACACTGAGCCGCTGCCATACCGTCTGGTGGGAGACACGCTGGTACACGCGCCCGACCTCTGGCGGCGGCTGAGCCTCTCCGCCCGGTACGTCTTCGGCCGGGGCGAATCCCGATCCAGTCTCGTGCTCGCGACCGGCGGGACGTACAACCGGGTCGAAGGGCTCCCCATCGTGGCGGGCCCGTCGGCCGAGCTGGTCCTCGGCAAGCGCGTCCGCCTCCGCGGCAGCGCCGCCGGAGTATTCCGCACCGCCCGTTCCATCAACCGGGAATGCTGCGACCTGGGGTACAGTGCCCGCGCCGAGCTGCGTGTCGGCGAGCGGCGCCCCGTCGCCCTGGCGCTGCGCGGCTTCGACCTGGTCACTCCGGTCGAAGACTGGGGCCTGCACGCCAACGAAGTGGGATGGGAAGCCTTTTTCGTCCGCCGCGATTACCGGGATTACTATCGCAACAACGGCACCGCGATCCGGCTCTCCTGGCAGGCGGAAGAGCCGCTGACGCTGGCCCTCGAGCTGCGGCACGAACATCAGACCAGCATCGCGGCGCGCGAGCCCTGGTCCTTGTCACGCACTTCGTTGCCCTGGCGTCCCAACCCTCCGATCGACGCCGCGAACTACACCACCATCGCGCCGAGCTTCACGCTCGACACGCGGAACGACCGGGACCAGCCGTCCTCGGGCTGGTATGTGCGGGGCACCGTCGACGTCAGCCGGAGCGACGACACGCGGCCGGCCGCGGGGTTCCCGAGCAGCATCAGAGACTCCGCTTCCCTGCTCGGCGCCTATCGCTTCACGAGAGCCTTTTTCGACGTGCGGCGCTACACCCGCATCAGCGCGCAGGGACGACTCAATCTCCGGCTGGTGCTGGGCGGCTGGCTTGGCGGCGATCCCCTGCCGATCCAGAAGCGGCTCAGTATGGGGGGGCCGGAGCCGCTTCCCGGTTACGAGTTCCGCCAGAGCGCGTGTAACGCCGCCGCGAATACCGGAGGGGGAGCATTCGCCGGGACGGGGGTCGCCGCCTGCGACCGTGTCATCGCAGTCCAGGCGGAGTACCGGGGTCACCTGTCGCTCCGGACTCGCTACAACACGGAAGGCGGCGAGGGCGAGGGCATTGGCTACGTCACGCGGTTTCTCCGGGGACCAGACTTCGTGGTGTTCGGCGACGCGGGACAGGGCTGGCTGGTGGGCAGCGGCCCAGGCCGCCTGCCCGCGGGCGAGCTGCCCCATTTCCCGAGCTGGCTGGCCGATCTCGGTCTCGGCGTGGATTGGGGCGGGTTCGGACTGTATGTGTCGAAGGCGGTGACGGTCGGCCAGCCGCTCCGGGTGACGGCCCGGCTGGAGCACCGGTTCTAGCAGTGAACCGCCGCATCGCGTGGCTCGCCGCGGCCGGCCTGGCCGCGTCGCCGCTCGCCGCGCAGGAGCCGGGGCTCTCCGTCATGCACGACGTCGACGTGGCGCGGGTGCAGGCGACGCATCTGCTCGACGACGGCCGCTTCGTCGACCTGATGCGCTCGGGATTCCCGCTGCGGCTCCACTTTCGCCTCGAGCTGTGGCGCGTGCGTTCCAGCTGGTTCGACCGCTACATCACCGGCGTGGAATGGGACGCGGTCGCGCGTCACGACCCGCTGGCGGAGGAGTTCATCCTGATCCGCACGGGGGGCCGAGTCACCCGCTACAACACGACGGAGGATCTCGCCGCCGCGCTCGCGGTGCCCTACCGCGTGGCGATCGATCCGCGGGGCAACGGGCGCTTTTACCTCGTGGGCCGCCTCGAAGTCACGACTCTGAACGACACCGACCTCGAGGAGCTGACGCGCTGGTTACGGGGCGATGTGACGCCCGCGGTCTCCGGGAGACAGAGCTTCGGCGACGCGCTGGCGCACGGCGCGCAGCGTGCGCTGGTCCGCATCGCGGGCCTGCCCACGCTGACACTGGAAGGACGCTCCGAGAATTTTGCCGCGACGCCGTGAGTAGGGCGCTTACATCTCCTCGAGGGTCCGCAGCACCGCCGCTCCGTAGAACAACCGGATGTAGCGCGACTGGATCGCCGTGAGGCGGCGGACCGCCCAGGCGAGGTGCACGAAGTGCGGCTCGAAGGGGGGCCGCAACGGATGCATGCCCACTTCTTCGGGGAGCAAGTTGCCCTTGCGCGTGTTGCAGCTCGAGCACGCCGTCAGCACGTTGTTCCACGCGTTGGTGCCGCCACGGGACAACGGGATCAGGTGATCGCGGGTGAGGCACTCACGGGTGCGGAGCTGATGCTGGTGGCGGCCGCAGAACTGACAGCGGTATTCGTCGCGGGCGAACAGGAACGTATTGGTCACCTGGCGCCGGAACCGCCGGGGCACGTGCACGAACTTTACGAGCCGGATAACCGCTGGACGCGGCATTTCCAGGCGCGCGCTGCGCATCACCTCGCCCTTGTCCGCCTCCACGATCTCGGCCTTGCCGTCGATCACGAGGCGCAGGGCACGGCGAACGGGCACCATGGTCAGGGGCTCAAATGACGCATTGAGCGCAAGACAGCGCACGCCGGCCACTCCTGGCTAAGAAAAGACCGCCTCGCTCACCGCGAACGGGGCGGTCTACCTATCCTACTTGGTGTTCTAACGTTCGGCAAGACGGTGGCTTACCAGTTCGTCGATACGGACTTGCACCGCCCGGCGGGCCTGCTCGCTCCCCGCGACCACGAGCGTCGTGTCTTAGCCCGCGATCGTACCCAGGATCTCGGGCCAGGCCTCCGCATCGAGCGCCGCGGCAACCGCCGCCGCCCCACCCGCTGCCGTTCGCAGCACGAGGAGCGGCCCCGTTCCATCCGTGGACACAAGCAAGGATGGTACCACCTCGGCGAGTGAGGAACGGACGGCCGCGACGCCCGCCGGCGCGGCGTAGCGTGCCCCACGGGGCGTTGTCACCTTGCTCAGGCCGATCTCCCGCATGTCGCGCGACAGGGTCGCCTGAGTGACGGCGACGCCCTCGGCCCGGAGTCGATCACGCAACCGCTCCTGGTTGTCCACGACTTCCCGGCGGACGATGCGCAGAATCGCCTCGTGTCGCCGCGCCTTGGCGCTCATGCGCGATGCACGACCCGGCCGGCGATCACCGTGAGCAACGCGTTGGGCGGTGGGGGAAGGAGCTGCGGCGGGTTATGGCGGAACACGGCGAGGTCCGCCGCCTTCCCCACTTCGAGCGACCCGATCGTCTGCACCCATCCCAGTGCCCGCGCCCCTTCCAGGGTCAGCAGGCGCAGCGACTCGTCGGCCCCGATCCAGGAGACCCGGGTTTCGGCCCAGAGATCGAGGTCCGGGACGCTCACCACCGAATCGGTGCCGATGCTCACCGTCAATCCGAGCTCCTGCATTTCGGTGAACGGGGCCATGCCGTGTCCGTGAGCGCGGTTGGAGCGGGGACAATGCACGACGGCGACCCGCGCCTTCTTGAGGATCTGCAAATCGGCTGCGTCGACCTGGACGCAATGAATCGCGAGCGTCCCGGCGCGCAATACCCCCAGCTCGTGCAGATACTGGACCGGAGAGCAATGGCGCGCCGCGAACAGGATCCCGCGCCGCCGCAGCGCCGAGGCAAACTCCCCCACGCCGGATTGGACCAGCTCGGTTTCCTCGGGCGATTCCGCGACATGGACGGCGAGCGGCAGACGTTCCTGCTCCGCGAACTGCGCGACCTGCCGGTACAACGGCTCGCTCACGGTATACGGCGCGTGCGGTGAGACGCCGACGCCGCGCATTGTCGTCGCGAGGCGCCGCAACCGCAATACTTGCCGCTCGAGGGCCTCCATGGCGGACGGGGCCTGTGCCGGATCGGGCCCGAACACTTCCTGGTAGACGATGCCGCGCCCGCCGAACCGCACCAGCGCTTCCATAGCCGCGCCCGTGCTCCCCGTTTCGGCGATGCACGTCACGCCGCGCGCCCAGCAGTCGCGCAGCCCCTGCTCCGCCGCGGCGATGAACGCCTCCGGGGGCGTCGCGTCTTTCAGCTCGCGGATCCGCTTGATCCACGAAGCGAAGCTGCCCTCTCCCGCCCCGTTCTTCCCGACCAGATGCGTGAGCTCGAGGTGCGTATGCGCATTCACGAGCCCCGGCGTGAGGATCGCCTCCCGGAACTCGAGCTGCTCCCCGTCGTGCGGGGCGGGGACTTTGGCGTGCGGTCCGACCGCCGTGATGCGGCCGTCCGGGCCGACGAGAACGGCGCCGTCCTCGATGGGCGGCGCCGTGACCGGATAGACCACCCCGGCCCGAATGCGCAGCATGCGTTACGGGTTCAGGGGGCCGAGACCGCCGTGCACGGGGCACAGCTGGCGCGGCTCGGTTCCGGGATAGAACCAGTCCCAGTGCCGGTCGGCCTGGGGGCAGAACGGCGTCGCGAGATAGCCGGTCTTCCAATCGACTTCTCGCGGCACCAGCGAATCCGGACGCGGCCAGTCGGGCGGCGCCGGCCGGCGATCATAGACGTCGCGCATGAACTCGGTCCAGGCGGGGGCCACGATGCGGCCGCCCGCCCCGTTGTTCATGATGCGCTGCACGATGTCGTAGCCGACCCAGATACCGGTCACGATCTGTGAGGTGAAGCCGACATACCAGGCGTCGGTGTAATCGTCGGTCGTGCCGGTCTTGCCGGCGGAGGGGTAGGAGAAGCCGGCCCCCTGTACGGCGCCGGCGGCCGTGCCGCGCCGCACCACGTCGCGCAGCATGTCGGTCATCAGCCAGGCGTGGGCGGGATCCAGCACTTCCTCGCGCTGCACCGTCGGTTGCCACAGGATGTTGCCGTCTTTGTCCTCCACCCGGATGATGCCGAACGGCTGCGCCCGCGTGCCGAGCGTCGCGAAGGTGGTGAACGCTGCGATCAGCTCGATGGGATACACACCCTGGGCGCCGATGTGAATCGCCGGCACGGGAGGAATGCGCGTCGTGAGTCCGTAGCGCCGCGCCTCGCCGATCACGGTCTGCTCGCCCAGCGCCATGCCGAGTTTGATGGTCGACAGGTTGCGCGACAAATACAGCGACTGCCGCATGGGGATCTGCCCCATCGTGGTCAGGTCGTAGTCCTGCGGCTGCCACAACGAGCTGTCCGGCTGCATCACCGGATGGTCGAGAGGCGTGTCGTCCAGGATCTCGGTCACTGGATGGCCGGCCCGTACCGCCGCGGAATAGACGAACGGTTTGAACGTCGACCCCGGCTGCCGTTGCGCTTGCGTGATCCTGTTGAACTTCGAGTCGGCGAAATCGCGGCCGCCGATCATCGCGAGGATCGCACCGGTGCGCGCGTCGATCGAGAGCAGCGCACCCTGGAGATAGGGCGTGTACCCGCCGCGATCCTGCTCTTCGCCGGCCTTGGACGACTCCAGGTATTCCCGGTAGGTGCTGCGACCTTCCCACTTCCCGTTGGTGTACACCCCGCCTTCGATCGCGTCGAGCTGGGCGCTGAGCGCGCGCTCGGCGGCTTCCTGCATGTCGAGGTCCAGCGTCGTATAGATCCGCAGCCCCCGCTCGTACAGGTCGCGGCCGTAGCGCGGCTCCAGGAACTGGGTGCGCAGCCATTCCACGAAGTACGGCGCCACATCGCCGTAATTGGTGCGGCTGGTGGTGAGGACGAGCGGATACGCCCGCCACTGCTCGGCCTCCTCGGGGCTCAGGAATCCCTGGTCCTGCATCAGCGCCAGCACGACATTGCGGCGCCGAACGGCCCGATCGGGATGCAGCCGCGGATTATAGAAGGAGGGCGCTTTGGGGATCGCGGCCAGCGTCGCCGCCTCCGCCACATTCAGGTTGCGGGCCGATTTCCCAAAGTAGATCTGCGCCGCCGCCTCCACGCCGTGAGACCCCGCCCCCAGGTCGATCTGGTTGAGATACATCTGGAGGATCGTGTCCTTGGCGAAGTTGTGCTCGATCTCGAGCGCGACCCGGGCTTCCTTGAACTTGCGCGTGAGCTTCTTTTCCCTGCCGAGGTCCGGGAAGATGTTGCGCGCCAGCTGCATCGTGATGGTCGAGAAGCCCTGGGTATAGCTCAACGAGGAAATGTTCGCCTTGACCGATCCCAGGATGCGCCAGTAGTCGATGCCGTGGTGCTGGTAGAACCGTTTGTCTTCGGTAGCGAGGAAGGCCTGGCGGACCCACAACGGGATCTCGCGCAGCGGCAGCACCGTGCGGCGCTCGAGGCCCAGCTCGGTGATCAACCGCCCGTCCGCCGCGTAGATCTTCGAGGTCTGCTGTGGCCCCTTGCCCTGGGTGAGGCGCGCGATACTGGGGCAGCGCTCTCCCGCGCACGCCCGCGTCCAGGCGCCCCAGAACAACCCCACCAGGAACATCGCGGCCAGTGCCGCTCCCCCGACCGCGCCACGCCGGGACAGTACGATGTCCCAGGTGAGGTGGGGTTTCAGGACGTCGAATTGGCTCATCGGTCTACAACCTAGTGAGGCGCCACAGCGCTTGCCAGCGCCGACGCCCGCTCTTACGATTCGCGCCCATGACCGGGTTGCTCGCGGATTTGCAGTGGCGGGGCTTCGTGCACGACGCAACGCCGGGCTTCGAGGCCCACCTCGCCGGCGGGTCGATCACGGCCTACTGCGGTTTCGATCCAACCGCCTCCAGCCTGCAGCTCGGCAACTTGATACCCTTGATGCTGCTCAACCATTTCCAGCTGGCGGGACACCGGCCCATCGTGCTCATGGGCGGTGGCACCGGACTGATCGGTGATCCGTCCGGCAAGCGGGCCGAGCGGCCGCTCCTGTCGAAGGACGATCTGCGCGCGAACCTGGAGCGCCAGCGTGTGCAAATGGGCCGGTTTCTCGATTTCACCGGCGACCGCGCCCTGCTGCGCGACAACGCGGAGTGGCTGGTCCCGGCCGGTCTGGTCGATTTCCTGCGGGATACGGGCAAGCACTTCACGATCAACCTCATGTTGCAAAAGGAGTCGGTGAAGGCGCGCCTCGACTCGGGCCTCTCGTTCACCGAGTTCAGCTACATGCTGCTCCAGGCGTACGACTACCTGCAGTTGTTCGAGCGGGAGCGTTGCACGCTGCAGGTCGGGGGCAGCGACCAGTGGGGCAACATCACGGCCGGCGTCGACCTGGTGCGGCGGATCAAGGGTGCGGAGGTCCATGGGCTCGTCGCGCCGCTGATCACCACGGCGGCGGGGGCCAAGTTCGGGAAATCCGAAACGGGGGCCATCTATCTCGACCCGGCGCTCACGTCGCCGTACAAGTTCTACCAGTTCTGGGTCAATACCGACGACCGGGATGTCGGGACGTACCTGAAACTCTTCTCGCTGCGACCGCGGCACGGCGCCGACGGCATCGACGCCTCGCTGCAGGCGCACCAGCAGGACCCGGCCAAACGCGAAGCACAACGGGCGCTCGCGAACGAGGTGACGGAACGGGTTCACGGCAAATCCGTGACGGAGTCCGTCGCCGCCGCCAGCGCCATTCTCTTCAGTGAATGGGATCCGAAGCAGGTCGTGCCCGGCGCGTTCGACGTGCTGGCCGGGGAGATCCCGAAAGCAACCGTCACCACCGTCGACGGGCTCTTCCTGGTGGACGCCCTGGTGTCGGTGGGAATGGTGAAATCGAAGAGTGAGGCCCGTCGCCAGATCGAGCAGGGGGGCGTGTACGTGAACCTGCAGCGCGAGACGGACGTCAACCGCGCGCTGGGGGCCGCGGACCTTCTGGCCGGCCGGAACGTCCTGCTGCGGAAGGGAAAGAAGGAATACGGGCTGTTACAGGTCGGCCAGCGGTAGGCTACCGAATTCCCTCCAACACCTCCAACACCTTCTCCATTTCCTCTACGGTGTTGTAAAAATGCGGTGACAGGCGGATCGCACCTTCCCGCAGGCTGCAGATGATGCGCGCGCGCTTGATCGCGTGATAGGCTTCCACGGCCTTGTCGGGGGCGATGCACACGATGGCGGAGCGGTGCCGCTCGTCGCGCGGAGACACCACCCGCGCGCCGCGGGCGTCGGCCCACTTGAACACCGGCTCGTGCAGGCTGCGCGTCGCCTCCGCGATCGAGGCGATGCCGATCTCGAGCAGCAATTCGATCGACTGCGACAGGCCGTAAAACTCCTGGTACGGCAGCGTAATCATCTCGAAGCGACGGGCGTCGGCGCGGAAGGTGGGGTTGTATTCGGTGAGCCGCGAGAAATCGTCGGTGCCTTCGAACGCCATCCACCCCGTCACCGCGGGCTCGAGCGTCGCGATCAGTTCCTTGCGCACGTACACAAAGCCGGAGCCCCAGGGCGAGCACAGCCACTTCTGTCCGCCACAGGCGACGATGTCGACCGGGGTATCCCGGACATCGAGCACCGAGTTGCCCACGCCCTGGATGCCGTCGATGACGAGGTAGGTCCCGTTGGCCCGCGCGGCGAGCCCGAGCTTCTTGAGATCGGCGCGATAGCCGTTCGAGAACTGAACGAACGACACCGCGAGCACGCGGACCCGCGGATCGCGCAACGCGGTGAGCAGGTACTCCTCGTCGGGCCACCCTTCGGGCGTGCACGGCGCCAGGGTCACCTCGATGTCCTGCTTTCGCAGCATCAGCCAGGGATACACGTTGGCCGGGAATTCCCGGTCGGAGAGCACGACCCGGTCGCCGCGTTTCAGGGGCAGCGCGCGCGCGGCGAGGTTCAGGCCGTAGCTCGTGTTGGTGGCGAGCGCGATCTCTCCGGTATCCGCGTTGATCAACCGCGCGGCCGCATCGCGCGCCGCCTGCAAACCGGCGAACAGGTCGCGGTCGGGCAGCAGATGGGGCGCCGTGCGCTTGGCGTTGAACGCGTCGAGGATGCGGCGGGTGCGCTCGGGGATCGGGCCGATCGAGGCGTTGTTGAGGTACACCGTGTCCGCCGTCCAGGGAAACTCCTGCGCCCGCCAGTGCCGCAGGGATTCACGCAACGCCTTCACGTTGCCGGGACGCAGCGCCACGACGTCGGTCATGCGGTCCGGATCTCCAGGGCGTCGCGCAGTCCGTCACCCAGCAGATTCATTCCCAACACCGTGAGCCCGATCGCGAGCCCCGGAACGAGGCTCACCCACGGGGCCACGCGCAGCAGGTCGCGACCGTCCGCCACCATCGCGCCCCAGGACGGCGTCGGCGGCTGCGCGCCCAGGCCCACGAACGAGAGCGCCGCCTCGGCCATGATCGCGCCGCCGACGCCGAGCGTGGCCGCGACCATGACCGGGGCCAGCACTCCGGGCAGCAGGTGCCGCGACAGAATGCGCGAATCTCGCGCGCCCAGCGCCCGCGCCGCCTGCACGTACTCGAGCCCCCGCAGGGCGAGCACCTGGCCGCGCACCAGCCGCGCCATGCCGGCCCAGCCCACGACCCCGATCACGACGAACACAACCGGCAAGGAAGGCGTCACGGCGGCGGCGATGGCAATGAGCAGCAGCAGCGAGGGGAAGGCGAGCGTCACGTCGGCGAGACGCATCAGCAGGGCATCGAGCCACCGCCCGTAGTAACCCGCCACGAGGCCGAGGACGAGACCCAGCAAACTGGCGACGCTCTGGCTCACGAGACCCACCGCGAGCGAGAGCCGGGCGCCGAACAAAACGCGGGACAGCATGTCCCGACCCTGTACGTCGGTCCCGAGCCAGAAGCTCGCGGACGGCGCCCGCAGGCTCTCGCTCAAGCTGCCGCGCACCGGGTCCGTCGGCGCGAGCCAGGGCGCGGCCAGCGCGGCCAGTGTGAGGACGATCACGATGCCGAGCCCGACGAGGGCAGTTCGGTCGTGGACCAGGCGGCTCCAGAGGCGTGGCGCTTGCATGGGGATGTCGACTACGTTACTCGGGACTCGAGCGCCAAATCAAGCGGATCGATGAATCCCGGCACACGGTACACGCTCGTTCTGGGCGGCGGCGGTATGAAGGGCCTCGCACATGTGGGTGTGCTCGAGGCCCTGCTGGAGCGCGGGCTCAAGCCGGCCCACATCATCGGCTGCAGTGTGGGGTCGCTGGTCGGGGCGGCCTGGGCCTCCGGCAAGAGCATCCCCGAGCTCAAAGACATCGCCATCAACCTGAAGCGCAAGGATGTCTTCCAGATCGCCCACGCCGACATGGCGTTCAAACGGATGCGCTCCCCCGCCCTGTTCCGGCGCGAGCCCCTGGCGCAGCTGATCGCGCGACTGGTGGGCGATGTCAGCTTCCAGGATCTCGACGTACCGGTGATCATGAATACCGTCGACATCAATTCGGGGATGCAGGTGCTGTGGGGGTTGCCGGGGCTCGACGACATTCCCGTGGCGGACGCCGTGTTCGCCTCGTGCGCCCTGCCGGGGTACCTGCCGCCGCACGAGATTCGCGGCCGGTTCTACGTCGACGGCGCCACGATGGACAACCTGCCGATGACCACGGGGCGCGCCGTGGACTGCGAGCTGATCTTTGCGGCGGACGTTTCGGCCTCGAGCACACTGCGCGGCGACACTCAGGAAGAAGGCTTTGCGGCGGTTTTCGGCCGCGCCACCGAGATCGCGATGCAGTCACTGCTCGAGATGCGGATGCGGCACTGGACGACGCCGCCGGTCTATTACGTCCACCCGCGCGTCGAGCACGTCTCGATGTTCTCCTTCGACAACCTGCGCGAAGTCGTCGAAGAAGGGTATCGCGCAACCAGCGAAGCGCTGGACCGGCCCGCTTCCTGGCCCCAGCCGGGCGACGACGGTGTGTATCCCAGACGACGCGTGCTGGTGCACGTGCAGCGGGATCGCTGCATCGGATGCGGGGCGTGCCTGTTTCAGGGGCCGCCCGGCCTGTTCGTGCTGGACAACGATCGGAAGGCGGTCGTCACCGAGCCGGAGCAGGAGTGGTCCCCCGCCGGCGGCGCCTTCATTCGGCACTGCCCGACCTACGCGATCAGCGCGCGACCCGTCCCGGATACCGCGGAAATGAGAAAGTCGGGATGATCGGGAGTCCTGCGACGACCTGATCGGTCCGAAGTTCTGCCACAAACAAGAGTTGAAGAGACCGCCAACCGGCCCCAGGTAACCCGGCTTATTCCCCTACATCTCTATGAGTTACGGCGTGCTTCTTGCGCTCGGAGAAGGCGCGGTGGAGCACGACCTCCGCACTCCAAGTCCACGAGGCCGACAGGCAGACCGAGTGGTCGGCTTTCTGTTGGTGTCAGGTGTTGGACACACGCTACACCCATTGAGTAGACCGGAGAAACCGCCGAGTGCGCATCAAGTCGGGCGAAGTCGCAGCGCAGCGGGTCCGTGCCATCAGCATCCATTCTCCGCAAGCGCCCGGTGTGATCGATCAAGCGCCAATCGTCGAGAGGCTCGACCAGCCGAAGGCGGCGGCCCCTCCGCTTCCCAAAACGCCCGTCCGCGCCTCGGTGCGCGGCAAGTTCCTGTTCCTGGACGAGGAGAAGTTTTCCGTTCGGGGCGTGACGTACGGGACCTTCCGTCCGCAACCGGACGGTTCCGAGTTCCCCACGCCCGATGTCGTCGAGCGCGATTTCGCGATGATGGCGTCGAGCGGGATCAACTCGCTCCGCACATACACCGTGCCGCCCCCCTGGCTGCTCGATGCCGCGTGGCGCCACGGTCTCCGGATCCTGGTCGGCATCCCGGTGGAGCGGCACATCGGGTATCTGATCGACCGGAAAAAAGGAGCGCCCGACACCGCCCGCCTGGTCCGCGATGGAGTCGCGGCCTGCGACGGCCATCCGGCGGTGCTGGCGTTCGCGATCGGAAACGAAATCCCGGCCGCCACGGCGCGCTGGCACGGCCCCGCCCGGGTCGAGCACTTTCTCGAGCGGTTGTTCCGTGCCGCGAAGGCCGAGGATCCTTCGTGCCTCGTGACGTACGTGAACTACCCGTCCACGGAGTATCTGGCGCTGCCGTTCCTCGACTTCGTGTGCTTCAACGTGTTCCTGGAAACACCCGCTCCGCTCGCCGCCTACCTCGCCCGGCTGCACCACGTCGCGGGTGATCGACCGCTGGTGCTGAGCGAGGTCGGTCTCGACAGCCTGCGCAACGGAGAGATCGCGCAGGCACGCACGCTCGATTGGCAAATCCGGTCCAGCTTTGCCGAGGGGTGCGCCGGGCTCTATGTCTACGCGTGGACCGACGAATGGCACCGCTCGGGTGAGGACGTGCACGATTGGCGCTTCGGACTCACGACCTGCGACCGGCAGCCCAAACCCGCGCTCACGGCCGCCAAGACCGCCTTCGGCGATACGCCGTTCTCCGCCACCATGCACTGGCCGCGCATTTCGGTCGTGGTGTGCACCTACAATGGCTCGCGGACGATCCGCGATTGCCTGGACGGCTTGCAGCGGCTGCAGTACCCAAACTTCGAAGTCATCGTCGTCAACGACGGCTCCACCGACGGAACGGCGGATATCGTCATGACGTACGACGTGCGCCTGATCAGCACGGAGAACCGCGGCCTCTCGAGCGCCCGCAACACGGGATGGCAAGCGGCAACAGGAGAGATTGTCGCGTACATCGACGACGACGCGTATCCAGACCCTGACTGGCTGACCCACCTCGCCGCCACGTTCCTGCGTGGCGGCCACGCCGGTGTCGGCGGGCCGAACATCGGCCCGACGGGTGACGGTCCAATCGCCGCCTGCATCGGGCTGGCACCGGGAAACCCGACGCACGTCATGCTCACCGATCGCGAAGCCGAACACATCCCCGGTTGCAACATGGCATTCCGGAAGGACGCGCTGGCCGCGATCGGCGGGTTCGATACCCAGTTCCGGGTCGCCGGAGACGATGTGGACGTGTGCTGGTCGCTGCGGGAGCGCGGCTTGACGCTGGGCTTCAGTCCGGCCGCGATGGTCTGGCATCACCGGCGCAATTCATTACGGGCCTACTGGAAGCAACAGGTGGGGTACGGCCGGGCGGAGGGTCTGCTGGAGCGGAAGTGGCCGGACAAATATTCCTCCACGGGACAGATCGCGTGGACCGGGCGGCTCTACGGTCTCGCCTTCCGGCCCTTCGCGCCATGGCGCAGCGGGCGCATTTACCACGGCACCTGGGGGTTCGCCCCGTTTCAACGGCTGTACCAGGCTGAGCCCACCCTGCTGGGACTGCTCTCGCTCGCGCCGGAGTGGTACCTGCCGATCGCGGCACTCGCCATCGTCGCCGGTCTGGGGATCACCTGGGCGCCGCTTCGTATCGCGATCCCGCTCCTGGCGCTGGCGACACTCCCCCTGATCGCGCGCGCGATCATCGCCGCCCGCTTCGCGTTTCCGCGCTCGCGACCCACGCGCCGTATCCGACAACGTTTCGTGACGGCGTTGCTGCAGCTGATGCACCCCCTCGCCCGGTTGTACGGCCGGTTGACCCGGCCGGCCGCGGAACGCACCACGCGCCGGTGGGCGCGGGCGGGCCAGGTGGCGTTATGGTGCGAGCAGTGGCGCGATCCGAGCGCGCGCGTCAACGCGATCGAGCACACCCTGCGGGAATCGGGGTCGGCGGTCAACCGCGGTGGAGATTTCGAGCGCTGGGACCTGGAGGTGCGCGGCGGCGCGCTCGGCAGTGCCCGGATGATCATGGCGGTCGAAGAACATGGTTCGGGTCGCCAGCTGGTGCGGATCCGCTGGTGGATGCATCCGTCTCCGGTCGGGCCGGTCCTGGCCCTCGCGCTGGCCGGCATCGCCATTGCCGCGGCCGACACCGGCGCGCGGATTCCGGAAATCGTGTTCGGGAGCGCGGCCCTGTGGTGCGCCTTGCGCGTCGTGGCGCACTGCGGCCGGGCGGCGGCGCAAATCCGCTTCGCGGTGGAGCGCGCGAAGGACGGATAGCGATGCCCGACTCCTACACCGATTCCACGCTCTACAAGCGTTTGCTCGCTCAGGCGCGGCCGTACTGGCCGCACCTCGGCATTCTGTTCGCGGTCGGGCTGCTCACGACTCCCATCGCGCTGCTCGTCCCCATCCCGCTGAAGATCGTCGTCGACTCCGTGCTCGGGACGCACCCGCTCCCGGGTCCCCTGGAGGGCTGGTTCCCCGGCGCCGGCCACGCGCCCGCGACGGGACTCGCCATCGCGATCGGCCTGCTGCTGGGCGTCACGCTGCTTGCCCAGGTGCAAAGCATCGGCAGCGCCTGGTTGCGCGCCTATGTCGGCGAACACCTCGTGCTCGGCTTCCGGGCCCGGCTGCTGGAGCAAGGGCAGCGGTTGTCGCTCACGTATCACGATTCCACCGGCACCGCCGACACCCTGTACCGGATCCAGCACGACGCCCCGGCCCTCCAATACGTTGCCGCGGACGGCCTCATCCCGTTCCTCTCGGCCGCGATCTCGCTCGCGGCGATGATCACGGTGACCGCGCGCCTCGACTGGCAGCTCGCACTGGTGGCTCTGGCGATCTCCCCCGTTCTGTTCTTCCTGTCGCGCCGGTTCCGCCGCCGCATGCGCGGCCAGGCGCGCGCCGTCAAGAAGCTCGAAAGCTCGGCGCTCCAGGTCGTGCAGGAGATCCTCCATGCGCTCCGCGTGGTCAAAGCGTTCGGGCAGGAGCGGCGCGAGACCGAGCGTTTCGTGGGACGCGGTCGCGAAGGACTCGCGGCGCGGCTCAAGCTGGCCCTGATCGAGGGCCGGTTCGGACTGTGGGTGGGCCTGACCACCGCCGCCGGCACCGCCGCGGTGCTGTACATCGGCGTCAGCCACGTACGGTCGGGCGCGCTCACCCTGGGCGAGCTGCTCATGGTGATGAGCTATCTGACTCAACTCTACGCGCCACTGACGACGATCAGCCGTAAGGCCGCGAGCCTGCAGGCGTACCTGGCCAGCGCCGAGCGCGCGTTTGCCATTTTGGATGAAGTGCCCGACGTCCCAGAGCGGCGAGATGCGAAGTCGCTCGAGCGGGCCGCCGGAGCGGTCGAGTTCAAGGGCGTGTCGTTCGCCTATGCCCCCGGCCGGGTGGTACTGCACGACGTGTCGTTTGCGGTCGCGCCGGGCACTCGCGTCGCGATCATGGGGGCGACCGGCGTGGGGAAAACGACGCTCGTCAATCTGCTCACCCGCTTCTACGATCCTTCAGCCGGCGCCGTCCTGCTCGACGGCGTGGACCTGCGCGACTATCGCGTGGCGGACCTGCGGCGACAGTTCGCCATCGTACTGCAGCATCCCTTGCTCTTCTCGACCACGATCGCGGAGAACATCGCCTACGGGCGACCCGGGGCTCCACAGGCGGAAATCGAAGCGGCGGCGGTCGCGGCGCACGCGCACGACTTCATCACGCGACTGCCCCGCGGCTACGAGAGCCATGTCGGCGAGCTCGGCCAGCAGCTCTCCGGCGGCGAGCGCCAGCGCATCGCGCTCGCGCGGGCGTTCCTGCGCGACGCTCCACTCTTGATCCTCGATGAGCCCACGAGCTCCGTGGACTTGAAGACCGAAGCCGTCATCCTCGAGGCGCTGGAACGCTTGATGCGCGGCCGGACCGTTTTTCTGGTCACGCATCGGCCGAGCACCTGGGAGATGTGCGATCTGGGGCTGCAGCTCGAGCGGGGACGGCTGGTGAAACGCGAGAGCCCGCTCGGGATGGCGTTGAGATGAGCCGGGCGCCGATCGCAGTCCTGTGCGGCGACCTGCAAGACCATCCCGCGGTGCAGGCCTGGGCCAGCATGTGGGCGGCGCAGGAGCTGCCCCAGCGCGTGGAAGTGCTGCGCCGGCTCGCGTCTTCCGAGGTGTACCGGCTGATTGGCGCCGGCCCGGCGGGCCAAAGCGTGATCGCCAAGCGGGCGCCGCAAGCGAAAACGGCGATCGAGCTGCTCGTGTACGAGCGCTTGCTCCCACACCTGCCCGTCACCGCCCCGCGCTACTATGGCTCGCGGCCGACGGACGGACCGGACGGCGATCGCTGGATCTTTCTGGAAGACGTCGGGACGGAACGGTACTCCGAGGCGAACTCGGTGCATCTGAAGATGGTGGCCCGATGGGTGGAGCGGATGCACCACGCCGCCGCGGACCTCGACGCCGTCCGCGAGCTGCCTGACGGTGGGCCACAACGGTACCTCGCCCACCTGCGCTCGGCGCGGGAGAAGATTCAGCGGCGGCTGCCCGGTCCCGATCTTACGGCGGACGATGTGACCATGCTCCGGGGTGTCGTCGACGTCCTCGATGGACTGGAAGCACGCTGGAGCCTGATCGACGGATTGTGCGAAGGCCTGCCCGCGACGCTGGTGCACGGCGATTTCCGTCCCAAGAACGTGTACCTGCGGTCCAACGGCGGTGGGGTCTCCTGCTACCCCATCGATTGGGAGACCGCGGGTTGGGGCGTGCCCGCCGCCGACCTGACGCGGATCGACGTCGCGACCTACTGGGCGTGCGCTCGGGACAGCCGGCCCGCGCCGGACTTTGAAACGGTACAGCGCCTGGTCTGGCTGGGACGGGCATTCTGCGCCGTCGCTGGTATCGACTGGGACAGCGCCAGCCTTCGTTTCGACACCCGCCGGATGTTCAGCCGCGAGCTCGCGAGTATCGCCGTCCTCGTGCGCCGGTTGGCCGACGCGGCACGCGCCGTGGGAGTCGAGCCATGACCATCGCCCCAACGCGGGACGTCCAGGACGTCCTCGAAACCAGCCGTCTGCCGGCGGCCGCCGAGCTGGGTCTCGTGCTGCGGGATATCTGCGGCGGGGCCGGCTCCGTGCGCCTCGAGGCCCTGCACAAGCTCAAGACCAACGTGTATCGCGCCCAGCTGGAGAGCGACGACGGCTCCCGCTCGCTGGTCCTCAAGTGCTCCAATCCGGCGCTGACCCGACGCAACCTGCTCGTCGCGCGACGCTGGCTGCCCGCGATCGGGATGCCCGACGCCGGCGCTCAGCTGATGGGCTCCGCCGCCGACGGGCAGGGCGAGCGCATGTGGCTGATCTACGAGGATCTGGGTGACGCCAGGCTGGACGCCGTCGCCACGGATCGCACCAAGGTCGGCCTCGCGATCGATTTGATCGTCACGCTGCATGTCCGCTCCGCCGGGCATGCCGTGCTTCCCGACATCCGAGCCCACGCCGGCGACCTCGGCGCCGCCTACCTGACGGCCAACGTCCGTGACGCCGTCCGGAGCCTCGACCTGCTGCGCGCGGGGGGGGGAGCGGCCAAGCTCACATTGACCACGGCGCAGCAGGCTGTCATCGAACGCCTGCTCGAGCGGCTGCGCCCGCTGGAGCGCGAGCTCCCCGACCGGACCCGCACCCTGGAACAGGAAGGCGGACCGGAAGTGCTGCTGCACGGGGACCTGTGGACGACCAATACGTTCGTGCTCGATGGGACCGACGGCTGGTACGCCAAGCTCGTGGACTGGGATCATGCGGCCGTCGGGCGGGCGACCTACGATCTGTCCACGTTCCTGCTCCGCTTTCCGCCGGAAGAGCGCGCGTGGATCCTGGAGCGCTATCGCGCGGGGATCAGCGCCGGTGGGTGGTCTCTCCCGGAAACTGCAGCGTTGAATGTGCAGCTCGAAACCGCTGAGTTCGCGCGCTACGCCAACCGCGTCGTGTGGCCCGCGGTGGCGCGGCTCGTGGACGGCGCCACGTGGGCCTTCGACGAGCTGGCCATGGTGGCGGACTGGTTCGACGTCTGGACGCCCGTCATGCCCGCCGTGCAAGACCCGGCGGCGGTGTGAAGCGACTCATCGTCAACGCCGATGACTTCGGCGCGAGCCGTGGCACCAACAACGGCATCCTGCACGCGCATCGACACGGCATCGTGACCAGCACCAGCCTGCTCGTGGACGCCGCGGCGAGTGAAGACGCGGCCGCTCAGGCCGCCGCGGCGCCGGAGTTGAGCGTCGGACTGCATCTCGACCTGGACGGCATCGACGTGATGCGCCTCCCGGATGAGCTCGAGCGACAGATGGAGCGCTTCACGGCGCTCACCGGAACGTCGCCAACGCACGTCGACACCCATCACAACACGCACCGGGATCCCCGGATCCTCGAGTCCGTTCTGGCGTTCGCGCGTCACCACGGTCTGCCGCTGCGCGGGCACTCGCCGGTTCACGTGGTCCCCTCGTTCTACGGCCAGTGGGGCGGCGCCACGCACATGGAGCAAATCAGCGCTGACGGTCTGGAGCGGATCCTGCGCGGTGTGGGTGAAGGCGTGACCGAATTGACCTGCCATCCGGGCTACCTGGATGCCGGACTCCGGTCGAGCTATGCCGTCGAGCGGGAAGCGGAGGTTCACACGTTGTGCGACCCCGCCGCGCGCGCGGTCCTGATCTCGCTGGACATTCACCTCATCACGTTTCGCGACCTGCCCGGCCTGTTGGCCGGGTCGCCGGGCTGAGGGGGAATCGCGCATGGCGACCGTCGTCGTCTCCTGCTACAACGTGGCGAGCTTCCCCGAAGGCGGGGGGCATTTCTGGGTTTACATGCAGTACGTCCACGCCCTGCGGGCGGCGGGGTGCGAGGTGTACTGGCTCGAGCGGTTCCGGCGCGGCAAGGACCGCGCGCGCGACGCGCGCGCCATGGTCTCGTTCTTCCAACGTATGTCCCGCTTCGGGCTGGATCGTCAAGTCCTCCTGTACACCCAGGACGACGACCCGAACGGCGGCGAGCCGATCATCGACTTCGTGGGCGTCACGCGGACCGAGGCGGACGCCGTGCTGCGGCGGGCCGACCTGCTGCTCAACTTCCACTACGCGATCGACCAGCGCCTTTTGAGCTGCGCCAGGCGGACCGCCCTCGTCGACATCGATCCCGGCTTGCTGCAGCTGTGGATGAGCACCGGGCAACTCCAGGTGCCGACCCACGACGCCTACCTGACGATCGGCGAGACCGTCGGGACGCCGGAGGCCCTTTTCCCCGACTGCGGGGTCTCGTGGATTCGGTTCCGGCCGCCCGTTTGCCTGGACTTGTGGCCCTACCGCTTCGAGCCGCGCAGTGAGGTGTTCACGACGGTCGCCGGCTGGTGGTCGGGCCAGTGGGTGCGGGAGACGGTGAACGGGCAGGACATCCTCTACGAAAACACGAAACGGATCTCCTTCCTCGATTTCGTCGAGCTCGCGGGCCGCACACCCCAACCGCTCGAGCTGGCGCTGTACCTGGCCGACGGCGACGGTGCCGACCTGGCTTTGCTGGATCGGCATCGGTGGCGGGTGCGGCGCTCGCAGGACGTCGC
>Ga0075423_10000816_pt1 | contig 26272 bp, 27 predicted proteins | sample SoiMethybrSBSTD2_FD_80114 | JGI IMG/M metagenome (GOLD analysis project Ga0075423, IMG submission 80114) | Bulk soil microbial communities from a Populus tree surrounding site in Tennessee, USA - Soil MetaG P. TD hybrid SBSTD2 | ecosystem: Environmental > Terrestrial > Soil > Tree plantation... | reverse complement strand
TCAGCTCGGGGTGGTGGCCCCTCAGGTGATCAGCGGGACCGACAGGGGGGATGGCAGCGCTAGTTAATTCAGACAATTAGGGGTCCAGGTCAAAATTAGCGACTCGCGATCATTTTGACCTGGACCCCTCCTCCAGCGCGTCGAAGATCAGATTGGCGCCGGGGATCTCGAGCGGCGTCGGCGACTCGTGCACCCACACGACCATGCCCTCCTCGTCGATCAAGACGAGCGAGCGGTTGGCGTGTCCGACCTTCTCGATGTAGGCGCCGTAGGCGCGGGCCACCTCGCCCTTGGGCTCGAAATCGGCGAGCAGCGGCGTGTCGATCCCGAGCTTCTCCTGGAAGGCCTTGTGGGCAAAGCCGTGGTCGACGCTGATCCCGACCAGCTCGACCCCCTTCTCGGCGATCTGCGGCTTCACCTCCTGGTAGATCGAGAGCTGGTCGGAGCAGACCGGGCTGAAATCCAGCGGGAAGAAGACCAGCAATACCTTACGGCCGCGGTAGTCGGAGAGCGAAACCTTCTCGCCGTCCTGGTTGTGCAGGGTGAACTCGGGTGCGGGCTCCCCCGCCGCGATCATCGCCGCAGGCCGAGCTCGGCGACCAGGTCGCGGTAGCGATCGAGGTCGGTGCGCTCCAGGTAGCGGAGCATGCGCCGCCGCTTGCCGACCAGCATCAGCAGGCCGCGCCGCGAATGATGGTCCTTGGCGTGCCCGCGCAGGTGCTCGGTGAGCTCGTTGATCCGCTCGGTGAGCAGCGCCACCTGCACCTCGGCGGAGCCGGTGTCGCCATCGGCGCGACCATACTTGCCGATCAGCTCGGTCTTCTTCTCCTTGGTCAAGCTCATGAGGCGTCGGTGAAGCTAGCACAGACCCGCTTCGCGTCCTCGACGTCGATCCGCATCTGGGCGATCAGCTCCTCGACGCCGGCGAAGCGCCTCTCGCCGCGCAGTCGGGCGACGAAGGCGACGCGCAGCGTGTGGCCGTAGAGGTCCTCGTCGCGGTCGATCAGGTAGGTCTCGATCAGCACCCCGCGGCCGCTGTCGAAGGTGGGGCGCACGCCGACGTTGACCGCGGCCGGGACACCGTCGGCGAAGGCGGCGAAGACGCCGTGGCCGGGATAGGCGAGGCTGTCGTCGGGGACGATGTTGGCGGTCGGGAAGCCGAGCTCGCGACCTCGCTGGTCGCCCTCGACCACCGTGCCCTCGACCATGAAGGGGGCGCCGAGGCAGCGCCGCGCGCCCTCCATGTCGCCGGCCGCGATCAGCGCCCTGATCCGCGTCGAGGAGACCGTCTCGCCGTCGACCTCGACCAGCGGCACCACCCGCGTCTCGAACTCCGGTCGTGCGGCCAGCATCTCGGGATCGCCCTTGGCCTTGGCCCCGAAGCGGAAGTTCTCTCCGACCGAAACCCGCTCCGCTCCCAGCGTCTCGATCAGGACGTGCTCGATGAACTCCTCGGCGGAGCGGGTCGCGAACTCCCGGTCGAAGGGGATCACGACCAGCTCGCGCACCCCGAGCCCCTCGATCACGTCGCGCTTCACCCCGAAGGGCATGATCAGTTTCGGCAGCGCGGCGGGGTGGATCACCGCCAGCGGGTGCGGGTCGAAGGTGAGCACCGTGTCGGCCCCGTCGATCACGGCCTGGTGGCCCCGGTGGACGCCGTCGAAGGTGCCGATCGCCACGTGGCGGGGCCGTCGCTCGGCGTCGGGCAGCCGGGTGACCGCCATCTTCGCCATCAGCGCATCGCCTCCGCCGCGGCCGGGACCAGCTCGCCCACGCGCTCGATCGAAACCTCCTTGCCGGCGTCCTCGACCCGGAACGGCCCGATCGCCGTGCGCCGCAGCTCGGTGCAGTAGGCATCGCCGAGGGTTTCGATCAGGGCCCGGACGTAGGTGCCGCTTGAGCACTCGATCTCGTAACGCGCGAGCTCGCCCACGTGGTCGAGCAGCTCGGCCCGGTGGACCTCGACCTCGCGCAGCGGCGTCCGCACCGTCTCGCCGCGGCGCGCCTTGCGGTAAAGGCGCTCGCCGCCGACCCGCACGGCGGAGGTCATCGGCACCCGCTGGCGCACCTTCCCGGTCGGCAGCTCCAGCACGTCCGGCACTGTCCCGGTCTCGGTCAGCTCACCCTCGGGATCGCCGCTGCTCGAACGCCAGCCGAGTCGCGCCGTAGCCAGGTAGGTCTTGGGCAGGGCGACGAGAAAGCGCTGCAGCCGGGTCGCGTCGCCGAGCAGGACCAGCAGCAAGCCGGTGGCGAAGGGGTCGAGCGTGCCGGCGTGTCCCGCCTTGCAGCCGCGCTCGCGCCGGACGCGAGCGACCACGTCGTGCGACGTCTCTCCGGCGGGCTTGTCGCAGAGCAGCACCGTCAAGGACCGAGCTGAGCGGAGGCCTCGTCGCAGAGGAAGGTGACGAGCGCCTCCAGATCGAGGTCGGTGGAGAAGCCGGCGGCGCGCTTGTGGCCGCCGCCGCCGTGCAGGCGTGCTATCGCCGAGACGTCGACCGCGCCGTCGCTGGAGCGCAGGCTGACCTTGCGCGCGGCGCTGCCGCGGTCGCCGAGGTCGCGGACCAGCGCCGCGACGCGGGCGCCCTCGACCGAGCGCAGGTGGTCGATGATCCCCTCGGTCATCTCCTCGCCGGCGCCGCTGGCGGCGTAGTCGGCGCTGGTGATGTAGGCAAGCACCAGGCGGCCCTCGCAGTGGTGCTGGATCCCTTCCAGGGCGCGCGAGAGCAGGCGAAGCTTCTCGAGCGGCACGTGCTCGTAGAGCCGGCGGTAGGTTTCGTCGACCTCGACCCCCGCTTCGATCAAGTCGGCGGCGATGCGGTGGGTGCGCGCGTTGGTGTTCTCGTACATGAACTTGCCGGTGTCGGTGACGAGGCCGACGTAGAGGGCCGCGGCCATCTGCGGGGTGATCGGCACCCCCAGCAGAACCGCCAGCTCGTAGACGATCTCCGCGGTGGAGGAGGCGTCCACCTCGACCAGGTTGACGTCGCCGAAGAGGGTGTTGTCGTGGTGGTGGTCGATGTTGATCGTGAAAACGTCCCCCGTGGATAGGAAGTCGACCGGCATGCGATCGATGTTGCCGCAGTCGAGGAAGATCGCCGCGCGATCCGCCATGTCGGCGGGCGCCTCGTGGAAGACCTCCTCCAGCGGCAGGAAGCGGTACTCGATCGGCAGCGGGAACTCCTTCGCGGCGAGGAACATCACCGAGTCCTTGCCCAACTGCGTCAGCAGATGGTGCATGCCGAGCAGCGAGCCGAGCGCGTCCCCGTCGGGCCCCTCGTGGGCGGTGAGCAGGAAGCGCTCGCGGCTGCGGATCTCCACCGCCACCCGCTCGATCGCGGTGGCGCCGATGTCGGTGGTCTCGCTCATCCTTCGTTCTCTTCGAGGAGCTCGCTGATCCTCATTCCCCGCTCAACGGTCGGGTCGTAGTGGAAGCTGAGCGTAGGCGTGCGCTTCATCCGCGTTTCGGCGGCGATCTTCCCCTGCAGGATTCCGTGCGAGGAGCGCAGGGCGGCAAGCGTGTTCTCGCGGGCGGCCTCGTCGCCGAGCACGCTGATGTGCACCTTGGCGGCGCGGAGGTCTGGGCTGGTCTCGACCGAGGTCACGGTGACGAAGCCGATCCGAGGGTCGCTCAGTTCGGTGGCAATCGCTGCGCCGATCACCTCGCGAAGCACCTCGTTGATGCGGCGCATGCGAGGGGTGGCCATCTTAGTTTGCCGCCTACTCCAGCGTCTGCTCGACCTGCTTGGTCTTGAAGAACTCGAGCACGTCGCCCTCCTTGACGTCGGCGTAGCCCTCGAGCACGATGCCGCACTCCTGGCCCTCCTCGACCTCCTGCACGTTGTCTTTGAAACGGCGCAGCGAGCCGAGTTTCCCGTCCCAGATGACCGTGCCCTCGCGGATCAGGCGCACGCTTGCGTCACGGGTGACCTTGCCCTCGCTGACGAGGCAGCCGGCGATGCGGCCGACCTTCGAGGCCTTGAAGGTCTGTTTGACCTCGGCCTCGCCGAGGATCTCCTCGACCTCGACCGCCTCGAGCATGCCCTCCATCGCGTTGCGCAGGTCCTCGGTGATCTTGTAGATGACCGAGTAGGTGCGGATGTCGACGCCCTCGCGCTCACCCGCCTTGCGGGCGTCCGCCAGCGGGCGCACGTTGAAGCCGATCACGATCGCGTCGGAGGCCGAGGCGAGCATCACGTCGGACTCGTTGATGCCGCCGGTCTGCGAGTGGATGATGTTGATCCCAACCTGCTCCTGTGGCACCTTGGCGATCTCGTCCTGCAGTGCCTCCAGCGAGCCGGCGACGTCGGCCTTGAGGACGATGTCGAGCTCCTTGATGTCGCCTTCTTGAGCGCGGGAGAAGACCTCCTCGAGGCTGACCTTGCGCGCTTGGCGGCGGGCGAGGGCCTCGGTCTTCAGCCGGTTGCCGCGCTCCTGGGCGAGCTGACGGGCGCGGCGGTCGTTCTCGACCGCGCGCACGTGCTCGCCCGCCTCGCAGACGCCGTCGAAGCCGAGCACCTCGACAGGCATCCCGGGCCCCGCCTTCTCGACGCGGGCGCCGGTGAAGTCCTGCATCGCCCGCACGCGACCCCACTGGGGGCCGGCGACGAGCGCGTCGCCGACCGCGAGCGTGCCGCGCTGGACGAGGATCGTCACGACCGGACCGCGACCCGGGTCGAGCTGGGACTCGACCACGGTGCCCGAGGCGGGCGCGTCGGGGTTGGCGCCCAGCTCCTCCAGCTCGGAGACGAGCAGGATCATGTCGAGCAGGTTGTCGAGCCCATCGTGGGTCTTGGCCGAGACGTCGCAGTAGACGGTCTCCCCGCCCCAGTCCTCCGGGGTGAGGCCGTCGGCGGCGAGCTCGTTGCGGACGCGGTCCGGCTGGGCCCCCTCTTTGTCGATCTTGTTGACCGCGATCAAGATCGGCACGTCGGCGGCGCGGGCGTGGTCGATCGCCTCTTTGGTCTGCGGCATCACCCCGTCGTCGGCGGCGACGACGACGACGGCGATGTCGGTGACTTTGGCGCCGCGGGCACGCATCGCGGTGAAGGCCGCGTGTCCGGGCGTGTCGAGGAAGGTGATCGTCTTCTCGTCGTGGTGGACCTGGTAGGCGCCGATGTGCTGCGTGATGCCGCCCGCCTCGCCGGCGGCGACCTCGGTCTCGCGGATCGCGTCGAGCAACGAGGTCTTGCCGTGGTCGACGTGGCCCATGATCGTTACCACCGGCGGCCGGTCGACGAGGCTCTCCTCGGAGTCCTCGTACTCGGGCGCCTCAGGCTCCTCCTCTGCTGCGGTGACCATCTCGATCTTGCGGTCGTACTCGTCGGCGATCGCCTTGATCGACTCGTCGGTGAGCGTCTGGGTGAGCGTCGCCATCTCCCCCATCATCATCAGCTTCTTGATCACCTCGGCGCTGCCCAGGCCGAGCAGCTCGGCGACCTCGCGCACGGTGGCGCCCGAGTTGACCCGCGTCGCCTCTGGCTCGGCCGGCTCCTCGGCTTTGACCGGCGGCTCCTCGAGCAGCGGTCGGCGGCGCCTGCCGCCGCGCCGCCGAGGCGGTCGCTGCGGCGGCGGCCCGCCCATCTGATCGCGGCGGGCGGCCTGCGAGTCGATCACGACCCGTCGTTTCTTGCCTCCCCCGGCGGGTTTTTTCTCAACCGGTTTAGCGGCCGGCTTCGCAACAGCCTGGCCGTCCTGTTTCGGTGGCGCCGGAGTGCGCTTGGCTTCCGCTTTTGGTTTCGGCTTGGTGGCGGTCGCGGCTCCCCCCCCGTTTCCAAGCGCCTTCAGCGCATCGGCCTCCTCGACGCTGGAGGCCGCCGCTTTCGCTTCGATCCCGGCCTTCTTCAGCGCGGCAAGCAGCTCTTTGCTGCTCAGCCCCTGAGCCTTGGCGATTTCATGGACGCGCTTCTTAGCCACTAGGCCTGCTCGACCCCCTCGGCTTCGGGCTGCTCCTCTGCAGGCTCCTCCTCCGCAACAGGACCCGCGGCCTGAGGCTCCTCATCCTGAGCCTCCTCCTCGAACTCCGCTTCCGCCTTGGCGACGATCTCGCCCACCTGCCCTTCGTCGGCCCCCGGGTCGGCAAGGATCGCCACCTCGGTCTCCTCCAGCGGCGCCAGCACGGCGATCTGGTTGGTCTCGAAGCGCGCCAGCGCCTGGTGGGTCGGCAGGCCGCAGTAGGAGGAATCGCCGATCGCCGCGTTGGGACAGCGGCGGCCGTTGGAGAGGACCGCCAGGCAATGCCCGTCGGTCTGCTCCTCGCCCTCGTATTCCTCGACCTCCTCCTCGGCGGCGAACTCGGACTCCGACTTGATGTCGACTCGCCATCCGGTCAGACGGGCCGCGAGCCGCGCGTTCTGGCCGTCGCGCCCGATCGCCAGCGAGAGCTGGTCGTCGGGAACGATCACGGTCGCCTGGCGCTCCTCGTCGTCGACGATCACCTCGCGCACCCTGGCCGGCGAGAGCGCCTTGGCGACGAAGCGGGCAGGCTCGTCGTTGTGGGGGATGATGTCGATCTTCTCGCCGCGCAGCTCGGAGACGACCATGCGCACTCGCGAGCCGCGCGGGCCGACGCAGGCGCCCACCGGGTCGACGCCCTCGGTGTGGGAGACGACCGCGATCTTCGAGCGGTAGCCCGGCTCGCGGGCGACGCCGACGATCTCGACCAGGTTGTCGGCGATCTCCGGCACCTCCATTTCGAACAGCTTCTTGATCAGTTCCGGGCTGCGGCGGGAGACGACGATCGCCGGGCCCTTGGTCGAGTCGGAGACGTCGGTGATCACCGCCTTGACCCGCATGCCGTGGTCGTAGCGCTCGTTGTAGACCTGCTCGGACTTGGGCAGCAGCGCCTCGACCCGCTCGCGCAGCTGGACCAGCGTGTAGCGCTTGTCGGACTGCTGGATGATCCCGGTGATCAGCTCGCCGACGCGGTCCTGGTACTCCTCGAACATCATCATCCGTTCGGCCTCGCGGATCCGCTGCAGGATCACCTGCTTGGCGGTCTGGGCGGCGATCCGGCCGAAGTCGTTGGGAGTGACGTCGCGGGTCTCGATCTGGTCCTCGTAGGGGGCGATCATCTCCGGGTCGAGCTCGGGCTCCTCCGGCTCTTTCAGCTCGCCGGTCTCGGGGTCGATCTCGCGCTCTTCCTCTTCCTGTGCCTCCGCCGCCTCGGCCAGCAGCTTCTCCTCCAGCTCGGCGGGAAGGATCAGCTCGAAGACGCGGAAGTCGCCGGTGTCGTGGTCGAGGTCGACCCGCGCGTACTTGGCCGCCCCAGGGGTCTTCTTGTAGGCGGAGAGGAGCGCGTCGGCGAGGGCGTCCATCAGCTTGTCGGCGGAGATGCCCTTCTCCTGCTCGAGCGCCTTGATTGCTTCGACGATCTCTTTGCTCACGGCTGCTCCTTACGGTATTTGGGACCCGGCGAGGAAACCTCGAGCGCGTAGTCGACACGGAGGTCGTTGAGATGCCTGGTGACGCGCTCGCAGAGCGCCAGGTCGACCCCGTCGGGATGGTCGATGAAGAGGCGCAGCGATTCGGTCGCGGGCTGCTCGAGCGCGACCAGGTCGAGTTCGGAGTCGAGCTCGACGAGCTGCTGCTGAATGCTCTCTCTGAGGTCTGCCATGGGTGGCTTGGGGCGAAAAAAAAGTGGGCCAGGCCCACTTCTCGCTACTGCATAGGGACAAAAAGCTTGGGGCAAGTATAGCTCGGTGGGCTTGGGGGAGGGCGGGGGTGTCCTCCCGCTTGCTGGGTTTTTCGCCGCGGATCGCCAGTTTCTGTCCGCAAGCGCGGTTGGGGCGAAAAAGAGGACGCTGCTGCGCGGGACGACACCCCCGCCCTCCCTTTTGGTGGGACGGGCTATTCCGCGGAGAGCTTGGAGCTGCTGCGGAGCTGGTCGACGCAATCCAGGATCTGCTCGGCGATTACGTCCTTGGGGGCTTGGGCGAGGGGGGTCTCATCGGTTGAGCTGATCAGGGTTGCGGCGTTTTCGGTCGAGTCGAAGCCGATCTCCGGGTTGGAGACGTCGTTGAGGACGATCAGGTCGGCGTTCTTGCGGATGAGCTTCTCGCGGGCTCGTTCGACGTTGTCGCCGTGTTCGGCGGCGAAGGCGATCACCGTTTGGTTCTTCTTCTTCCGGAGGCCGGCGAGGATGTCCTCGGTGGGCTCCAGGTGGAGGTCGAGGTTCCCCTCCCGCTTCAGCTTGTCGGTCGCCGCTTCGCTCGGCTTGAAGTCGGCGGGCGCCGCGGCCATCAGGAGGACGTGGGTTTTGGGGAACTCGGCTTGCGTGGCCTTGGCCAAGGCGGCGGTGGTCTCGACGTCGATGCGGTGGACGCCGGCGGGGTTGGGGAGGGAGACGGTGGCGGCGATCAGGGTTACGTCCGCCCCGCGGCGGGCCGCGGCAGCGGCTAGGGCCATGCCCATGCGGCCGCTGGAGCGGTTGCCTAGGAAGCGGACGGAGTCGATCGGCTCGCGGGTGCCCCCCGCCGTGACCAGGACCCTGAGGCCGTCCCAGGGACGCTCGCCGGCGGGGAGAACGGCTTCGATCCTGGCCAGCAGCTCAGCCGGGTCGGGCAGGCGGCCCCTGCCGAGCTCGCCGCGCGAGGCGAGCCGCCCCTCGCCCGGCTCGATCACCTCGACGCCGCGCTCGCGCAGCGTCGCCAGGTTCGCCTGCGTCGCCGCGTCGCCGTACATGCGGTCGTTCATCGCCGGCGCGACTAGGCGCGGCGCGGCGCAGGCCAGGAAGGACGTGGTCAGCATCGAGTCGGCCATCCCGGCGGCGAGCTTGGCCAGCGTGTTGGCCGAGGCGGGCGCGATCAGGTAGGCGTCGCAGTTGGCGGCGACCTCGAGGTGGCCGATCGGGTCGTGCTCCGGGCGCGGGTCGCCGGGGAAGGCGCCGGCGAGCGGGTCGCGCTCGAACTCCGAGACGAGGACCGGCGCGCCGACGATGCCCTCGAAGGAGGCGGCGCCGACGAAGCGCCCGGCGGTCTCGGTCATCACCACGCGCACGCCATGGCCGGCGACGGTGGCGAGACGCGCCAGCTCCAGCGACTTGTAAGCGGCAATCCCGCCGCTTACGCCGAGCAGGATTCTGGCCATGTCTCCTCCTGGGAAGGGGTGCTAGGCGCGGTACTCGTACTTGAGCTTGCCCTCGGCAAGCTCCTCCAGCGCCATCGAGAGGTAGTTGCGGTCGCCGCGGGTCTAGACCATCGGCGGCGGGTACTCGCCGAAGCCGCCCTCGCCGAGGTTGTGGAAGTAGCTGTTTATCTGACGTGCCCGCTTGGCGGAGACGACGACGGCGGCGTAGTGCGAGTCGGCGTGCTCGAGGAGCTTGTCCACACGTGGTCTGATCATTCGGCGGGGGAGTCTAGCGGGAGGCCCAGCTCCGCGCGCACGATCCCTTCCAGGTCGGCAACGGCGCGCTCAAGCTCGGCGTTGACGACCCGGTAGGCGAACTCGTCTTGAGCGGCGAGCTCCTGCTCGGCGACCTCCAGCCTGGCGTCGATCGCCGCGGCCGAGTCGGCGCCGCGCGACTCGAGCCGCTCGCGGAGCACCTTCGGATCGGGTGGCGCGATGAAAACCTGGACCGACTCACGCATTGCCGCCCGTACCTGGCGCGCTCCCTGCACCTCGATCTCGAGCACCACCGAGCGGCCCGCCTCAAGCCGCTTGCGCACCTCGGAACGCAGCGTGCCATAGCGGTTGCCGCTGTAGGTGGCGAACTCGAGGAAGTCTTCGCGCTCGATTCGCCTGTCGAACTCCCCCGCCGTGAGGAAGTGGTAATCGCGCCCGTCGACCTCCCCCTCTCGCGGCTCCCGCGTCGTTGCCGAGACGGAGAGCTCCAACCCAGGAACGCGTTCGAGCAGCCGTGAGATCAGCGTCCCCTTGCCGACCCCGGATGGACCGGTGATTACAAAGACCTTGGGCATAACGGCGAGCGAAACCAAGCAGGTCGGCCGGACGCAGGGAGCGTGGCGTGCTTTGCACGCGAGCGACCGAGGACGCCGAGATGCGCCGGTTTGCAGCCGCCGTTATCGGCGCAGCTGGGAGACGAGCTCGGCGCGCTGGCGCTCGGAGAGGCCGCCGATCGTCTTCGACGGCGAGATGCGGCACTGGTTGAGGATCCGGTTCGTCTTCACCCTGCCGTACTTGGGGACCGCGAGGAGCATGTCGAAGACCTTGGCGGTCAGCACGTACTCGGGGGGGTCGAGGAGCAGCGTGTGGATGCTCGCCTTGCTCGCCTTGAGGTCCTTCTTCAGCTTGGCGCGGGCGGTGCGTATGTCGTTTGCCCGCCTCAGGGCATCCATTCGCTGGTCCAGCGACCTCTCGGGGGCCGCTGCGGAGGTCTTGACCGGGGTGGGCATGTGGGCGGCGAGTATAGCCGCGGCTCGCGGGGGCGCAAGGGCGGGAAGCGCCTTTTTCCCGAAATTCACCTCGACCTCGAGTCGAGGTTGAGGTCAAGTGGGCCGTGCAGAACGCTCAGAGAGCTCTGCGGCAATGCGACTTCCGGCCCGCGGGTCGCGGAAGCTCTCGGTCCCGACCGCCACCAGGTGCGCCCCCGCTGCCAGCATTTCTGCCGCATCCTCGCCGCTGCTGATCCCACCCATGCCGACGACCGCCACCGAAACCGCTTCGGCTACGGCGCGGACCTGGGCGATCGCGATCGCGCGGATCGCCGGGCCGGAGAGGCCACCGTGCCCGGCGGCGATTCCCGGCTTCCCGCTCGTCGGATCGATCGCACTCGCCTTCAGCGTGTTGATCAGGGAGACCGCGTCCGCGCCTCCCTCCTCCGCCGCCACCGCGACGTCGGCGGGGCTGGCCACGTTCGGGGTCAGCTTGACGATCAGCGGCTTCCGCGTCAGCGGCCTGAGAGCTTCCAGCAACGCAAGGGCCTCCTCCGGCCGCTCGCCGACGATCAGGCCGGAGTGCACGTTGGGGCAGGACACGTTCAGCTCGAACGCCGTCACCTCATCCCGCTCGTCGAGCGCCCCGACCATCCGTTTGAAGTCGTCGTGGTCCGTTGCCATGACCGACACGATCAGCGGCACCGGCAGCTCGGCCAGCTGCGGCAGGTCCTCCGCCAGAAACCCCTCCAGCCCCTTGTTCGGCAACCCGATCGAGTTGATCATCCCGGCCGGCGTCTCCCAGATCCGCTGCGGCTCATTCCCGACCCGGGGCTCCGGGGTGATCGTCTTGGAGACGAAGGCGGAGAAGGGGAATTCATCCAGCAGCGCGTCCCCGTACACCCGCCGCGCCGCGATCGCGTCGAAGGTGCCCGATGCGTTGATCACGGGATGGGCAAGCTCGATGCCGCAGAGCTCAACCAACGCGGACCACCGGCCCGTCGACGCAAAGGCGCATGTAGCCGCCGCCGTGCCCTGGCACGGCGCAGCCGAAGCAGGCGCCGAAGCCGCAGGCCATCGGCGCCTCCATCGCCAACTCGCAGGCGACCTCTCGCTCGGCGCAGAGGGCGGCCACCGCATCGAGCATCGGCGGCGGGCCACAGGCATAGACGGCGGCGCTCTCCGCATCTTCGCCGGCGAGCATCCTCGCCAGCAGGTCGGTGACGTGGCCGTGGTGGCCGACGTGGCCGTCGTCGCTGGCGAGGGCCACCTCACAGCAGGCGAAGAGGTCGTCCAGGCCGCCGCGGTGCGCCTGATCGCGGAAGCCGAGCAGCACCCGGGCGGGCACGTTGCCGGCGGCAAGGCGCCGGCGCAGGAGAGCCAGCGGGGCGATGCCGATCCCGCCGCCGACGAGGATTGCGCCCGCGGCGTCAGGTGAGAGCTCCTTGGGCGCCGAGAACGCGTTGCCGAGCGGGCCGTTGACCCAGACCCGCTCGCCCGGCTCCAGCGCGCAGAGGCGGTCCGTGCCGGGACCGATGCCCTCGACCAGGAAGTCGAGGCGGATGCCGTCGCCTGCCGGCTCGAGGTCGGCCACCGAGAAGGCGCGCGGCAGGAAGGGCCGGCCCGCGCGCTCCTCCCAGTGGGACTCCGCGGCGAGCATGTAGAACTGGCCGGGCCGGGGCTCGGGCCCGTCGGCGTCGAGCAACGAGAAGATGCGGTAGCCACCGGAGGCGCGGCTCTCGGTCACTTCGCAGGCGCGGCGCCCGAAGGGTGCCGTCATCGAGCCTGCATGGCCCTTGCCGCGGTCCCGTGGACTTCCTGCAAGCTGAGGACCTCGGGCTCGCCCTTCAGCTGCGCCGCGATCGCCCTCACCGCCGCGGAGGCGCCGGTCATCGTGGTCACGCAGGGAATGCCGTGGCGGACCGCGGCTGTTCGGATCGCCTGCCCGTCGGCACGAGCGCCGGATCCGGTGGGCGTGTTGATCACCAGGTCGCAGCGACGCTCGCGGATCAGGTCGACGACATGCGGCGAGCCCTCGCCGAGCTTGTTGATCCGCGTCACCGGCACCCCCATCGAGGAGATCGACTGGGCGGTGCCGCCGGTGGCGATCACCTCGAAGCCGAGGTCGTGGAAGCGGGCGGCCATCTGCGTCGCCGCCGGCTTGTCGATGTCGGTGACGGTGATGAAGACCGTGCCCTTCGTCGGCAGCAGGACCCCCGCGGCCGCCTGTGCCTTGGCGAAGGCGGTGGGGAAGTCGGCGGCGATCCCCATCACCTCGCCCGTGCTCTTCATCTCCGGGCCGAGCACCGAGTCGACCCCGGCGAAGCGGGCGAAGGGCAGCACTGCCTCCTTGACGCTGACGTAGCCGCCGGGGGGCTCGGGCAGGTCGAGGTCGGCGAGCCCCTCCCCGAGCATCAGCCGCGCCGCGACTTTTGCCAGCGGCGTCCCGGTGGCCTTGGAGACGAAGGGCACGGTGCGCGAGGCGCGCGGGTTGGCCTCGATCACATAGAGGCGCCCGGCGGCGATCGCGTACTGGATGTTGATCAGACCGACCACCCCCAGCTCCAGCGCGATCCGCGCCGTCGTCGCGCGAATCTGCTCCAGCATCTCCGCCCCGATGCTGAGCGGCGGCAGAACGCAGGCCGAGTCGCCGGAATGCACGCCCGCTTCCTCGACGTGCTGCATGATCCCGGCGACGTGGACATCCGTGCCGTCGGCGAGCGCGTCGACGTCGACCTCGATCGCGTTCTCGAGGAAGCGGTCGAGCAGCAGCGGGTGCTCCTGGTCGGCCCTCACGTTCGCCTCCAGATAGGCGTTCAGGTTCTCGGTCGAGTAGCAGATCTCCATTGCCCGACCGCCGAGGACATAGGAGGGTCGCACCAGGAGCGGGAAGCCGACCTTCTCGGCGATCACCGTCGCCTCTTCGGCCGAGAGCGCGGTGCCGTAAGGGGGGTGCTCGATGCCGAGCCGGCGCAGCAGGGCGCCGAAGCGGCCCCGGTCCTCGGCGAGGTCGATCGCGTCTACGGGGGTGCCGAGCAGGGACACACCGGCCTGCTCGAGCGCGCGTGCCAGCTTCAGCGGCGTCTGGCCGCCGAACTGGACGATCACGCCCTCCGGGCTCTCCTGCTCGCAGACCGCGAGCACGTCCTCCGCGGTCAGCGGCTCGAAGTAGAGCCGGTCGGAGGTGTCGTAGTCGGTCGAGACCGTCTCCGGGTTGCAGTTGACCATCACCGCGTCGCGGCCGAGCTCGCGCGCGGTCATCGCGGCGTGCACGCAGCAGTAGTCGAACTCGATCCCCTGGCCGATCCGGTTCGGCCCGGCGCCGAGGATGACCACCGAGTCGCGCTCGCCGCGGCGCACCTCCGAGGCGGCGCCCGCCGAGCCCGGACGCTCGTGCGCCGAGTAGTAGTAGGGCGTGGCCGCCTCGAACTCGGCCGCGCAGGTGTCGACCGACTTGTAGGTGCGAACGAGGCCGGCGGTGCCGTCGCCCTTCTCGGCGAGGGCCTGCAGCTCGCGCAGGAACCAGCGATCGACCAGGCAGCGCTCGTGCACGGCCTCGACGGCGAGGCCGCGGCCGAAGGCCTCCAGCACCAGGTCGAAGCGCTCGGCGCAGGGGCGCTCCAGCGCCGCCAGCAGCTCGTCGTCGCCGGCCGGCGGCTGAGCCGGCGCGTCCAGCTCGCGCGAGCGCATCGCCTTGGCGAAGGACTCGCGGAAGGTGCGGCCGATCGCCATCACCTCTCCGACACTCTGCATGTGGGTCGAGAGCCGGCCCTCGGCGCCGGGGAACTTCTCGAAGGCGAAGCGCGGGACCTTCGTCACCACGTAGTCGATCGTCGGCTCGAAGGAGGCCGGGGTGGCCTGGGTGATGTCGTTGGGGATCTCCTCCAGCGCGTAGCCGACGGCGAGCTTCGCCGCCATCTTGGCGATCGGGAAGCCGGTTGCCTTGGATGCCAGCGCCGAGGAGCGCGAGACGCGGGGGTTCATCTCGATCACGACGATGCGGCCGCTCTCGGGATCGACCGCAAACTGGACGTTGGAGCCGCCGGTCTCCACGCCGACGGCCCGGATCACGCGGATCGCCTGGTCGCGCAGCTCTTGGTAGAGGCGGTCGGTGAGCGTCTGCGCGGGGGCGACGGTGACCGAGTCGCCCGTATGGACCCCCATCGGGTCGACGTTCTCGATCGAGCAGACGATCACCGCGTTGTCGTTGCGATCGCGCATCACCTCGAGCTCGAACTCGCCCCAGCCGAGCACCGACTCCTCGACCAGGACCTGGTTGATCGGGCTGGCCGCCAGCCCCTCGGAGACGACCTGGCGCAGCTCGGTTGCGCTCTCCCCCACGCCGCCGCCCTGGCCGCCCAGGGTGAACGCCGGGCGCACGATCGCCGGCAGGCGGATGCTGCCGTCGGCGAGACCCGCATCGAGCTCGCTGAGGCCGCTGACGGTGGTCGACCAGGGGATGTCGAGCCCTGCCGTGGTCATCGTGCGGCGGAACTCCTCGCGGTCCTCGGCGCGGCGGATCGCATCCTGGTCGGCGCCGATCAGCTCGACCCCGAGACGGTCGAGCGTGCCGTCCTCGTACAGCGCCATCGCCAGGTTGAGCGCCGTCTGACCGCCCAGGGTGGGCAGCAGCGCGTCGGGGCGCTCCTTCTCGATGATCTTCGACACCGGGCCCGGCAGCAGCGGCTCGACGTAGGTCGAGGTGGCGAACTCGGGGTCGGTCATGATCGTCGCCGGGTTGGAGTTGACGAGCACCACCTCGTAGCCCTCTTCGAGCAGGACCTTGCAGGCCTGCACGCCGGAGTAGTCGAACTCGGCTGCCTGGCCGATCACGATCGGCCCCGAGCCGATCAGGAGGATCTTCTCGATGTCGGTCCGCTTAGGCATGCGCCAGCTCCAGGAAGGAGTCGAAGAGATGACGCGCGTCGTGCGGTCCGGGCCCGGCCTCGGGGTGGTACTGGACCGTCGCCGCGGCGACGTCCCTGAGCGCGAGGCCCTCGACCGTGCGGTCGTAGAGGTTGATATGGGTGAGCTCGGCGGCGCCGAAGTCGGTCTCCCAGCGCACCGGCTCGTCGGCCTCGATCCGTGGCTCGCCGCCCGGCCCCCGCACGGCGAAGCCGTGGTTCTGCGAGGTGATCTCTATCCGCCCGCTGGCCAGCTCCTTGACCGGGTGGTTGGCGCCGCGGTGCCCGAAGGGCAGCTTGAAGGTCTCCAGGCCGACGGCCCGGCAGAGCAGCTGGTGGCCGAGGCAGATGCCGAAGAGGGGCGTGCGCCCGACCAGCTCGCGCACCGTGTCGACGACGTAGTCGAGCGCGCCAGGGTCGCCCGGGCCGTTGGCGAGGAAGACGATGTCGGGCTCCTCTGCCAGCACCTCCTCTGGGCTGGACGTGCAGGGCAGCAGGGTGAGGCGGCAGCCACGTGCGCGCAGCTCGCGCACGATGTTGAGCTTGACGCCGGTGTCGATGCCGACCACGTGCGGTCCCTCGCCCTCGAAGCGAACCGGCTCGGACGGCGTCACGGTGCGGGCCAGGTCGGCGCCGTCCATCGACGGCTCGGACGCGACCCGCTCCTGCGCCTCCGCCTCGGCGGTGTCCGCGGCGAAGACGCCACCCCGCATCGCGCCGCGGTCGCGGATGTGGCGGACGACGGCGCGGGTATCGACGCCGCCGAACCCGGGCACCCCGCAGTCGCCAAGCCAGTCGAGCCAGCCGCCCTCGGCGCTGGCGACGTCCTCGCGGTTCTTCGGATCGCGCATGACGACGCCGCGGGCGTGGATCCGCGCGGACTCCATCGCCGCGGCGGAGACCCCGTAGTTGCCGATCAGCGGATAGGTGAAGACGATGATCTGCCCCGCGTAGGAGGGATCGGTGACCGACTCCTGGTAGCCGGTCATCGCGGTGTTGAAGACGACCTCGCCGGTCACCTCGCCGCCGTGCCCGCAGAGCTCGCCGTCGAAGCGGGCGCCGTCCTCGAGCAGCAGGTAGCCGGCCCTCATCATGCGACTCCCAGACTGAAGCTGCGCAACCGGTAGGCGACCTGGCCGCCGGCCAGGGTCATCAGCACACGTCCGGTGAGCTTGCGGCCGGCGCACCAGGAGTTGTCGGAACGGCTCTCGTAGCCCTCCTCGCCGACGGTCCACTCGGCGGCGAGGTCGCAGAGGGCGATGTTGGCCTCGCTGCCGGGCGCCAGCGTGGGCCGCTCGAGGTCGAAGGGCGCGGCGCCGCCGGCGAGCCGCTCGACCAGCAGGCCGAGGTCGATCGTACCCGGCAGGACGAGCTCGGTATGCAGGGCGGCAAAGGCCGTCTCCAGGCCGGTCACTCCCATCGCCGCCTGCTCGAAGGGGACTTCCTTTTCCTCCCTTGCGTGGGGAGCGTGGTCGGTGGCGATGCACTCGATCGTGCCGTCGCGCAGCCCTTCGACCAGGGCCTGGCGGTCCGCCTCCGAGCGCAGGGGCGGGTTCATCTTGAAGCGCTGCGGGTCGAGGCTGCGCACCTCCTCGTCGGTGAGGCAGAGGTGGTGCGGGCTCGCCTCGCAGCTGATCCGCACGCCCGCGGCCCTGGCCGCGCGTACCGCCTCGACCGACTCGGCGGCCGAGAGGTGCTGGACGTGGATGCGCCCGCCCTCGTAGCGGGCCAGCGCCGCGTCGCGGGCGATCGTCGTCGACTCCGAGACCGAGGGGATGCCGGCCAGGCCGAGCGAGGCGGAAACCGGCCCCTCGTGCATCACGCCGTCGCCGGAGAGCTCGGGGTCCTCCTCGTGCAGGGCGATCGTGCCGCCGCAGAGCCGCTGGTACTGGAGGGCGCGGCGCAGCAGGCGGGCGCTGCGGATCGGCAGGCCGTCGTCGCTGAAGCCGACCGCGCCGGCGTCGCGCAGGGCGCCCATCTCGGTCAGCTCCTCGCCCTCCATGCCGCGGGTGACGGTGGCGAGGAAGCCGACCGGCATCGAAGCCGCGCCCCGTGCCGCCTCGCGCAGGGCCTCGACGTCGGCCGGGGTGCTGACCGGCGGCACGGTGTTGGCCATCGCCAGGATGCCGCAGTAGCCGCCCGCGGCGGCGGCACGGCTGCCGGTTTCGATGTCCTCCTTGTGCTCGTGCCCGGGGACCCGCAGGTGGACGTGCGGATCGAAGAAGGCCGGGAAGGCGTGCAGGCCCTCGGCGTCGACCTCCTCGGCGCCGTCGAGCTCGGCGCCGGGGGCCGCCAGCTCGACGATCCTGCCGGCGCGGACGACGACGTCGTGGACGCCCTCGATCCCGGCGACCGGGTCGAGCACGGTCGCGCGCCGCAGGATGAGGTCCGCGCCCTCGCCGGAGCGCATGTCGAGCCCCTCGGCCAGGCTCACGCCGGCTGTCCGATCGGAGTCGGGCTGAGCGCGTCCTCGCCCGCGGCGGGAGCCGGCCGCTCGCCGCCAACCGCCAAGAGCTCGTAGAGGATGGCCATCCGCACGACCAGGCCGGCGGCGACCTGCTCCCCGATCAGGGACTGCGGCGAGTCGATTGCCTCGCCGGAGAGCTCGACGCCGCGGTTGACCGGGCCGGGGTGCATCAGCAGCTGGCGCGGGCCGAGCCGTCGCGAGTCGATCTGGAAGCGGGCGGCGTACTCGCGAATCGAGGGGACGAAGCTCTCCGCCATGCGCTCGCGCTGCAGTCGCAGGGCGTAGACGACGTCGGCCTCCTGCAGCCGGTCGAGCGAGTGCGCGACCTCGCAGCCGAGCTGCTCGATCCCGCGCGGGATCAGCGCCGGCGGGCCGCAGACGGTCACCTCCGCCCCCATCGCCCGGAAGGTGGAGAGGTTCGAGCGGGCAACGCGACTGTGAAGGACGTCGCCGACGATCCAGATCCGCTTGCCGTCGAGCGAGTCGAGACGGCGGCGCAGGGTGAAGAGGTCGAGCAGGGCCTGGCTCGGGTGCTCGTGCTTGCCGTCGCCGGCGTTGACCACCGCCGCCTCGGTCCAGCCCGCTACCAGCTGGGCTGCGCCGGCGTAGGGGTGGCGGATCACGATCGCCGCCGGGTCGTAAGCCGAGAGGGTCGCGCATGTGTCCTTCAGCGACTCGCCCTTGTCGACCGAGGAGCCGGCCGCCTTGAGCGAGATCAGGTCGGCGGAGAGTCGCTTCGCCGCCAGCTCGAAGGAAGCGCTGGTCCGCGTGCTCGACTCGTAGAAGAGGCTGACCACGGTCCGCCCGCGCAGCGTCGGCACCTTCTTGATGTCGCGGCGCCCGACCTCGGCGAAGCTCTCCGCCCGGTCGAGGATCGCCTCGATCTCCCCCCGGCCGAGATCCTCGATCGCCAGCAGGTGCTTCACGCGAGCGCCTCCGCCGCCTTCGGCTCGGAGATCGTCACCTCGTCTACCTCGTCAGTCTCCTCCAGCCGCACGTTGACCCGCTGGGCCGGCGCCGTCGGCAGGTTCTTGCCGACGTAGTCGGGACGGATCGGCAGCTCGCGGTGGCCGCGGTCGCAAAGCACCGCGAGCTGCACCCGCTGCGGCCTGCCGTAGTCGAAGAGGGCGTCGATCGCGGCGCGCACCGTGCGGCCGGTGAAGAGGACGTCGTCGACGAGGACGACGCTGCGACCGCTGAGGTCGAAGTCGACGTGCGAAGAATGGACGACGGGCTGGTCCGCGGGCGACTGGGCGCCGACGTCGTCGCGGTAGAAGGAGATGTCAAGCTCGCCGATCGGCGTCTCGGTCGCGGTCAGCTCGCCGATCATGGCGTGCAGGCGACGGGCGAGGATCACCCCGCGGGTGTGGATGCCGACGAGCGCGAGATGCTCGGATCCCGGGTTGGCCTCGGCGATCTCGTGGGCGATCCGCCGCAGCGCTCGCCTCAGGTCGTCGTGGTTGAGCACGACCTTCTCGCTCAAAATTCGCTCCTTACTGGCCTCACAGGACCCGTGTTAAAGGAACAGACGGGGGCAGGGTAGCAAGCGGTGCGACGGGAGAGGGTGATGTCGGAGTGCCTATCACCGTCTTCGGCGGTGAAATCTGGAGCCGCTTCGCGGCGTAATCACTCCGCGGTGCCGGGGGGAGGCACTCCGACACCACCCTCTCCCGTCTCCTCCACGCTCGTACTTTCCGACGAGTCCGATTGCGAAGATTCCCTCGCTCTGTCGCGACTTCCGTTTTGGATGAGCTTGGGTTCCCCGCGCTCGGGGAAGGGGAGGTCGATCACGTCGAAATCACGCGGAGCTACGGCTGGCTCGAAAACCTCTTTCGCCTCCTCCAGCACCTTGCCGACGTGGTAGCGGGAGGAGATGTGGACGAGGGCGAGGAGCTTGACCTCCGCCTCGCGGGCGACCGCCGCGGCCTGGCCGACGGTCGAGTGGCCGGTGTCGACGGCTCGCTGGGCCTCCTCCTCGGCGAAGCTGGCGTCGTGAACGAGCAGCTCCGCTCCTCGGGCGGCGTCGACCGTGGCATGGCAGGGGGCGGTGTCGCCGGTGATCACAAGCGTGCGCCCAGGACGCGCCTCGCCCATCACATCCCCCGGGTCGACCTTGCCGAGTACGCCCTGCACGGGCTCGCCGCGCTGCAGGGTGGCGAAGTCGGGGCCTTCCTTCACACCCAGGCGCCTTGCCGCCTCGGGATCGAAGCGACCGGGGCGCTCAGCCTCGACCAGCGCATAGCCGTAGGCGCGAACGCCGTGCTCTACCGGGAAGGGGCGCACCTCGGCCCCGCCGCACGCGATCGCATCCCCGGGCTCGATCTCGACCAGCTCGACCTTGTAGCGGACCCGCCCGATCACCCTGCCCAGGCTCTGGATCAGCTCGCGCAGGCCGCGCGGCCCGTAGATCGTCAGTGGCCGCCCACGCTCGGTCAGGTCGTAGGTTTTGAGCAGGCCCGGCAGGCCGAGGAAGTGGTCGGCGTGGAAGTGGGTGAAGAAGATCGAGTCGACCTGCACCAGCCCGAGCGAGCGCTGCATCTGTCGCTGCGTCCCCTCGCCGCAATCGAAGAGCAGCCGTTCGCCGCCGCGCGCGACAAGCACGCCCGCGGTATTGCGCCGCGCCGAGGGAACCGCTCCGCCCGTGCCAAGGAAGGCCACCGAGAGATCCATGAGGCGCGAGGATAAGCTGGTGGGCGAGCGCCCGTAGCTCAGCTGGATAGAGCGTGCGCCTCCGGAGCGCAAGGCCACAGGTTCGAATCCTGTCGGGCGCGTCATGGACCGACTGACCGAGAGCCGCCCGCCGCGGGGGGCGCTGGCGGTGATTGCGATCGGCTTGATCGCGACCTTCGCCGCGGCGGCCTTGGCGACCGACGAGAGCGGCGGCAGCTCGGTTGAGATCGAATGGATGGCGCGAGCGGAAATCCCCGACTCGCCCCGGGCGACGATCCCCGGCGGCGGCTCGATGCGCCTAGAGCAGGGCGTCCTGCGGGCGAGCGAAGACAACATCGAAGGCGAACGGATCTTCCGCGCCAGCTCGGTGCTGAGGGTCGCGACCGGCTCTGCCGTCGGGCAGGCTCGAGTGCGCTGCCGGATGAGCGGCGGCGGGGCCGAACTCGGCCGCACCGTCAACAGCCGCGGCGCCTTCCCCCGCTCCAGCGGCGAATACAACCTGACCAAGCAGGGGGTCCCCGAGAGCGTCGGGATCAGGCTGCCGATCCAGGGCGCCGAATTCGCCTCGCTGGAAATGGGCGACGCCTTCCCGACCTTCACCGATCTGCCCGGCGTCATCGTCAGCTGGAAGCCGCACCGGACCTACTCGCAGGGATGGCAATGGGGGTTGCCCGAGGGTCGCCTGCAGAAACCGCTGGCGCTCGGCTTCGCCGGCTTCTGGCGGACCTCAAGCGGGGTGTCGGCCCAGATCTCCTGCACGCTGGAGACCGACGCTGGCAGGGCGATGGTCCGCACCGCGGGCGCCCTCAAGAGCTAGGAGCGACCAGCAGCTCGGGGCCCTCGATCCCTTTGCCGACCTTGTTCAGCTTCGGGTTGGCGGGGGCGCCCTCCATACGCGAGCTCGGCAGCGGCGCGCACATCGCGATCGCGTCCTCGGCGCTGAGGTCGGGCCGCAGCCAGGCGGACTCCGCCTCGGCGCCCGGCAGGATCGCCGGCATCCGGTCGTGGACCGGGGCGACGACCTCGTTCGGCGTCGTGGTGACGATCGTGCAGCTGTACAGCCAGCCGTCCTCGAAGCCGCGATCCTCCTTTTCGTCCCACTCCTTGCGCGTACAGAGGCCGGCGAAGGCGAAGGGCGCGCCGCCGTCGACGATGAAGCGCCATGGCTGGCGCGGCTGCTTCGGGTCCTCCGCCTTCATCCACTCGTAGAAGCCGTCGGCGACGATCAGGCAACGGTGACGGAACTTGCCGACCAGCGGCGCGTAGGCGCGGCTCGAGTCGAGGTTCTCGGCTTTGGCGTTGATCATCCGGTAGCCGACCTTGAGGTCCTTTGCCCAGCGTGGGACCAGTCCCCAGCGCATCATCCTCGCCTCCCGCTCGCCCTGCGCCGCCTCCTCCGGGTCGGGCGAGGCCCGCACCGTCAGCACCTCCTGCGTGGGCGCCACGTTGAAGCGACCGAGGCCGGATTCGGCTTTCTTCACCCGCTCCTTGCTCGGCGACGGGGCCTCGCCGGAGGAGTTGCGCTCGAGCGAGCGTTCCAGCTCGACCTGGAAGCGGTCGGCGATCGTCTTCGTGTCCTTGGCCGTGACCGTGAAGCGCCCGCACATGGCTAGACCGAAACCTTTGCAGGCCGTGCCTGCGGGTGCCCGCGGTACCACGCCAGGGTGCGGCGGAGGCCGTCTTCGAGGCTGACCGCGGGACGCCAGCCGGTCAGCTCGCGCAGCTTGGTCGAGTCGACGAACTGGCGGTCGATCTCGCCCTCGGGGTTGCCGGCGCCCTGGAAGTCGGGCTCGACGTCGGCTCCGGATGCCGCCGCGATCAGCTCGACCACCTCGCGGACCGAATGCGGCCGCTCGCCGCCGGCGTTGAATGCCTCCCCCGCGGCACCGTCGCCCAACGCGCCCTCGATCGCCAGGTAGGCGGACACGGCGTCGTCGACGTGGAGAAAATCTCGCTCGGGGCTGCCGTCAGAGCGGATCACCGGTGCCCGGCCGTCCAGCAGGGCGACGACCGTCTCCGGGATCAGGCGGGTGAAGTTGAGGTCGCCGCCACCGTAGACGTTGGCGAAGCGCGTCACCGCCAGGGGCAGTCCGTAAGCGTGCGCGTAGCTGCGCGCGATCGTGTCCGCCGCCGCCTTGCTGGCGTCGTACGGATAGGAGGCACGCAGCGGGAAGTCCTCGCGGTAAGGCAGCTCGGGGCTCGAGCCGTAGGCCTTGTCGGAGGAGGCGAAGACGATCCGCTCGACCTGATGGGCGCGGCAAGCCTCGAAGACGGTCCAGGCGCCCCGCACGTTGACCTCGAAGGTCTCCAGCGGCAAGCGGCGGGCGACGCCGACGATCGTTTGCGCCGCCAGGTGGAAGACCGAGCCGACTCCGTCGATCGCGCCGGCGACGGCCTCGGCGTCACACAGGTCGGCCTCGACCAGCTCGACCTCGTCGCCGATCCCGAGCAGGTCGAGCCCGGAGAGCCGCTCGCCGCCGACGTCGGCGGGGCGCGGCGCCGGGCGGTCGAGAACCCGGACCGCGTCACCGCGCTCGAGCAGCGCCCGAGCGAGATGAGAGCCGACGAAACCGTGGGCCCCGCTGACCAGCGTTAGGCTCATCGCGGTACCCCCGATTGCAGCTTTGTCCCCCCTGTCTTGTGGCCGATGCTGCAATCGGCGAGGGCTGCGGCCCACGGCACTTCGCCGGCGGCCCAGAGGTCGTTCAGCACCACGGCGTCCTTGTAGGTGTCCATGCAGTCCCAGAAGCCCTCGTGGCGGTGCGCATGCAACTGCCCGTCGGCGGCAAGGTGCGCCAGCGGCTCCCGCTCCAGCACGCTGTCGGGGCCCAGGTAGCCGAGCGCCCCGGGCTCGAAACAGAAGAAGCCGCCGTTGATCCAGTGCTCGCTGCGCGGCTTCTCGGCGAAGCCCTCGACCCGATCCCCCTCCCCCAGCTCGGCGACGCCCCACTGCAGACGCGGCCGCACCACCGTCATCGTCGCCAGATCGCCGTGACCGGCATGGAAGTCCAGCAGCACGTCCAGGTCGATGTCGGCGACCCCGTCGGCGTAGGTTGCGCAGAAGGTCCCGTCACGGAGCCGATCGGCCAGCAGCGCAATCCGACCGCCGGTCGGCGTGTCAAGGCCCGTATCGACGCACTCGACCTCGACTCCGTCAGGCCACGACTCCGCCGCGACGAACTCCGCCACCGCCTCGCCCAGATAGCCGGTGGCGAGCAGGAAGTGCTCGAACCCCTGCGCGGCGTAGATCCCGATCACGTGCCAGAGGATCGGTTTGCCGCCGATCTCGACCAGCGCCTTCGGCAAGGTTTCGGTGCGCTCGCGCAGCCGCGTACCGCGGCCGCCGCAGAGGATGACGACCGGGGGCTTCAGCAACCGCCGGCTACCGCGGGCAGGATGGTGACCTCGTCGCCCTCCGTGATCTCGGTGTCGAGGCCCTGCTGGAAGCGGATGTCCTCGCCGCTGACGTAGACGTTGACGAAGCGACGCAGGTCGCCGTCCTGGGTGATCCGCTCGCGCAGGTCGCCGTGCGCCTCGAAGACGGCGTCGAGCACCTCGCCCACGGTCGAGCCGGAAACCTCCACCTCGGCGTCGCCGCCGGTCGCGGCGCGCAGCTGGGTCGGGATCTTCACGGTGACGGACATCAGGCGGCTACCTCCTGCCGTTGCTCGAACTCGGACTCGAAGCTGCCGAGATCGGGGTCGATCTCGTGCATGTGGAAGCTATCGCGCGCGGCGTCGAGCGTCTTCAGCCCCTCGCCGGTGATGTAGACGACGACGCGCTCGCCGCCACCGATGTCGCCGCGCTCGGCCAGCTTGGCGAGAACGCCGATCGTCACCCCTCCCGCGGTCTCGGTGAAGATCCCGGTGGTCTCCGCCAGCAGGCGGATGCCGGCGCGGATCTCCTCGTCGGTCACCGAGTCGATCGCCCCGCCGCTGCGCCGCGCCTGCTCGACCGCGTAGGGACCATCGGCGGGGTCGCCGATCGCCAGGCTCTTGGCGATCGTCTCCGGCTTCTGCGGCTTGCAGACGTCCCAGCCTTCGGCGAAAGCGGTGGCGACCGGGCTGCAGCCGAGCGCCTGAGCGCCGTTGAAGACCGGCTGCCCCCCTTCGACCAAGCCGAGGTCGAGCCACTCCTGGAAGCCGCGGGCGACCTTGGTGAAGAGCGAGCCGGAGGCGATCGGGCAGACGACGCGGTCGGGCAGCTCCCAGCCGAGCTGCTCGGCGGTCTCGTAGGCGAGCGTCTTCGACCCCTCGGCGTAGTAGGGGCGCAGGTTGACGTTGACGAAGGCCCACGGGCGCGTTTCGGCCAGCTGAGTGCAGAGCCGGTTGACATCGTCGTAGTTGCCGCGCACGCCGACCAGGTTGGTGCCGTAGATCCCGGTGGCGAGCAGCTTCTGCTCCTCCAGGTTGGCGGGGACGAGGACGTAGGACTCCAGCCCGGCCGCCGCGGCGTGGGCGGCGACGGCGTTGGCGAGGTTGCCGGTCGAGGCGCAGGCGACGGTCTTGAAGCCGAGCTCGCGCGCCTTCGCCACCGCGACGGCGACCACCCGGTCCTTGAAGGAGTGGGTCGGGTTGGCGGCGTCGTTCTTGATCCAGACCTCGGCGTCGAGGCCGAGCCGATCGGCCAGCCGGTCTGCTCGCACCAAGGGCGTCAGCCCCGGCTCAAGCGGGTCCTGCGGCCGCCCGCTGAAGGGCAGGTAGTCGCCGTAACGCCAGATCCCCTGTGATCCGGCTTGGATCCGCCGCTTCGCCTCGGCCGCGTCGAGCCCGGAGAAGTCGTAGGCGACTTCCAGCGGTCCGAAGCAGCTCTCACAGGCGTAGCCGGCGCCCAGCTCGTAGGTGGCCCCGCACTCCTTGCACTTCAAGCTCTCTGCCGGCATCCGATCTCACCTTCTCCTTTTGCCTTGAAAAAAACCTCCGCCTTGTGGGGCAGAGGTCCGATCGGACGCCTTCCCCACATCTACCAGGTCCTCTACGACCTGCTGGACTTGGCACCTCTCCCGGACCAAGGTCCGGGGCGGTTGCCGGGGCTTCGTAGGGCCAGTCCCTCCACCCCTCTGGATGTGGCGCTTATGTGACGCGGACTATAGCAACGCTCAGATCGACAATGGGAACAACAACGAGGCCCACAATGAGGTTGACAGCGATCATGCTCGCCTCGCGAAGCGGCCCTTTAACCTGCACGTGACAAATGCCCGTGCCTGCCGAAGAGAAGATGAGCCCGACCGATGCCGAACCTTCCGAAACCACGGCTACGACGGGCTGCCCGCCGCGACGCGCTCGCCGGCGCGACGGCGCAGGCTGAGCCGCAGGCTCCCCGTGTCGAGCAGATCGACTCCTCCGGCCTGCGCTGGGTCAACATCGAGCGCCCGGGCGCGGTCGAGCGCGCCTGGCTGGAGGAGAACTTCGAGTTCCACGCCCTCGACCTCGAGGACGTCCTCTCGCGCAACCAGCGGCCCAAGATCGACGTCTACGACGAGTACCTCTTCATCGTCCTCCACTTCCCGGTCTTCGACCCCGCGGTCGGCCGCCTCGGCGCCGGCGAGCTCGACCTCTTCGTCGGTCCCGGCTATGTGGTCACGATCCCGAACCAGCCGCTGCAGCCGGTCGAGTACCTCTTCGAGCGCTGCCGGACCAAAGAGGAGCTCCGCGAGCAGCTCTTCTCGCGCGGCTCCGGCTACCTGCTCTACCGCCTCGTCGACGACAGCTTCGACTACTGCTTCCCGATGCTGCGCAAGATCGGCAACAAGCTCGACGCGCTCGAGGACGACATCTTCGATAGACGCGCCGACGAGGTCGTCCGCGACATCTCCAACGTCAAGCATGAGATCATCAACTTCCGCAAGTTGATCCGTCCTCAGTGGCCGGACCTGCCCGACCTCGAGAAGGTCAAGCAGCGCT